>Ga0208980_10002240_pt1 | contig 11725 bp, 6 predicted proteins | sample WetSurMetagenome_3_FD_187993 | JGI IMG/M metagenome (GOLD analysis project Ga0208980, IMG submission 187993) | Wetland microbial communities from Twitchell Island in the Sacramento Delta, sample from surface sediment Aug2011 Site A1 Bulk (version 2) | ecosystem: Environmental > Aquatic > Marine...
CGCTATCCCAAAATATTTTATTTGATTTATTATTCAGTTGAAAAATCATACGGTTTTCATTCGTCACTTTACCAGCACCATTTTCTTGACACTTATAAAAGTACCACACTGAATTCTGTAGAAATACACCCCAGAAGCAATTTTCGAGCCGTTGAAATCAACGCAATAATACCCTGCCTGCTTGACTTCATTGACAAGCGTTTGTATTTCCCTACCGATCATGTCATATAATTTCAAAGTCACAAATCCCTGTTTCGGTATTGCATAGTTAATCTTTGTTACAGGATTGAAGGGGTTAGGATAGTTCTGCGATAAATCATAGTTTTCAGGTAAAGTATTTGTTCCATGGTCAGCGTAACTCCCTTTTTTATCTTTTAATGTTGTTAATATATCTTCCATCTGCCTTTGGCTTTTTTCTTCGCGCGTCATTGTTTTGGCATTCCTCAATACATTCAGAGTTCTGCTATTGAAATTATACTCAATCTGCTTCATCATTGTTAATTCGTTTTCTGCTTCCTTTGTGTTTTTATTTCTTGAATAAATTTCTTTCTCGTCTCTTGTAGTGTTTTCAGATTTAACACGGTTAAAAGACTTTTTAACTGCCGCCCTTACGGGGTCTTCGGAGACTGATTTATTGATTTTCTTTGTCAGTTTCAGCAAATAATCCTCGTCTGACATATTCTCATTCCTGCTGGATAATCCTCCGCCTCCGTTAATCAATTCTTCAAGCTCAGCATAATCCCAACTTGCCAGTAATCTTATATACGCTTCAGGATGGTATAATGCAATAAATTCATAACCCGCCATTGCAGAATTGTAATCTGTCATATTAGTTTCACACATCAGAACAATATTGTAAGCGTTAAAATTGAATTCATCGCTGTAAAGCTCTGAAAGTATTTTGTTTTCAAGATAAATTTTCAGACTGCCGTATAAAATATTCCTGATTTCCTGACTGCTGCTTGTATCCAGCCGCTCATGGCATTCATACAAATTATATAAGCATGCGTCTGTATATGCGCTTGCGGCATGGTTATTAATAAGCGCCTTAAAATAGGACACTGCATCGAAATACAAACCGCCTGTTTTTCTTGCCGTAGCCGTTGAATATAATGACGCGTCCTGAGGTTGTTGATATCCTGTATTGTCAGGTTTGGAATATATTGTGTCGATTACACCGTTTCCCAAATCCCTTATAATCCATATATTTCCCGCATCGGTTGACATCTGGCAGGTATAGTTTGAGCCCTCAACGAAAGGCACGACCACACTCCCTGACTCGTATTCAACCAGTGAATGTACCGGCATATTGGAATTGTTAAAATCGTTATTCCTCATGTAGTAAAGAAGCGTGGGTTCGTTAACCGCGCCTTCAAGGTGATTGTATGCCTGATTAATGTTTTTTAAGAAACAATTGTAACCGTAGTCAAGCAATGCCTTTCCTCCGTAAAAATAGACGTTTCCGTTCCCAATACTGGTAAATCTGTTATATCCGCCCGTCAGAATGAAATTACCGTTTTCCGGAATGGGCGCAAGGTTTTCATAAGAATCGTATGAATAAAGATTCTTATAATTTGATGACACAGTATTTGAGTATAATCCGGGCGTTGATTGAGTTAATTCAATTGATTTGCACTGGCTTCCGGCGGTAACCGAATTAAGTGTATTATACCTGATATCTCCTGTTATATGTCTGCCGATGACATTGTATAATGATGCAGAATTAAAGTTATTGTAACTGACATTCATTGGCACATACTCGCTGGTATAACAAAGAAAAGCCGCCGAAACAGTTCCATTATTGAATGCGTTATTGTTTATATTTATTGAATATATCGGAGGAGTTTCATCTTCTCCGGGAGGCAGAGAATACCTCATTACCAGGCCGAAACCATCACCAACAGCTAAGTTGAAAGTATTATTCTGAATTGTAGAATTGTGTGCATTATATGTGTGAAGGCCGTATCGATTGCCATTTATCATATTAAATACATTTCCATAAATATATCTATACGTATTTGCCGAAGTCATATTATCATTATACAATGTAACCGCGCTTGTCAGATTATTGAAAGTGCATCCTGTAATAACGGTTGAAGCGCCCGCATTTTCAAGAATAATGCCCTCACCAAGTAAAGATGAATTTATAGATGATATTGAACTTCCGTTTGCAATTAGGTAAGCGCCGTTTTTAAATTCGATTTTTGCGTTTTGACCAAAAAATACTTTCGATCCGGGTTTTAATTTTAATAACGTATTGGAGCCATCAAATGTTACTACAGTATTATTTCCTAAGTGCAATTCCGCCAAACTATCAATTTCTACTTTTCCGCCATTATTAATTAAATGTGAGGTACCAGTATAAGAAAATTCCGTCTTATTATATGCTCTGTAAATTGTATTCGGCGCCCATGTTATTTTGCATCCTTCGTCAATTATTTTTCCTCTGTTAAATGTATATAGACCCGAATTTTCATAATATATAATTTTTGAATTTTCTTTAAGAATTAAAACATCATAAATGTTTTCGTCACCTACTCCACTAACCCACATCTTCTTGTTTTTCTTATACTCTAATGTGGTTGAAGAATCTGCAATCAGTGTCAATCCTTTTTGAATACCACTGAAATCATTAAACCACGAAGTTGTTGTATAAGTATTCCCGTAATCATTAAACCCGACGGGCGGAAGAGTATAATACCTATGATATAAATTATCATCTCTCGTATTATAGCCGATTGTGTCTTTTTTTGATGGTAAAACATCCTTGTTATTATAAACAGAGTCAAAAATTATTTTTGTCCCTATTAATAATTCGGTCTTTTGTGCGTTTTCATAAAATACTTCGGGTCTTAATCCGAAAGGTGTTGTACTTGCATAAAAATTTTGTTCTTCAGGGAATGAACTTGGCGGGTATTTAATCTCCCAGACTTTCAATTCTTTCTTCGGTGTTCCATCATTCAACGTATCTGCTGTAGAAATCGTATCGATTGGTATTAATCCTTGAACAGGTCCGGATCTAACATCTTTATATATTTCTAACCTTCTGTTTACCGGTAAGGATATATTATATTGCACGTACAAATCCCCGATATAGTATGTATTATTAGATATTGTATCTTTTGCTCCAAATTTACTGTCAAGCGTGTTGTAAAAATATCGGTATTTTTCGGATAATACATTATTATAATATATCCATACTTCGACTAAGTACTTTGCATAACCATAGACATAATTAATACTGGCTTCATATTCTGAACCCGAAGAATGCATTAAATCAAAAACTTCACCATAGTTTATTATATTTGATGATATTTTGTAAATATTTCTCTCCGCTCCTAATGTGCCTTGAGAAATAAAAAATCTCCAGATACTACCATTTTGAATTTTCCCCACTCTATTAAAGGGTCTAAATATGTCTCTTGGATTTGTTAATCCTTCAAAAGGTATTGAAGCACAGGTCATAGTTACCTGCATCTTGTAATTACTATTTGCCGACATCTTAAACCCCATATCGCCGCTAAGTCCGTCTGGATTTGATTGTCCTGTTAAATATTGATTACAAAACAACATAATTATTGTTGTAATTATACTTTTTGTTATTTTATTCATCTCTAAATTTTTATATTATTATTATTTGTTAATTAAAATAAAAAGGGCACCACTTTAATACTTTGTATTAAAGTCTCAAGCGTTGGTAGCGTTACCCTGATTTCAGGGTTGAGAGGGTGCCCTCTGTTATTCAAGGTCCTCTAATAATATATTTCGAGTCTCCTATTTAAGTAAAACAATTTTATGTGTCCTTGTTCCTTTCTCGGTTTGCAACACAGCAAAATATAAACCGCTTGTCAATTTACCTCCATTAATTTTAAATTCATAAACTCCTTTATTGTATTTACCATTTGCAAGTATAGAAACTAATCTGCCTCTCATATCATATATATTTAACGTAATATTTGAATACTTTGAAATTATAACCTTAATTTTCGTTTCATTGTTAAAAGGATTTGGGTAATTTAGAATATAATCATAACTTGTAGGAATTATTTCTTCGCCATTTTTTATACTTACTATTCCATACGGGTTATAAATAACCACTTCGTTCGTATTCCCTATCCATAGATTTAAATATTTATCATAATTCAAACAATTTACTCCGCCATTGATTATTAGCTGAAAACCATTTCTAGAGTGTCTATATAATCCAAATGATGTATTAAAATATGCACTTGAATCGTCTGCAATAATATCGGGTACAGAGTTGTTTCCAAGGTTTAAGGAGTCCATTAAATCAAAATTTGTCCATATATTTTGTGTTGAATTAAACTTTGCAGCACCTCCAAACATTGTTCCGACCCATTTATTTCTGCTTTTATCAATATAAAGTGAAATCACAACATTATCAGGAATTCCCGAATTTTGCATATTGTAGTAGTTCAAACTTCCATTACAATATCTTGCAAGTCCTTTTAATCCTGCTGCTATCCATAGTGTATCACCATCAAAATCCATTTGAAGCGAACCTGAATAGAAACCACCGTTGGCTGTATCAAATAAAGTCCAATTAACGTTATCAAATTTCGCAAGTCTTCCTGCTGTTACCATCCATTTAGTGTCAGTGCTGTCAACGGCAAGACAACTCACTCCATTTAATGGTGAGTTGTTCTGATTATATAATATCCAATTTTGCCCGTCATACCTTCCTAATCCTTTACCTGAAATAATAACCCACATAATTCCATTCCTGTCAAATACTATATCTCTGATTTTGTTTCCGGGCATTCCCGAATTTGCCGAATCGTATCGCGACCATTGATTATTGTAAAACTTAACTATACCACTGTCCGATGTGCCTATCCATATTGCGCCATTATTGTCCGGTGTAACACAGGTAACGTCATCGTCCGGCAATCCCGAATTACTCGAATTGTAAACAATAATGTTTTGTGAATAAGCATTTATCACAGATATCGATAAGAGTATCACGGTAATAAAGCATTTCAATAAATATTGTTGTTTTTTCATATAATGTTTTATTAAATTATATCTAATGTTACTCAAAAGCCCACAAAAAAAATATTATTATTATTATAGTATATATTATTTTTATACTTTTCATATTTGATATTTTTATTTTTGCAATACAAGCCTGTGAACTTTTACTTTAGTGTCTATTTTCAGTACGGCAAAATATATTCCGCTGGCTAAATTATCTCCATTAAAACCGACTTCATACTCTCCTGTATCCTGTTTCTTATTTACAAGTGTTGCTATTTCTTTCCCGAGAATATTGTATATCTTTAAAGAGACATATGTATAATTATTTGAAGTCCAGTCGTTTCGTGTTACCTGATACTTGATTTTGGTTTCGTTATTGAACGGATTCGGATAATTTTGGATAAATAAATAATTATCGCTGATAACAGCCGTGTTATTTTCAACCCCTACAACCCCTGCCGGATTATACACATATAAGCCACCTGCAACACAAATCCACATATTGCCATACCTGTCCTTCGAAAAGTTAAATACATCCCCTATAAAAGGATAAGGAAATATTTGCCAAGTTGTGTCATTAAATATTGCTAATCCTGATGCTCCAATCCATTTTACATTATTGTTGTCGACATATACGGAAAATAAATTATTATCGTGAAGTCCTGAATTAGTTGTATTATAAACTGTCCATATATTCTGTGTGACATTTAACTTAGCTAATCCTCCAAAAAATGTTGCAAACCATAAGTTATTTTGCAAATCTGATGTTATCATATAAATCCAATTACTGGGTATGCCTGAATTAAGTGTATTATAAATTGTCCAGTTTACGCCGTCGAATTTTGCAACTCCTCCCATATAAGTACCAACCCACACAGTATTATTTTTTACAAAGGCGCAAATTGTTGATATAGTGGGCAGTCCCGAATTGCTTGTATTATAATATACCCAGTTTGTGTCATTGTATTTAAACAACCCGTGTCCCGCAAACCACTTATTGTCATTGTTATCAACATCAACGTAACCAGACCAGTTAACGGGTAACCCTGTATTTTCGTTATTATAAACTGTCCAGTTTACTCCGTCATATTTAACAATGCCTTTTCCGGGACACGTCATCCACATTTTATTTCTTTTATCCAGCACAATTCCAAAACAATGATTTTGGGGTAATCCTGAGTTTAAAGTATCATACACAGTCCAGGTATTACCTTGCAGTCTTACAAAACCGTTATCTGTGGTTATCCACTTTACGTTATTGCTGTCTATTAAAATACTACCAACTAAACTGCTTGGCAAACCCGAATTAAATTGTGTATAAATCACCCACTGCGGCTGGGCTTCAAGAGCCAAAACTGCAAGCAACATAAATATTGTTAATAAAAATATTTTCATTTTACTGTATATATTATAAGTTCAAAACTATTTTTGTGTTTTGTTTTCCTTTTCGTTTATTTTATAAGGAAATATTATTTGTTTTTTATAATTTCCCGTAATTAAATTATTGAAATGAAGTCCGCTTCTCTGAACGTAATAATCCATGTATCCTGCCTGCGGAAGCGGCACTTTGTAAAAACTAATGATTCCTCCGGAATCGAATTCCGGTATGCGGATTGTGTTTGTAAAAGGAATGTACTGAGCTTTGCACAGGGAAAATGCAATCAGCGCAAAAGCCAAAATGAAAAACAGTTTTTTCATAATGTTTGTTTAAGATTATTTTAAATATCTGTTTAGCTCAATATAATCAGATATATCTAATCAAAAAAACTACTGAAATCGCTTTAATTACCCGGATTTCTGCGTATTTTTTTCGCACTTACCTCATAAACGCTGTTATTACAATATTTATACATCATAATTTAGCGCTCTTAATTACCCAAAATGAAGCATATAAAAAATATATATTTCATCCTTCACCGTATTTTTTGACCGGATAAGCATGTTTTATCAGTTCCTGCTTAATTTCTGAAATCAGCCATTTCTACATTGAAATAATTATTTTTATGAAATCTGCCAATATTAAATATTCGATTCAAGTTAATCTTTAATGCAATTTAGTAAATTATATTGTTCGAAATATGATTTTACCCCCTCACAAAAATGAAATTGCGAAGAGGTAAAATCCTTAAAATTACTTAACCAGTACCATTCTTTTAGTATGAATAAAATCATTACTTTGAATTCTATAGAAATAAACACCCGAGGCAAGGTTAGTGCCGTTGAAATCGACTGTATAATATCCTGCCTGTTTGAATTCATTCACAAGAACTTTTACTTCTCTTCCTGTTACATCATATATTTTCAAAGTTACAAATCCCTGTTTCGGTATAGCAAAGTTAATCCGCGTGAAAGGATTGAACGGATTGGGGTAGTTTTGTGATAAATTAAAATCCTTTGGTAAATCCGGTGTAAGTAACGGGTTATTATCTCCGCCGACCACCTCATCCCCACCGTCTTCACTTATTCCTGTAGTGCTTACGAAATCAGAGAATACGGAACTGTCGCTGTAAACATCAACTGCTTTAACCCTATACCTGACAGGATATTCTGTACCAAATGGCGGAATCTGGTCAAGTTCAGCGCATTCATGCTCCAATACTGAATAATCTTCATAATGAGGGGTTTCGTTAATCGGAATATCTACCTGAGCAATTCTCACATAATTATTCTCATTAGGAACACTGCTCATGTCCGCCGCCGTAGTTTTGTAAACCCAGTATCTTTTTACAGTATCTTCTCCGCTTGTTCTCTTCATATCGGGCTCCATATTATGGTTCCAGATTATCTGCGGTATGCACCAGCTATATTCAGGATAGAAATATTTGTGTTTAATTCCCATCGGTCTTGAGGGCGGAGTTTCCTCTAAAATATCATCTTCGCTCTGTCCGTTCTGACCGACTTTGTAAATATTGATACTTGCTGTATTATTATTCACTGTGTGATACCAAATAAAAATCCCTGATGAACTGTTATCCCATTTAACGGTTGACGGACTTGAATAGGGTGAAAATACTTCGTTATAACCGACATTCCAGGCATCGTACCTGTCACCCGCATTATTCGCATTATGCACAATTCCGGTATCGTTTGTAAACAGCCTGTCGATATTTAATCCGCAGTCCTGATAAGTATATTTCCCTTTTGTCCAGCCGTTGGACCAAGGGACATCATTATACCTATGAAAGAAACTAACGTCATCTCCGTAAGGTAAAGGATTTCCAAGATTTCCCATATCATAAGGCTCTCCGAGTGTTGACGGGTCATTTGAGTATAAAACAGAATCCTTCTGATACACTCTCCAAACTTGTCCGGACGTAAAGCAATCGAACGGCAGTTTTGCAATTCCCCCGGTACTTACCAAATTCCATTTCCAATATCCGTCAGCGCATTCCATATCCTGAACAGTATCATTCATTATTAACGGGAAATGAACACTATCTTTGACATGATAAATGTATAAACCTTTTCCCGATTCAGAATAATCATTTAAAGGTTCAATCTGCGCAGAATCGCCGTTCATTACCCTGTCCCATCTTGAGATTTTTCTTCTGTTCGCGATAAGAAAACATTCGTCTCTACCGTTTGAGTTATCAATGCTTACTTTTAATATTTCCCCTTCTTCATCATTATTGCGAGACGAATAATCGCCGAGCGTGTTAGTTGCTCCAAATACCGCTGTTTTTGGCGTCATATAACCGCTTAATATCATATCATACGGACTGTAAAAACCATCAAGTCCAATGCCGTAACTGACTTTGCTGTTTTGTACATGTCCGCCCATTAGAGTATGGTGGCTATGTTCGTGTCCGCAGGTACCTATATATTGTGATTTCAGACCGCGAAAAGAAACCGTAAACCCGGAACAACCAGAATAAACCTTAATCTGATTTGCTGTATCCACGAGCCAGTTTCCTCCGCTCCAAGATAGTGTATTCCATCCTGCATAATCAGGCATAGGTCCCCTGCCTCGTGTCCTGTGAATCTTGTATATGCAATCAACAATACTATCGCCCCTGTAGTAAAATTCTCCATTGTTTAAATTTAGAGTCCACTTATCATAAGGTCTCCAGTCTCTTAAGCCTTGTTCCCATAACTTCTGCCATATTTCACGGTTCATACCCTGTTCATCAGAATATGGAGGCAAATATTTGTAAGCAGAATCGAGGACTACCGAAAAGGCGCCGGATGGACTGATAGCGTGAAATTTTCCTCTGCTGATTTCCATCCACATGGAACTTAACATCTCGGTCTGAGGATTGTATTTTTCCCACCAGGGAGTGTTTGAACTTATATTTTTTTCTGTTGCAACCATTGAATCCATATAAACTGGCGAATCGCCAATTGGCCAGCTGCCGTGTGGTGAAAACACAGGGTCGTCTGCAAACTGAACAAAAACAACCAGTATAGGATAATATGCTGAACCTGGGGCCGGGTTTGGTCCGTCCCATTCCGTTGTATTCGGTTTTGTTATGCCCCTGAACGGAGTGGAATATGAACCGAATGGTAATTGTTCAGGCATTCCGCCGTTATAAAAGCCATTTAAAAACTGTGCATTTAAAGCACCCATCGTTATTAATATCAGAAACGACGATATTAATACTTTTATTGTAAAGTTTTTCATAATTTGATTATATTTATATGTTATAAAAAGGGGCGGACAGAATTATTCATAATTCTATCTTTTTCATCGTGCAACCGACTGATAAAGAAACCGCCCTTGTTAATTTAATTAATTGCCTATGATTTTAAGGAGCCCGAATCATAAGAAAATCCCATAATATTATTTTTGCATTATCAACTTTTTAGTTTTTAAGACCTTTCCGTTTACTTCCATTTTATAGAAATATACTCCCGAACTTATGTTTTTCGGTGTATAGATTGTTTCGTATTTTCCAGACTGATAAATACCGTCTGTAATAATATCCCTTTGCCTGCCGACAATATCATATAAAACTATTCTGACCTCACTGAATTTTGGAATTGTAAACTCGATTTTCGTTTGATTATTAAACGGGTTGGGATAATTTTGATATAATTCGTAATCCTCTGCAAAATTTTCCGTTTGAGCAGGTATTGATGTTAATGTCTGTCCTCCGGTGGTTGTATGTAGAATTATACCGCTTGAACTACTAATCCACCCGATTGTATCGTTAATAAATTCTATGGAAAAAAATAAATCATTGTTTGTTTGAGTGTTTTCTCTCATCCAAATTGTGCCCCCGTTTCGAGTCTTGAAGAGTTTATTATACATACCGCCGATAAAACCCGTATCCTTATTTACAAAACAAACTCCCTCCATGTTATCGATAATTGAAGAATCACATATCAGACTCCAATAATTGCCAAGATTTGTAGTTCTATAAACACCTTGTGCATTTTCGTTAAAAGATGCAACCCAGCCAAATTGATTGCCAACAACAGAAACTTTCCAAAAAATTCTCGTTGTATATGTCTCCAACGAAACATACCACGCTACTCCTCCATTAGTTGTTTTGAATACTCTGCCCTCGGATGTAACAATTCCTGTATTTGCATCTTTGAAATACATATCATATGTCCATCCTTCGATGTAGACGGAATCAAAAGCTAATCCTCCGTTTGTAGTTTTTGATATTTTTGAAATTCCGCTTATCCATCCGGTGTTTTCATTAAGGAAATACAAACCAAAATAACTATTGCCCTGCCCCCCTGGTCCGTTTTTTATCACAATCCAGTTCGAACCGCCGTTTGTAGTTTTAAATATAGTTTCGTAATTACCAACAAAATATACAACGTTCGAATCAACGATATGCACGCTTTCGATTGGTTTTGTTCCCACCGGATGATTCATCTGTATCCAGTTAATGCCTCCGTTCGTTGTTTTAAGACAGGTACCGCCCGTCCCAACGCACCAACCTGTATAACGGTTTAAAAACTCAATGTCATACAGGTTAGCCGTGGTCCCGGTGTATTGCTGAACCCACTGGGCATTTGCGGTGATCACAAAAAGAATCAGAACAAATAGTACTAAAATCATTTTTTTCATAATTCAAATATTTAATTAGTTGTTTAATATTCCGCAATATCAGGATTTAAATTAATATATTTCGTTATTTTATCAACATCATACGTTTTGTTTCTTTGAAATTGCCCGCCGTCAACAGGTAAAAATAAACCCCTGAATTCATTCCCGTACCGTCAAACGTAACCTCATAAATTCCCGGCTGAAGTTCCTCATTAACCAGGAACTGCACTTCGCGTCCGAGAGCGTCGTAAATTGTGAGACGGACTAAACCCACACTGTTATTCCTCCCCCCATCCCCCCTCTCCCGATCATATCGGGATATACTGCGGGGGACAGTGAATTTGATTTTTGTTGCCGGGTTGAATGGGTTTGGGTAGTTTTGGCTTAGTGAAAATGAAGACGGGATTTCATTCGATACGATATTTATACCTGTCAGCGTGGTGTCGCCGTATGTGACACCGTTAATCCTGCATCCGAGAAGAAAATGCGTAACGGCATCAACTTCCCAGAAATATGATGCGGTAAGCCCAAAACTCTTCGAGTATGTCCTGTGATTTAATATTAAACCGTCCTGCTTGAACTTTTTCTGCTTTACGGGAGCACCGAATATTGTTGCTGACATCGTATCAATGCAGACAGATTTGGTAATCACATTGCATTTATACAAAGTATCGCCAATCCGCGATTTTACCGAGTCTATGTATTTCTCGTTAATCATATAAT
>Ga0208980_10002241_pt1 | contig 11725 bp, 9 predicted proteins | sample WetSurMetagenome_3_FD_187993 | JGI IMG/M metagenome (GOLD analysis project Ga0208980, IMG submission 187993) | Wetland microbial communities from Twitchell Island in the Sacramento Delta, sample from surface sediment Aug2011 Site A1 Bulk (version 2) | ecosystem: Environmental > Aquatic > Marine...
ACTGCATGATCTAGGGAGACCCTTGGGCCATAACCGCGGACGGCCTCGTACAACCTCAAGCACCGGTCGGTTACCGTTCCATGGACAACATTCTTTCCACTCTCAATCGCCTGGTCCTGTGCGGACAGGACCTGTGCAGTTTCTGCGCTCATATTTGCCTCCTTATGTTTGTGCTGTTTTACTGAATTTAATATTGCTCAAGATAGTTACTGCTTTCAAATGCACAAAGATTCCCCGCTCCTTAGAAAGGTCCTTTATAATAAATGCCTTTATATTATAAAGATTATGTTCTGTAAAGGACACCAGGAGAATATAGTGAGATGAGATTATGTCGATGTGCGTTACTTCCTGCCTACAATATTGTGCCTGAACGATGCATAGAGGTTGAAGATTATCGAAAGAAACAAAAAAGGCAGAGCCATTGCTGACTCTGCCCATATGAATAGTAAAGGGCTAAAGACCCGGGCCCGATGGTATAAAGACCGAGCAGGATGACGGAGGACATGGCGGTGTGCATCCGCAATACGTTAATTGTCCAATATTGATACAACCCATCATACCCGGGACATTCACAATACACGATGAGGCCGGACATACGCCGGTTGCGCACTCAAAATAACATATTTGTCCTATGCAGATGAGTTCGATTTCGAACGACTGGCCGGGTTCGAGGGTCTGTATCTGTCCCCCGTACTCAATAGTAACCAGGCCCTGATCACCCGAATTTTCAATGTGCATGATTCCGCCGGTATCCTCCGTGGCGGTCATCTCCGCACCACCTTCCAGCCTCACAACGATCCCCTTCAACCTGACCACCACAGATCCTGACCGGACCCGCACAATCGCGCTGTGGCACTCGATTTCAGCACTATCACAGGCATCAATCTCTTCAAGCTCAAATTCTGGATCGCAGGGCACGCTGACGCTGGCAGGCAATTCTCCTCCGGAGCAGTCGGCTTGAACTATGATTCGATCGCCCTGCTCTGTCAAAGTTAACTCCTGGTCACCCCGATCCGTGATGCATCCTGATATGGCGCCATATTCGAAACATTCTGAGTAACCCGGGTCTAGGTCGATATTGTCGCTGATGCCGTCGTGGTCGGAGTCTGTCAACTCATAAGAAAGGATGGATAACTCATCGACAGTCACATTACCGGCGACATCTTTTACCACGGCACTGAGTCTGTGTTCACCAACCTCGAAGTCTGCCGTCACCGTGCAACTGCTGGTAGTCAATGTTCCCACAGGCCAGGGCCCCGGGAAATCACAAAGCTTGGGAGCCGGATCAAACTCGCTCCCCGGGTAGTCGAGAAAGAGTTCGACTGAACTGGGGCCGCTCAATTCGTCCTCCACAGCCACCGTGATTGTCAACGAGGAGCCTTGAGGGACCAGCCAATCGTCACCGTCATCGACACCGTCACCGGGCTGGGTAATCTCAACTACTGGAGGCGTATCATCCACCCCAAGCGCGATCTCGTGCATTTCGCTGATAGTGCTACAACCGTCCTCAATATATACCTGGGCAATGTGCTCTCCTTCCGGAAAAGTCAGCACCGGTGTCAATCCGTGAGAATCCAAGGTCATGGCCCCTACAGTGACATAAGTCATATATTCCTCATCAAACCAGCGTCCATCGCTTTGCACGCCTTGCACCTTGAGTGAGAGGGGATTGTGTGTCCAGTAGCCCACAACGCCTTCGATGGTCACCTCCTCGAAACTCAGTGTGCTACCTCCAAATGGGCACGGGTCACTTTCATTACACATCCCGTCTCCATCGCTATCGAACTGGCCGGGATTGTAGCTGTCCAAACAGATATCGCACCCGTTTCCAACTCCGTCAAGGTCAGTATCCTGTATCCCCAAATCAAATCTGATCGGGCAATAGTCAACGAAGTTTGGGATGGTGTCCCCATCGTAGTCGTCACGCAGAAGGCTCGGATCAGACCTTGACACGATTGACTGGATCCAATCGAAATACCCCTGGTTGATGACTTGGGACTTGATACCTCCGGCCATCAGGATTCCAACGACGACCTCTTTCATTTCTTCGTAGTCATCAAGGCGGCGCTGGAAAACCGGGCTTCCGGAGTCACCTCCGCCAGCGTTACCCCAGGTGAGTATTGTACCATAACCCCATTCATCCAAAAATAAATCCGTTATACGTGTAAGAAGCATTGTCTTATACTGGTGCGCACCTGCCACTGGGTCCGGGTCGTCCCCCTCAGTGGGGCCGAAGCCAACATGACGTACCCATGCGCCCCTCTCCAGATGACTGTGGTAACTTGATCCCAATATCGGCGCAGGTTCAACACCCTCAACGGCATCACCCTCATCCAGAACCAGGACCATTAAATCCGAAGACGCCAAATCTTCCAGACTGGGATCGTACCACGGATGAACCCAGTATTGTCTCGGATAATATATAAGGTGGCCAGGTTGCTCAGGAGAACTCACGAAGCTAAAACTAGGCACATCGACTACTGTGCCATTGGGATCTCCGGTGTTCTCTTCATACCAGGCCGAATCTCTGATCTCGCCTTCATGGAGCGGTGCGCAGTGCGCAGCAGTCAACACGTGGCGTGGGGTGATTAGAACTCCTGAGCAATCTTCTCCAGGGCCCTCGAACCATATCCTCACGACAGCCGGGAAGCGGCCATCTGTGACACGCTCTCCGTAAGGTGTGCCAGTACCAAACAGCGCCATCGCCTGCGGAACCGAGAAGGACAGCCCTGCGGCAATCATAAACATTGCAAAAATAACCCTATAAACCTTTGTTCTCATTCTCACCCCTCCCTCAAAAATAATTGTCGGATACAAAGCGAAGCAGGAAAGACGTTCAAATATTAGTTTCATTTAACATCACATCCTCACATAACCGGATATTAAATGAAGATAGACTCTCCCTTAAGGTTTAGATATCTTTCTCAAATTACAGCACAATTCGTATTTCTTGTCTATAACGGTAGAAAGTAATCGAAGTATATAGAAGCAAAAATACAGGCTAAATCTTTGATTAAAATAAATTATTAGGTATTTTCAAGCTGTTACAGCAGTCCCCTGGTTTTGAATGGCATTCAATAGGTCGTCCCGACCGATGTCGGGATCAGCTCCACCAGTATCAGTAGGGGAATTACGATGTGTCTATCCGACGAGGGTTTTCTTTAATGCCTTGATTGGACTATAGATACTGTCCCGGATCCCGTTTATTCCGATTTTGCTTTTTAGTCCTGCAATACCTTCCCTGGCTTTTATATTCGACGAATCAATTTTCAGGACTGTTTCGAAATTCTCTCTCGCCCTGTAGAACAAGTTCATGGCTTGATAGATATATCCCGCCTCTATGAGATAATCCGCATTTGAAGGATCTATCCTGATTGCTTCCTTGATCGCCTTTTCAGCCTCATGGAGGTTACCGATTTTGAGAAGAGTCTTTGCATAAAAGTAGAAATACTTCCCCGAAGAGTTGTCGAAGTAAAGTGACTTTTGAAAAAGTATTTCTGCTGTTGTTAAATTCCCGTTCCAGAATTCGATTTTTCCCCGCTCGAACTCCTGATGCGCCAATTCCTTGTTTGAGACCGCAGTGGTCTCCTTCGACAATAGACGTTGGTCATATTCAGCCTTTTGCCGAGGATTCATGAGAATATCATAAGCCTCATTCAGATGTGCCGCAAGAGTGTTTAGCTTTTCTTTTATATTAAAAGTCAGATGATAATGTCTGTCAGGATGGAATTCTCTGGCCCTTTTGTAATAGGCCTTTTTGATCTCTTGCATGTCGGCAAAATTACTGATGTTTAATACTTCGTAATAAGTGAGATCGTTTTTTTCATGCTTCGCGTATATATCCTCAATTTCCTTTATGCATTCTGTCTCAGAGGATATATACGGTTTGTTCGATGTCTCCGCATTCTCTTTGGCAGAATGCATTCCGCGTGTCTCTTTTGACGACTCTGTTGCAGAGAGGTTCTCATGATTCGGGCAGGTAATATTGCCGAGGTTTGTGCCGGTAGTATCTAGCTGTACTACACTTTCCTCCTCATCAAGGCTGATGGAATTGATGATGTCTTTCAAAGTGTTCTTTATGGTTTCTGTGAACTGCATGCCGGCAATATAAAAGGGCGTCATGTTCCCACGGGCGTCCTCTGTGCTTTGAATAAGGCAGGCCCATGCAACAGCTGCTTTCATAGATACTTTCTTTTCCTTATACCCTATCTTGATGACATACGTATGGCCGATATCCAATCTCCTGTCTGCTTTTATTAATACGCCGCTCAAACTGATATTAATAATTGTTACCTCTCTGGCAGACGGCATTTCACTCATAAGTTTCAGGTGTCCTGTTTTCAATCTCTTATGTTTTCTTCTTTCCTGTGCTGAATATCTGAAGCTATGTTGTTCAATCCCGTCGTTAATACAGGAACCTGTCTGCGATTCCGGCAAGGTGGTATTTTCCTCCGGATTCGCTTCGTTTCTTTCCGCTAGGGATTTTAAAAAATCTTTAAATGGGGTATCCGTTTCGATTATTTCAATGCCCATGCCATTTTTCTTGGAAGAAATCGAGGTTCTCAGGGTTCTCCTCACAATACCCTTAAGGACAGAGACTGTATTATTCGGCAGCAGGATTTCAATACTGATAGTGGTGTTTGCAGGAAAGCCCCGGCTTGTTCTTATAAAAAGACCACTTGATGAAATATCGCTTGATATGCCTGTGAATCTGCTGTTATCAACAAAAAAAGTTGTTGTGAGCCTTTTGATGAACCGCTGGTGTTTTCTTCTGTTCGCAGTATTGTTCATTTTTTATCTATGATCTTTCATTTTTTGCTGTGCACGATTCATTTTCCCTTGAATACCTATCCCCTATAATTTTATTATCTTTTGAACCATTTCCCCAGTCAATCCTACCTGAGTAGGGGAGGGTATTTTTTTGTTTATTGTTTGTAAAGAATTGATGCAGAATAGAGGACAATTAAGTTACTATAACTGCAATAGTTAATTCATACTGACGAGAAATGTGTGAAAACAGCAGCAGGGGGGTTTTATGTTGATTACGGTAATGTATCGGGACGGAAAAGTAGGCATGGTAGACCATACGAAACTAGATTCTCTTATAAGATCAAAAAAGATCACACAGTTTATGCGGTCGGAAGGGTGGGTCTCTATTGACACCGACCCGATTAGAAAATGCGATACTGAAGAGGGGTATTGCGGTCCCCAGAAACGGCAAAATCGTTAGACAATTCCGAGGGTTGACTTTATACCAGAGCTTTTGTTCATTTTTACAACCATTTTTTTTTCCTGAAATATATCACCATGGAGATCCCGATGAAAGTCATAATAAACAGGATGAGCGGGTAACCCAGCGGCCATTCAAGCTCCGGCATATATTTGAAATTCATACCGTATACCCCTGCAAGAAAGGTAAGCGGCATGAATATCGTTGCAATAATCGTTAACACCTTCATGACGGCGTTGATCCTGTTGCTGATATTCGAAAGATAGATGTCGAGGATACCGGAAAGAATATCACGATATGCCTCAATGGTCTCAATAATCCTGATTGTGTGGTCGTAGACATCCCTCAAATAGAGATGTATGGATTCGCTGATAAGAGAAGATTCTCCCCTTCCCATAATATTGAGGACTTCCCGGAGAGGCCAGATGGATCTCCGGACATTGATCAGCTGCCTTTTTAACCGGTGGAGGTCATTGATGACCTTCTTCTCCGGGTTATCGACTACTGCGTCTTCAAGGGTTTCTATCTTCTCACCAAGTTTTTCAAGAATGGTGAAATAATTATCCACGATTGCATCGATAAGTGAATACGCAAGGTAATCCGCCCCCATTTTTCTTATGCGCCCCTTGCCGTTCCTGATCCTTTCTTTAATCGGAAGCAGGATTGAGGATGCTTTACCCTCCTGAAACGAAATCAGGAACTCCGGACCGCAACAGAGGCTCACCTGTTCAACAGCGATTGTGTCTGTTTTTTCCAGATAGGAAAGCATTTTTAAGACAATAAACAGATATTCTCCATATTCCTCTATTTTCGGAAACTGTTCGGTATTGACAATATCTTCAAGAGTAAGCGGATGCAGAAGAAAGAGGGCACCGACTTTTTCGACAACTTCCAGATTTTGAATGCCGTCAATATTTATCCATGTGATAATGGACTTATCCCCGGATCGGACATATTCATCCATGCTTGACACGTCTCTTTCCCTGAATTCCGATTCGGAATATTCGATGACGGTTATCCCGGTTTTTTCAGTCTTTTTTTCTCCTATGTGGATGAGCGTCCCCGGCGGAAGGCCGGCCTTTGTCGATCCCTTACTCATCGTTCTGTCCACTCTTCCCTTCCTTTCTTGTTGAACAGTATTACGCATTTCCTTTCCCCTCTCTTTTATACCAGGACCCCTTGTTTTTTATCATCCCGGCAAACCGGAGAGGCGCCGGACAAGAGAGGTCATGAAAAGCTGCTTATCAAAGTTTTTACCTTCCCTGTAATGATACCATGAATGGAAACCGATGACATATCATGCAAAACGGATTATGATACAATTAACAATCCATGAAAATTATACACAGAGCCGTACTGAAAGAACTGGCGTTTACTTTTCTGCTCAGCCTTGCCTCGCTGAATTTTATCCTTATGATGGAGAAACTGCTCCGCCTGAGCAAAGTGCTTTCCGGCATCGGGACATCCGTGTTTGATATGGTCAAAATCATTCTCTGTCTCCAACCCCAGTTATCCCTGCTCACAATTCCTATGGCGCTCCTTCTCTCCACCCTGTTTGTCTATGCCCGGATGCATATTGATAATGAACTTGTCATTCTGAGGACGAGCGGCATGAATTTTTGGCAGATTTCGAACCCTGCTTTTCTGCTCGGAGGAGTGTGTTTCCTGATAAATTTTGCTGTCAGTTTTTATATCGGCCCTATGAGCAGTATCATCCTGAGGGAGGAGGTAATGAATATTATCCGCGAACGTGCACCGTTTGCGATAGAGGAAGGGCAATTCAACACCTTGTTCAAGGATACGATACTCTTTGTGAAAGACAAAGAGGATGACATGACCATGAAAGGGATATTCTTATTTGACAGCAGGGATAAAAATGAACCGAAGGTGCTTGTTGCAAAGAAGGGAACGATCTCAGTAAAAGACGGCCTGAATATCGGCTTTTTTCTCACGGACGGATCTTTCAATATTACGAAAGGGAACAAGATAACAGAACTGTTTTTCAAGAAGTATAATCTCATCCTGAGCGTGGAAGCTGAAACTCTGCAAAAAAAGAATGCCGAGCTGACACCAATCGAACTTGCGGAAAAAATACATACAGTTGAGAAAAAACGTGCGCTTAATGCATATATGGAACTCCACCGGAGGTTCTCTCTCCCCCTCATGTGTATACTTATCGTTTTTTTGGGCCCTTCACTCTCTCTCATGGCAGGAAAGGGTGGGAAGCTTGGCGGACTTACACTCGGACTTGCTGTATTCACTTCCTATTATATGATGCTCCTGTATGGTGAAAACCTTGCAAGGGCAGACAGAATAGCACCTTACATCGGTGCATGGTTTCCTACCGTCGTCCTCAGCATATTTGCATTCTTTATGTACAGAAGAGAGAGTATACGATGAAGGTGTTGTGGAAATATTACCTGAGAGAATTTTTTAAAATATTCGGTATTGTAGCATGCGGCCTTGCGTTTATCTTCAGCATCTTTGATCTTCTCGACAAGATTGATGAACTGGAACGTGGTAGGCTGACTTTTCTAAACATTGCCTCTTATGTGTTCCTCAACATACCCAAATATCTGTATTATCTCTTCCCCATGATGCTTCTCATTTGCGGACTTTTTCTTTTCAGTCAGGCGTCACATTATAAGGAACTCGTTGCGTTCAAAGCCACAGGGGGAAAGCTCCGCAGACTTTTCGCTCCCTTTCTGATCCTCGGAGTCTTATTCAGTCTGGTGGGGTTTATCATTGGAGAAATCATTGTGCCGGATTTTGCCGGCAGGGCGGTTGAATTAAAAAAAGCGATCCTGAGAACAGGTGAAAAACTTGCTTTCCAGAAAGGTGCGTTATGGGTGAGGGGTACGGACGGTTCCCTCATCCGTATAGGGGTGTATATTCCAAAGAGCAGAGTCATACAAGACATTACCATTTTTATTTTGGGAGAAGACAGAGTTATACAAAGAACAGACGCCGAAAGTGCATTATGGACTGAGCAAAAAGGAACCGACGGTTCATGGAACCTGAAGAATCCTGTAATCTATGATATGGAGACGGGAGCAATGCAACACTCTCCGGAATTGAAGTTCCCTTTTCTTGAGTCTCCGGAATTTTTCGGGAAAGTCACGAGGAAACCCGAAGAAATGGGTATTGGTGAACTCCATGATTACATTCAAAGACTGCAGGCTGCAGGCTTTAGTGACAGGAAACTCCTTGTAGATCTTCACTCCAAGCTTTCGTATCCCATTGCAAATTTTATTATGCTGCTGCTTGGGATATCCCTTTCAGTGATCGGCAGAACAGGAGGAGGTCTCTTTGCGACGGGTCTCGGTATTGCTATTAGTTTTCTCTACTGGCTTGGCTATACACTGATGCTCTCTATGGGATACGCGGGCATCATCCCGGCGGCGGTTGCTCCCTGGTCTGTTCCTGTGATATTCGGCGTGATCTCGTTGTATCTGTTCAGACAGATTCCGGAATGAGACGCGAGGGGTTTCTCTGCCTTGTGCTTCATGCACATCTTCCCTATATTCACCACCCTGAGTACGAACATTTTCTTGAAGAGACGTGGTTATACGAGGCGATTACCGAGACGTATATCCCCCTTGTTGCGATGTTGGAGCGGCTTATCGATGATAGGGTTGATTTCAGGATTACTCTGTCTCTGAGTCCCACCCTCGTTGAGATGTTACAGAATCCTCTCCTCCGTCAGAGATACATGAGCTATCTCGAAAGCCTGCTTGCATTAACCGAAAAAGAACTTTGGAGAACACGAGGGGATATTCATTTTGCGCCGGTTGTATCCATGTATTATGAAAGGTTCAGAAAAATCCGGCATTTGTATGAAGAAGTATATAAAAAAGACCTGGTATCAGTTTTCCGGAACCTGTCCGGTGCCGGTACAGTTGAACTTATTACGACTGCGGCAACTCATGCATTCCTGCCGGCTCTCTCGGATTATCCCCGGGCGATCAGGGCGCAGCTTCTCATCGGGGGTGAACATCATAGGGAACATTTCGACAGGAAGCCGCACGGCATGTGGCTTCCTGAATGCGGATATGCACCCGGTTTCGATGCTTTGCTGACTGAAGCGGGGGCGAACTTTTTTTTCGTCGATACCCATGGAATACTCTATGCTGAACCAACGCCACGGTTCGGCGCTTCCCTGCCGGTATCCTGCCCTTCAGGGGCTGTCGCTTTTGGCAGAGACAATCAATCCGGCCAACAGGTATGGTCTTCGGTGGAAGGATACCCCGGGGATTTTCATTACAGGGATTTTTATCGTGATATCGGTTTCGATCTCGATGTCGATTCTTTGAACCCATGCATCCAGCCGGACGGAATCCGCACCTTCACGGGCCTGAAGTATTACCGGATAACAGGGAAGACTCATGAAAAGCAACCGTATGACAGGGAATATGCAATAAGGAAAGCTGAAGAGCATGCGCACCATTTTTTCCGGAGTAAAGAGAACCAGATTCAGTCTTTGCACTCACGCTTAGGGATTCAACCGGTAATCACCGCTCCCTATGACGCCGAACTCTTCGGACATTGGTGGTTCGAGGGACCTGAATGGCTGGAAGCGCTCTTCAGGATAGCAGATCGTGAACAAAAGAATTTCAGGATGATCACCCCTTCGGAGTATCTTGCAGAAGAAACTGCCGGTGGGTCCGCCCTGCAGGTATCCCAGCCTTCTTTTTCAAGCTGGGGTGAAAAAGGCTTTAGTGAAGTATGGATGAACGAAACAAATGATTATGTGTACCGTCATCTTCTCAAGGCAACTGAACGCATGCTCTCTCTTGCCGATACCTTTCCTCAGGCAGAGGGCATACAGCAAAGGGCCCTCAGACAGGCTGCGAGAGAACTCCTCCTTGCTCAGCAGAGTGACTGGACATTCATTATGAAACACCATACCGCTACAGGGTATGCAAGAAAACGCTTTGAAGAACATATCAGCCGGTTTACCTGTCTCTACGAATCAATCATAACAGGGAATATTTCAGAAACATGGCTGTCGGATATCGAACAGAAGGATGCGATATTCAAGAATATCAGCCATACAGTTTTCAGCAGTAAACAGCAGGAATCTTCCTACAATAATTTGTCGTAAGGGTAGGACTTCAGATAGGTAAGGAATTCTTCAAGGGAATTTGATGAGACGGAATTTTTATTCAGTACCAGTGAGAAATCTCTCAGGATCTTTTCCTCCTTGATATTCAGAAGACGCAGGGTTCCGTACCTCCCTTCCTTCCGGACGGCCCAGCGTGAAATAATAGAAACACCGAGCCCGTTCTCTACTGCATCCTTGATTGCTTCTGTGCTGCCGAGGATGCTGATTATATTCATGTCATGAGGGGTGATTCCATGCCGCATAAGGAACTTTTCGATGATCTGACGGGTTCCCGAACCGGCTTCCCTGAAAATAAAAGGTTCTTTCACAATGTCGGATATCGAAACATCTTTTTTCTTTGCCCAGGGATGGACCGGGGGTACGATCAGGATAAGTTCATCGGAAAGAAGTTTTTTTACCACCATTTTCTGTCGGACGACGTCTCCCTCTACAAGGCCTATATCGATATTCCCGCCGTTGAGGAGTTCAACAACCCTTTTCGTGTTGCTTACATGAAGATATATCTTTATTTTCGAATGGGCGTGCCGGAATTCAGTTATCAGACTGGGGAGGAGATAATTGCCGATATTTGAACCTGCTCCGATGATGATGCTCCCTTTCACAAGGCCTGTCTGCTTTCCGATTGCCTTATCGGCAGAAGCGTAGAGGGCAAGAATCTCCTTCGCATATTTATAGAGTGTTTCACCGGCTTGCGTGAGGGTAACGGTACTTGAGGACCTGTCGAATAATTTTGTCTCGTACTTTTCCTCGAGCGCCTGGATCTGAAGGCTGACAGCTGGTTGTGTGAGGTGAATAATTTCGGAAGTCTTGGAGAAACTTTTTGTCTCAGCTACTGTGCAGAAGACTTTCAGCTTGTGATCTTCCATTCATGACCTCCACAAAATAAAGACAGTTAAAAGGTATAAGTTAAAAGTGTAAAGTTAAAAAATGAGAGTTAAGAGTGAGAAAATAGAAATTTTAAATCTCTTCCTCAGTACTTATTCACTTTTAACTCTTAACTTTACACTCTTCACTGTTTTTTGGGTCAGAGCAGGCTATAAGCCGAGTTCTGTCTCTGTGGTCATTCATCTGAGATCTGCTGTTGCCGGCAGACTCTTGCGGTCTTTACCCGTCCCGCCTCTCCGGCCCGCATAAAGCGGACAGGAGATTCGAAGGGGCCCCTCTCAAGGCGGAACCTATTCGACCTTGCTCATGGTGGGGTTTTCCAAGCCCGGGATGTCGCCATCCCGGCTGGTGAGCTCTTACCTCACCTTTTCACCCTTGTCCGCCGGGGCAGAAACCCCGAAGCAGAAAGCGAAGAGTTTCGAGTTGATCAATCACTCTTTCCTCTTAACTTCTGACTTCCGTCCAGGACGGGCAGACGGTTTCCC
>Ga0208980_10002242_pt1 | contig 11724 bp, 8 predicted proteins | sample WetSurMetagenome_3_FD_187993 | JGI IMG/M metagenome (GOLD analysis project Ga0208980, IMG submission 187993) | Wetland microbial communities from Twitchell Island in the Sacramento Delta, sample from surface sediment Aug2011 Site A1 Bulk (version 2) | ecosystem: Environmental > Aquatic > Marine...
GGATAGGAGGCTTATTCCTTTGCTGTACCTGGCCCCGTTAAAACCCTCTCTTGGCTATGTGATAATTTGTCACTCCAATGGCAAAAAGGCGATCCCTCTGACTCTTGTTGATGAATATAAAAAGAGAGGCTCAGGCATTGTTATTGCCGATCTTTCAGGTACGGGAGAACTGACGTCCCTTAAATCTGCCGCCTTCGATAATCTGGCCGGATTTCATACCCTTTCCAGGGCGGAATTATGGCTGGGGAAGACAGTTATCGGCGAATGGGTAAAAGAGATTGACCTGATTAATCAGTTTCTCAAGACCAGATACAAGGCAGAAAAAGTAACAATTGACGGAACAAGGGAGGCAGGCCTGGCAGGTTTATTCTATGCCTCTCTTGGCGGCAAGGTTGCAGAAGTGACCTTGCGGGAAGCTCCGGTCAGCTACCTCTTCGACAACCGCGAATCCATAGACCACTTCAGTATGGCCATTCATCTGCCCGGTTTTCTGAACTGGGGAGATGTTTCACTGGCAGCTGCTCTCACAGGACTCGATATTAATCTGATAAATCCCGTAACAATGTCCGGCAGATCATTGGATTCACAGAAACTGAATGAGTTCCGTTCCGAATATGAAAATATAAGAAAACTGTGCAGGATGAAGGGTAAAACAACCTTTAACTGATTTTAATTCAGATATCTGGAACAAGATAAATCCTGACTCTAATTTCAATATCATGGCGAAGAAAAAAGAACAAAAGATGGCCGGGAAGATATTGTCATCCCGCCGTGACTTTATTTCGAAAGGCTCATTGGCCGGTCTGGGCACCATCATGGGTATTGGTTCGTTACCATCATTTAATATTCATCCGGTACCTGTCAAGCTCCGGAATACAACATCAGAGAGGACAATACATATTCATCCGAGGTATCACCGATGGTTTGTTGATCCTGGAGAAGAATGGCTCGAAACCAATACTGGTTACGCGACTCTCGACTGGAAGATACCTGTTACACAAGCTGCCATAGTGCTTGTCGATGTCTGGCAGAGACATTATCTTAAGGATTGCGAGGCGAGGGCTGAATCCATTATTCAGTCCGGGCTTTTACCTCTGCTGGCAGCCTGCAGAAAAGCAGGAATAAATATAATACATGCACCCTCACCTGAGGTTGCTGTGCTTCATCCAAACTGGGCCAGGCTAGTGACAGAGGAAGAACTTAAGCCGAAGCGCGATGATTGGCCTCCTGAAGAATTCCTTAGTGTTACCGGCCGGTTCAAACCTTATGCAAAGCCTTTCGAACCAAGGGAGGAGGAGAGAAACAATCTGCCGGCTCTTACCTTCCATCCGCAGGTGCAGCCTGCCGGCAAGGAACCTGTAATAGCCAGCGGAGAGGAGCTTCACAGGTATTGCAAATCGAAGGGCATTCTCTTTCTGCTCTATGCAGGCTTCAACACAAACGCATGCATTCTTGAAAGGGATTACGGAACTTTGCAGATGGGTTATCGCGGATATTCCATAAGCATTATCAGGGATTGCACTACAGGCATGGAATCCAGAGAGACTCAACCAGCACTGAGTCAGACAAATGGTGCAATACTTTTCCTGGAAATGTTTGAGCATTTTTCAGTAACTTCGGGTGATATAATTTCAGGACTGCCGGTTAGCGGTTAATCTTCAGGTAGCCTTCGCGCCCTTTGTGCATTCCTTGGTGACCTTTGTGTTTAAAAGCTTTAAAAATTAAACACCAATGTACGCAAAGGAAAAAGTTAAGGAACAGAAGGGGATTCATAAACGTAATGATGAATAATGAAACAGAAAGCTATGAAAATCAATGAAATTACTGATTCCAGTTTGAAACGGATGATGTTAATGATCTTATTTATAATTAACTTCCTGTCTGTTTCTTTCGGATTATCTGAAAATGCCGGAGAACCTCAGGATATAAAATCAACGGGGCTTGCCATTGCAACCTTTGATGTTGATGCGACCCCTCCGGTCGGGAGCTATATGGCTTACGGACGTGTAATAAATACCTGGGATATGAGTCTGCGGGCCAGGGGAATTGTAATTATTGGCTCCGGGAAGCCGATAGTACTATGCTCTGTCGACTGGATAGGCATTGCGAATGAATCACAGGATGAATTCAAAATGGCTATGGCGGAGGCTGCCGGGACTGATCCTGAAAGGGTTGCTCTTCATACCATTCACCAGCATGATGCGCCAATCTGTGATTTTGGTGCAGAGAAATTTCTTAAAGCCGGAGGGCTTGATCCGTTGGGTTATGAAAGCACATTCACCCGTAAAGTAATGCTGAGGATTTTGGATGCGATCCGTTCATCTGTAACTTCAGCTCAGCCATTCGATCAGGTAGGTCTTGGCGAAGCTCCCGTTTACATGGTTGCATCCAACAGGCGCATTCTTGGACCCGATGGTCGTGTAAAGGCAACGAGATACACAACCTGCAAAGATTCCGCACTGCGGGCTGAACCGGAAGGGCTTATCGATCCGGTAGTCTCACTGGTAAGCTTCTGGAATGACGACAAGCCTGTGGCGGTATTAAGTTATTATGCTGTTCATCCCCAAAGCTATTATCAAACCGGGTTGCCAAACCCTGATTTTCCCGGAATAGCAAGATTTTGCCGGCAGCTTGCTGTACCTGAGGCTCTTCATGTGCACTTTAACGGAGCCGGCGGAAACCTGGGTGCAGGAAAGTACAATGACGGATCGCATGAGAACAGGGGCATACTTGCAGACCGGCTGGCAGACGGGATGAAGAGAGCCTGGGAAGCTACGAAACGTGAAAGGATTACAGCAGACCAGATAGCCTGGAATATTGAACCTGTTGCTCTGCCTCCTGCAAAATACCTTGAAAATATTGATGTTGCATTGAAAGAAAAAGCCAGTGACCCAATATTTATATCCAATAATATCTCCAAGATAGTGTGGTTAAACAGGTGCAGGGAGGGCAGAAAAATTGATATATCATGTCTGGCATTGGGACGTGCCAGGATCCTTAATATGCCAGGGGAGCTTTTTGTGGAATATCAGCTTGCCGCTAAGGCTGAAAGGCCAGACCTGTTCGTTGCAATGGCAGCATACGGGGATTATGGACCGGAGTATATCTGTACAGATATAGCCTATGAGCAGGGAGGTTATGAGGGAGGTGATGCTTCAGGTGTTGCTCCGGGGTCGGAAAAGATTCTGATGACAGCAATAAAAAATCTGCTTCACAGGTAAGACAAAAGCTTTATTTGCTATTTTTAGGATTGATATATTTCGGATTATTACAGGGGAATCTTTATTAATCTCATCCTCAGATGAAGAAATCAATCTTGTCATTGGCTTTTTCCGGACTTCTTCTCATTACAGTATCCTCTATCTCTTCAGGTACCGGGCCCCAGCAGGCTCCTAAGGGCTGGAAGGCAGGAATTTCACGGGAAATTATAACTCCTTCAGACCCTATATGGCTGGCAGGATACGCTTCAAGAACCCATCCTTCTGAGGGCGTTCTGACCGACCTGTGGGTAAAGGTTCTCGCGATTGAGGATGCAAGAGGTAAAAAGGCTGTTCTGATCGCTTCAGACCTCCTGGGATTTCCAAAGAAAATGTCAGACCGCATAAGAAATCAGATTGCGATAAGGTATGGACTAACCAGATCCCAGATTATACTCAGTTATACACATACTCACTCAGGCCCCGTGCTTATGGGTGCCCTGTTTGATATTTATCCTCTTGATGAGACCCAGCTGAAAGTAATAAAGGAGTATTCCGATAATCTGGAAAAGAAGATTGTTGACCTTACCGGTCAGGCTCTTGAGGCAATGGTCCCGGCTAAGATATTCTCCCAGTCAGGAATTACCCGTTTCCAGGTAAACAGGCGAAATAATACCGAAGCATCCCTTACCCCGCTGACCATTCTTAAAGGACCAAATGATTATTCTGTACCTGTTCTGAAGGTTACAGATGTCTCCGGTAACCTGATGGCAGTTGCTTTCGGCTATGCGTGCCATGCCACTGTGTTGGATATATACCAGATCTCAGGCGATTATCCGGGCTTTGCGCAAATTGAGATAGAAAAGGCGCATCCCGGCGTTACCGCAATGTTCTTTCAGGGTGCTGGCGCCGATCAGAATCCCCTTCCACGCAGGACAATTCCCCTGGCAAAGCAGTACGGAAGAGAGCTGGCCGCTGCTGTTGAAAGAGTGCTAAATGAAAATATGAAACCGCTTGATCCTGTTCTCTGGACTGCCTATTCTGAAGTTAATCTTGCATTTTCAGCACCCCCTTCAAAGGATTCATTGATTAAGATGGCAAATGAAGCGGAGGGTTACCAGCAGAGGTGGGCTATCAATCAGCTCAGGATTCTGAAGAATAACGGAGTCCTAATTGCTTCATATCCTTACCCGATTGAGGTATGGAAGCTTGGTGACCAGGTTATTATGGCCCTGGCCGGAGAGCTGGTTGTTGAGTATTCAAATGGACTGAAGAAACTTTTCGGCCCCGATGTATTTGTTCTGGGGTATGTCAATGACGATATGGCATATATACCGTCTGAAGTGATACTTGAAGAGGGGGGATATGAAGGTGAATCCTCTCAGATGGTTTACGGGCTTCCTTCAAAATGGAGTCCGGGAATCGAAGCTAAAATTTATAGTGAAATGATACGGCTTGGTGCAAAAATAGGTGTGAAACAAGCTGTACAATAGCGGGTAAAGACATAATAATTAAGAAACTAATGCCATTTAAAATGAAAAAAAGAGGTCTTTCAAGACGGAATTTTATTGCTGCCATCTCAGGGGGTTCTGCGGCGGTTGCTGCTTCTGGTTACATCCCTGCTTTCGGGAATATTACAACTGTAAGCAGCAATGCCGGTAAACTGGCTGTTCTGGGTGGTACTCCGGTTGCTAAGGACAAGGTGTGGCCGGAATGGCCGTATGTCGACGAAAAGGTGGTGGAGGAGATTGTTAAAACGACCCGTAGCGGGATCTGGTGCAGGATACAGTCTGCCGACGGGACCGTACCTACATTTGAAAAAGAGCTGGCCAGGCTGTACGGAACCAATACAACCGTGAGCACGGGCTCAGGGACGCAGGCATTGAATACAGTCGTTGAGGCCCTTGGCATTGGCCCTGGTGATGAGATCATAACTTCGCCATATACTGACCCGGGTACCATACAGAGTATCCTTGTCAGCAGGGCATTGCCGGTTATGGCTGATCTGGATACCGAATCCTTCCAGATAGATCCGGACGATATCGAGAGAAAGATAACCAAAAAGACAAAAGCCCTCATGCCTGTGCATATAATGGGACAACCGTGTAACATGCAGCGGATTATGGAGATAGCGGCGAAGCATAATCTTAAGGTTATTGAGGATTCCTGCCAGGCTTTTCTTGCTGAATACCAGGGGAAAATGGTAGGAACTATCGGTGATGCCGGCTGCCTGAGCTTCCAGACCAGCAAGGTATTCTGCTGCGGTGAAGGAGGCGCCATTATGAGCCATAACGATGAGCTGATGGATAAATGCTATACTGTAATGAATCATGGGACGGCAAAGAACGGCCGGACCCTTACCATAGGATCAAAATACAGGATGAATGAATTCGAGGGAGCAATCCTTATGGGGCAGCTGCCTGGTGTCAGGGAACGCCATGAGATCCGGAACAGGAATGCCCGCTACCTGACTGAGAAATTAAAGGCTTGTCCGGGACTGGTTCCTCAGAAGCTTTATGAAGGCACCACTGCAGGCTCATTCTACCTTTACACATGGTCCTATAAAAAGGAGCACTTCAATAATGCTCCCCGCGATAAATTCTTTAAAGCCATTGCTGCTGAAGGAATCAGCCTGAGCCCCTACATTGGAAACGGACTCCATAAAGAGCCATGGACAGATCATATCCAGACACTTCCTGAATATAAGCAGATGTATGGCAGCGCCCGTCTGAAGAAATTCAAGGAGGAATTGCATCTTCCAAAATGCGACCAGGTTTGTGATGAAATGGTTATGCTATGGGCTTCAGGCCCATTGCTGGGATCACTGGCCGATATGGATGACCTGATAAATGCAGTGATGAAAGTATATGAAAACAGGGATCAGCTGAATTCAATTTAATCCATGCAAAATCACTAGGGTATGTCGAAAAAAAATTATACAAGAAGGGAATTTGTAATACAAAATTCCGTGGCGGGCCTGGGAGCCGCAGTTACTATGGGAACAGGGTCAAAGATATTGACTGAAATTATGACAAATCCGGGCCCTCCCGTAATACTTGGAGGCAAAAAGATTGTAACAAAGGAATGGCCGGTCTGGCCACAGTGGAAATCTGAACTATATGATGAAAAGCTTCTGAAAGTCATGCGAAGCGGAATATGGTCCAGGGCAGATGTTGTCAATGAATTTGAGAAAAAATGGGCAGAAACGATTGGTACCAGGCGTTGTCTTTCAGTTGTTAACGGGACAAATGCCCTTATAACGGCAATTGTCCAGCTCGGCATTGGCGGAGGAGATGAAGTAATCGTAACTCCGTATACCTGGATCTCCAGCGTACAGGCCGTGCTGATGGCAGGGGCTATGCCGGTATTTGTCGATATAGATCCTGAAACCTACCAGATGGATCCCGCAAAGATTGAATCGAAAATAACCTCCAAAACAAGGGCAATAATGCCAGTCCATATCCTTGGATTACCTTCCAATATGGAGAAGATTATGCCGATAGCAAAAAAACATAATCTGCTGGTTGTTGAGGATGCCTGCCAGGCCTGGCTGGCAGAGGTTAGTCACAGGAAGGTGGGGACTTTCGGCAACGCAGGCTGTTTCAGCTTTCAGACTTCAAAGCACTTACCTCTTGGAGAAGGAGGTGCAATTGTGAGCAATGATGAGGAATTTATGGACAGATGCTATTCGTACCATAATGTCGGGTTTCCATATGGGGCGGTTATTGGCGGAGTGGGCCAGGGATCTGTGATGCTTGGCACCAAGCTTCGTTTAACTGAATATCAGGCGGCTATAGGCCTTGCGCAGCTAGGAGTTCTGGATGCACAGACTTCCCAGCGCAATGAGAATGCTGCATACCTTAGATCCCGCATAATCAATATAAGCGGGATAAAACCATATAAGCTATATGACAACGTAACAAGAGCCGCCTTTCACATGTTTGCCTTCAGGTACAAAAAAGAGGAATTCAGCGGACTTTCCAGAGAACAGTTTCTAACAGCGCTTACTGCAGAGGGAATTCCGAATTTAAGCGGTTATTCACCTTACCTGAATAAACAGCCCTATCTTGAAAATGCCTTCAAATCAAAGAATTTCCAAAAGATGTACAGCAAGGATGAGCTTGATTTCAATAAATTCAAGGAGAGGAATGAATGTCCGGAGAATGACAGCTTATGCATGGAATCAGTATGGCTTCAGCAGAATCTCCTGCTCTCCGGAAAATCTGACCTCGATGGCATAGCTGCTGCAATAGACAGGATTCAGAAAAATGCGGAAAAGCTAAAAAGCGTAAAATAATTTAAAACAAAACAGACAAAGATGAAATTCATCAAGCAAATGCCCTTTCAGGTTCTTGGCCTGTTTGCATTATTATCCTGTAACCAGGCTCCCCTTGCTGTTCCGGAGGTACCTGCCGGTTCCACCCCTGATGCCAGGATAACCGCAACTATTTATAATTCAGGTTTTGAGCATGCACACGATACCTATAACGGGATCTCATCAGCAAGTGACGGGAAAATTTACTACGTCCTGTGTTCGCAGCTCATGGATGTGGCAGGACAGATGTATTCCTTCGATCCGAAGTCAAGGATCATTGAACACCTTGGTGATCTTACCGAAATCTGCGGCGAGAAGGATATGAAGGTTGTAGCCCAGGGCAAGAGCCATGTCAATTTTGTAGAATCGGATGGCAAGCTTTACTTTGCAACCCATCTTGGATATTACAGCATAATTAACGGCATGGAAAAGACCGGCGTTCCGAGCGGTGAGTACAAAGCTTACCGCGGAGGGCACCTGCTCGCTTTTGACATGAGGACAAAGACCTTCGAGGACCTGGGGATCGGACCACATAATGAAGGTATCATTACAATGAATATGGACACCAAAAGAGGGCTGATTTACGGACTCTCGTGGCCGACAGGCTATCTCTTCAGGTATGATGTGGCTAAAAGGGAGATGAAAGATCTAGGACCGGCTACCGGCAAGGGAGAAGATGGAATGGGGAAGGATTTTAGGGTAGTTTGCAGGTCTGTTGCAATAGATCCGGATAACGGGTCGGTCTTTTTCACCAATGCTGAAGGCCAGATCAAATGCCTTAAGCTGGGGCAGGATATTGCTGAAACAATTGACGGAGAGGATATGAGAAAAGACTACTTCGGAACATACGATGTATTTACATCAGGCAGCATGGCTTACAACTGGCGTCAGGTTTTCTGGTATTCACCCGATAAGATGATCTATGGCGTACATGGCAACTCTGGTTATCTCTTCAGATTCGACCCTGCAGTTCCGAGGCTGGAGGTGCTTGAAAGACTTACCTCAATACCGTCCAGGCTTACGGGAATGGGTGATCAGTTCAGCTATGGATATCTGGGTTTCAAGCTGGGCCCTGACGGCAAAACAATCTATTATCTGACCGGCGGACCTATTTATGTTGATGGCAAGCGCGTAAAAGGTGCGACCTCAACCGCAAAGGGGGAGGCAAAGGGACTTGAGGATCTCCACCTGATAACATATGATATCCCAGAAGGAAAGTATCTCGACCATGGTGCCGTCTTCTATCCCGACGGGTCAAGACCTCTGTATGTCAATTCAATAGCTATTGGAAATGACGGAACTGTTTATACTCTCGCCAGGATAACTGAAAACGGCAAGACCAGAACGGATCTTATCAGCTTTCCCGGCCCGTATAAGAAATAATTATCGGGCCGATTCCTGAATTGAAACCATTCTTGAGAAGCATTGCAAAGACTTGAAGAACAATATGTATTGCTTGAAGAACTTAAACACGGAGTTCCACAGAGTTATCATTTAGTTTCACTGAGTAATACAGGGCTTTGACAGTGTTACCCTCTGCCAACGCCGTGAAACTCCGTGGTTAAGCAAGTAGATTTTAAATGTTAAATTAATATCCTGAAAATGAACAAAAGCAGCCTGACTGAAAAGATTCATTATAGAGCTATGCTGTATAATGCATTAAAAGCTTTACCACTTATGATCCTGATGCTTTGCACCGGATTATTTTCACTCTCAGCTCAGATAAAGATCTTCATTGAGACCGATCTGGAGGGTGTCAGCGGCGTATACAGGTTTTCACAGACCCGTGAGAAGGGTTCCCCTGAAAACCTTAAAGCATGTGAATACTTTATGGGTGATCTTGCAGCAGTGGTTCGAGGACTGAGGGATGGGGGCGCCACTGAAATACTGGTAATCGACGGCCATGGCAACCAGGCTATGATACCTGAGCTGATGGCAGCAGGAGCTAGGTATGTCACCGGACAGCCCAGACCTGACGATAACCGATGGAGTCTTGACAAAACATACTCCGGCTTTGTGATGTTCGGATTTCATGCAATGAATGGCACTCCGGATGGAGTACTATGCCATACCCAGTCTTCAGAATCTGAAAACAAATACTGGTACAATGGAGTAGAATCGGGCGAGCTGGCACAATCGGCTTCGGTGGCAGGCTACTATGGAGTGCCACCTATCCTGGTTACAGGGGATGAAGCTACATGCAGGGAAGCCAGGAAGTTTTTCGGAGATCAGATTGTGACGGTGGCAACAAAACGCGGACTGGCACGGGAGGCAGCCGTTCTGTATCCGTTTGAAGAGACGCGCAAGGCGCTGTATGAGGGCGCCAAACAGGCCATTCAGGCCATTCCAAATTGTAAACCATACATAATGAAGACTCCAATCAAAGTGAAGGAGGAATATCTTGAAAAAGCACCTTCCACAATTATGCCAAAAGTCATAACCAGGGAGAAGACAATAGAAAATCCGTTACATTTGTTTGATTAACCGAATATCTAATATGAAGAATAGTGAAAAAATCTCCAGGTGGCTGCTTACCATATTAAGGATAGTAATCGGATGGCATTTTCTTTATGAAGGACTTGCAAAGCTGGCTAATCCCGGCTGGTCAGCTGCCATGTATCTGATGGAGTCCAAATGGATCTTTTCAGGATTTTTTCACTGGCTGATTGGCAATAACACCACCCTGCAGATTGTTGATTTTCTTAACATCTGGGGACTGATACTCATCGGTATTTTCCTTTTCCTTGGCATTTTTACAAGGGCTGCAAGTGTTGCCGGTGCTTTCCTCCTTCTTCTTTATTATGTTGCCAATCCTCCCTTCGTCTATTCTACAATACCTTCCACAAGCCATTTTTACATACTCAATTACAACCTTATAGAGGCTGTTGTTCTTATTGTTCTGGCCTCCCTGGGCAAGGATTATCTGTGGGGGCTTCAGCGGTTCATGGCAAATTTCCATTCCAGGAAAAAGGATGCTAAATTTCCTCCTGCAGATAATCATGAGATCCTGGAGGGTTATGATACATCAAGAAGGGAAGTGATTAAAAACCTTGCTGTACTTCCAATTTTCGGAGCGGCTTTTTTTGGAATGGCCAGAAAGCGGGGATGGATAAGCTTTGAGGAGGGTAATCTTGCCAAAAAGCCTGATGCTGTGAGCAGTGCTTCCCTTATGCTTGGGCAAACCCAGTCTATAAGTGAGCTGAAAGGAAAGATTCCTTCCGGGAAAGTGAAGAATGTCTCTTTGAGCAGGATAATGATCGGGGGCAATCTCATCAGCGGCTTTGCTCATGCCCGCGATCTTATTTATGTTTCCACCTGGCTCAAGAAATACTTCACCGATGAGAAGGTCATTGAAACTTTATGGCTTTGTGAGGCATGTGGCATAAATACTGCTATTTTCAGGTGTGATGAGAATACGATCAGGATCCTGGAGAAGTATTGGAAAAGAGGGGGTAAAGTACAATGGCTGGCTCAGACTTATCCCAAAGGTGAGGATATGACAAATGTACAGACTGCAATTGATCATGGTGCCATCGGGGCATTCGTCATGGGTGGTATAGCAGATAAGATAGTTACCGACAAGCAGGTTGATTTCCTGAGGAAGCCAATTGAACTTATTCAGAAACAGGGACTTATCGCCGGTACCGCAGCTCATTCGATTATGGTCCCCAAAACCTGCATTGAGCACGGGATCAAGCCGGATTTTTACATGAAAACTTTTCACCACAATAATTACTGGTCCGCCACACCAATAGATCCTGTAAATCCTGAGCTGCCTGTCGACGGGAATGACCATAATATGGCTCACGACAATATCTGGTGCATGGACGATAAAGTTGTAACAGAATTCTTTAAGGAGAATGCAACTCCCTGGATCGCCTACAAGGTACTTGCTGCGGGTGCAATAAAGCCGGAGGATGGCTTCAGGCATGCCTTCGCCAGCGGCGCAGACTTTGCATGTGTGGGAATGTTTGATTTTCAGGTTGTCGAAAATGCAAACATAGCATATACGGTTCTTAATTCCGATCTCAAAAGGGAGAGGCAGTGGTATGCGTAATATGCCTCACCATGATGGGGCATAGCCGTCAACCTAAGTGTAGTGTTTTATATACAGTTAGAAAAAGTTTGGGGCTGTTGAAAAAGTCATAGCTTTTACATTTTCTTTCTCTGTGAACCTCTGTGTATTCTCTGTGGATCTCTGTGTAACAATAC
>Ga0208980_10002243_pt1 | contig 11723 bp, 10 predicted proteins | sample WetSurMetagenome_3_FD_187993 | JGI IMG/M metagenome (GOLD analysis project Ga0208980, IMG submission 187993) | Wetland microbial communities from Twitchell Island in the Sacramento Delta, sample from surface sediment Aug2011 Site A1 Bulk (version 2) | ecosystem: Environmental > Aquatic > Marine...
AGAGAATACGTCCCTGGAAGGTCTACCAGCTTGAAGCGCTTCTCATGGTAGGCAAATCCCCCTTCGGCGCGTGCAACCGTCTTGCCCGGCCAGTTGCCCGTATGTTGCTTGAGACCGGTCAGGGCGTTAAAAACGGTACTCTTGCCGGTGTTGGGATTGCCGGCGAGGGCCACCACATAGTCGAAATTCTCCATCGAGATGCCCAGACGTATCAGGTTGCCCGCATGATGGGCCGGACAATCTGCACAGGGAGACTGCTGCGTCGTTGAGTTCATGTCTTTGCGTTTCCCTCCCCGATGAAGACCTGCTCTGCCTGTTTCTTCCTGAGAGCCACGAGCGTTCCGCGGACGCGATAGGCTGTTGGATCTCCGCCCACGCTCACCAGCTCGGGCGAGATCGACGTTCCGGGAACAATGCCGAGATCCATCAGGCGGCGTCGCTGGTGCCCGCGCAACGTACGCGAAATACCAAGCACGACGGATTCGCACCCGGGAGCAAGGCTGTCAAGGGTCCTGTAAGGCTTCTCCAGAATCTCGGCAGGCGGGATCGGTGCCGCGGTGATGTTACGCGCAAACAGTGGAGCCAGAACCCGCTCCTCCTCATTGACGGCAATGCGTACTTCCTCGGGGGTATTGGAAATCATCCTGAGCTGCATACCGGGATAGAGTCCCATGGCAACCAGTTGTGCATAGACCGAAGGCGGTTCATCTTCCAGGTGGATGATCCGTGCCACCGTTCCCTTCTGCACGCTCGTGAGCGGCACCCCAGTACGTCGGGGCATCATTCCTCCTGGAGACGGGATTGGGTCACCGTGCGGATCGAATCCGGGATTCCCCAGCCGTGCAGCAAGGGCATCTGCCTCACGAGGGGTCAGGTGATGTTCCTGCCTTTCTGCTTCGCGATGCCATTCGGTTTCACGCAATGCCGTTTCATCAGCAAGGTAGGACTCCCAGAGACGGTGCATGCGGACAATGCGGAGAGCATAGGATCGACCCTCCGGGGTCAGCTCCATTGCCGCCGCAGGCATCCTGACCAGGCCCAGAGACTCGAGGCGCTGGACGAGTCGGGCAGCGCGGTCTGTGGAAACGGCAAGTGTGCCGGCGATGCTCTGGAGCGATGGGGGGGTTCCCTGTTCCTCACAATCGTACAGATGCTTCAGTGCATCTTCGATGAGCACGCGCATTGTCCCTTCGCGGGCGCGGCGCCACCAGCCCATCAGGCCGCCGCGGGGGACGACCAGGAACATCAGGGCTCCCACGATCGCCAGTCCCAGTGCCAGTGCCAATGCCGGATGCAGTGTCATGCTCTCACCTTTCTTCCCACGGTGTGCCGGCTCATGGCGGCAGGCTGAACAAAGATGCTTCGCGCGAGTTTCTCACTCACGAAGCGTTCCCGCGCCCCAATCTGTACACGCAACGAGCCATCGAAACCGACGACTTCCTTCACCACGATCCTCTTGTTCAACCCGATTCCAAGGAGAGTCACGTACTTTAAAATCTCCGTACTGGAATCTCTGACGCGCGTCACCACCACCGCCGAGCCGGGCGCGCTGTCGGCCAGCGTCACCTGTTTGGTCTGCCTGAGCATTCCGTTTGCCGAGGGAATCGGATCCCCGTGCGGATCGACCGTGGGGGATCCGAGCGCCAGATCGAGCCGTTTTTCCAGCAGATCTGAGGTAGCATGTTCCAAGTGCTCCGCCTCGTCATGGATCTGGTCCCAGGAGAATCCCAGGTAGCGGACCAGGAACATCTCCCAGAGTCTGTGGCGTCGGAGGGTTCGCAGCGCAAGGCGCCGCCCCTCGGGTGTCAGTTCCACTCCGCGATACGGTTCATAGTGGACGAGCCCTTCGGCAGAGAGCCGTTTGAGCATATCGGTGACGGAGGCACCGGCCAGGCCCAGGTGGCGGGCAAGGGACGTCGTACTGGCGCGACCGCCGTCTTCCTGAAGCCTGCAGATGGTTTTGAGGTAGTCTTCCGTGCTTCGGTTCAGCATAGCGAGATCTCCGCCCGCAAGGGGGAATGCGCCATACAGAAAATTTAGGCTTACCTAAACTTTAATTTAGGAAAACCGGACTTATTGTCAAGGGGGGCGGCCGGTGGGACCGAGAGACGGGGTCCCGTCTCCGGGCACACGGAGAGAGGGGAGGCAGCGGATAGAGCCGGGAGACTTATTCTGATGCGGCAGCAGTGTCCTCAGGCGCGATGAATCGATTGTACAGCGCCATCATGACGGTGGCAACGACGCCAATCGCAAACAGGATCCACCAGACCATGGCCGGATTGGCACCGCTTTTGGCGTAGACTGTATAGATTTCACCGCCAAGCGGCCCTCCGACGAAAAAGGCAATCGCAATCGGGAGGAAGGCATACCCCTGGTACATCCCCTGCTGCCCGGGGGGTGCGAGCTGAGAGATATACTCATAGTATCGCGGTGCCTGCGTCATCTCGCCGATGGCGAACATAATGACACCCGCGACCACCGTCGGCACACTCGGGTAGATTCCGATAATCATCCAGCAGAGCGTTGAAACCGCGAACCCAATCAGGATTGCCGACCGGGTGTGGAGATGTTTCGTCAGCCTGTTGATCGGCAGCTGGAGCGTGATAATGGCACCGGCTCCTGCCCACGACTGAATGATCTCGAAGGGAGCATCCTTGTCGATGAAATCGAGAATGTAGTAGGGCATGATGATGAATTCCTGCCAGAACATGATCCAGTACAGTGAAAAGATGAGCAGGAAGATCATGAATTTGGTATTCCTGAGCACAACGGTCAGGTTCTTCATTTTCGTTCCGAGGGATTCTGCATTCTCCTGGCGGCTTCCCTGAACTTCCTTATAGAACAGGAGATTGACGACCAGCATCCCCACGCAGCTGGCCGCAGAGACAACGTAGACGAATTCGATTCCGATACGGTCGCGCACGAGATACGCAATCGTGGGTCCTATCGCGGCCCCGATATTCACGAGCCAGTAATAGATTGCATACCCAAAAGACTTTGTTTCGGCCGTTGTGGTCACCGCGACGGTCCCGAGCACGGACGGCTTGATGAAGGATCCACCAATCGCGGTGAAGACCAGGTACACAACGAGCACCGTGAACAGCGGCATCCCTTCATAGAGCCCTGCAAACATCTGCATGCCCGTGGAACCGATGAGGGCGTACCCGATTGCCAGAATGGTGAAAGCGAAGGCAAATGCCTTGCGGAAGCCGTATTTATCCGCCAGTGCTCCGCCGACGATCGGGAGCAGATAGATCAGGCCTCCGAAGATTCCGGAAAGTTGGCCGGCCTCCTGTTCGGTGAATCCCAGCTTGTTCCTGAGGAATACGCCCAGCACGATTTGCTGCCCGTAGAACGCCAGCCGTTCGAAAAGTTCCATCCCATTGGCGACCCAGAAGGTTGGATGGAAGCCGGTGCGTAAAGGACGAAGACGATCAGACAATGTCACAGAGACTCCCGGGGAGATTAGAGGAGAACGAGTTCCTGCTGGACTTTTCCGGTCACCTCGGGAATCCCGTCGTGCCGGATGAACATATTGATTTCCGTTCGCACGGCCATTTTTCCCTGGAGATAGATCCCGGGCTCGATGGAGAAGCAGCATCCGGGAAGGAGGGCGCGTTCGTCCTTGGTCTCCAGGTTATCAATATTCACACCGTTTCCGTGTGTCTCCTCGGTAATCGAATGTCCGGTCCGGTGCAGGAAGTATCTCCCGTAGCCGGCCTTTTTTACCACATTCCTGCAGGCATCATCGACCTGCCAGCCGTAGCAGGCCTGTCCCCGGGCAAACTTCTGCCGGACGAATTCCACCGCGGCGTCGCGGCCGTTCTTCACTGCAGTGAAGATCTCTTGGTACTGACGGGGCGGGGCAGCCCCGACATAGCCCACCCAGGTGATATCGTAGTAAATCGCTCCCGGCACGTCCTTCTTCGCCCACATATCAATCAGCACGGTGTCTCCCTCCTTGAAGGGACGGGAGTTTTCCGGGGTCAGGTCAAAATGGGGATCCGCTGGATGCTCATTGGTGCCCACCATCGGCGGGTCGTACGTCACCAGGTGTTCCTCCTTGAAGCGGCGCATGATATACTGTTGAACGCCGATTTCGGTGACGCCGGACCTGGACATCACTCCCTGCCGGATCTGCTCGAAGGCTTCCTCCATGATCCGGTCCATGACCGCCGCCGCCGCCATGTGGGTGCGATAGCCTTCTTCGGAGATCACCGAAACAAACGTCTGCACAAGGTCTGCCGATGAAGCGATCCTGTATCCGAGCCGTTTCAGCAGCTCAATGGTTCCCCCGTCCACCATTGACACGTAGGGCACATGGTTGAGGGGAGAGTACTGCATGGCGATTTTCTTCCTCGGTCCCATCATCTTCTTGAGGGATGCATGGAGTTCGTTCCAGGAGAGGTATGCCATTTGCTTTCCCGGTAGGCTGTCGAGCCTCTGACGTTCCACCACCGACACGAGTTTCTTCGGTTCTCCCCGGGCGGGAATATAGTAGTACCACCGGCGGCTGCTCATCTTTTCGAAGTTCAGACCCAGAACCCGGTACGCCAGATAATCTCTGTTGCGGAAGTCGCAGAGCAGCCAGCCATCGAGACCCTTTTCGCGAAGCGCTTCCTGAATGATCTTCACGTCCATGATGGAACTCCTTCGGTGCGGTGGTGTCAGCTGAGGATATCTTTCTTCACAAAAATATACCACGTCACGCAGTAAAAACCAACGTCGAATCCACCCAGCACGAATGCTGAGCGAAGGATCTCCGGCCAGGGAACCGGTTGCTCGATCGCTTTCTGCCAGATATTCAGGTGGCTTGTGAACAGGTACGGTTTGATCACCCTGAAAAGATCAAGCGGGAGGCCCGCAATGACATAGAAGACGATGATGACCGCCATGGTTCCCAGAATGGGACCGAGGGCATTATCCACCAGTGAAGAGAACAGGAACGCCAGTGACGCCACGGCCCACATTCCCCAGGTCGCGAGTCCCGCCGCGAGCAGAAGGCGCCACAGAGCCTCCGCCTCGGGAACGACCATCATCGCACGTCCGGGAAGGAGGAGATCGCCGGTGCCCAAGAGCGTGACCCCCAGGGCGAGACACAGCGCGACAAGAAAGCCGACAACTGCGGTGGTGTAAAACAGTGTCGTTACATACTTGGCCCACAGGATTTGGGAACGCGACGCCGGCCGCGTAAGAAGCAGCCGGAACGTTCCCCCCGCGGCCTCGCCTGCAAGCTGGTCTCCGGCCCCAAGGGTAATGAGGAAGGGGATGTGGATCCAGAGCGTATTCATCAGAAAGAACGTCACGAAGTATCCATTGACGATATTGCCGGGCAGCTGAATGTCCTGCGCGAGCCCGCCGGCAAGAGACTTCGTCAGCAATTCCCCCTGGAGCTTCACGGCGATCATCACCAGCGGCACAACAACGGCGATCGTCACGAAGGCGATATATGAGCGCCACTTGGAGAAGGTTTTGAAGAATTCATTACGCAACAGGGTCATAGGAGTTCCACCTCAGGACGATCTCCTTCTGCATCGTTCGTCCGCGGTTGCACCTTCGGTGATCGCCAGGAAGAATTCCTCCAGGGAGCGTTTGGGCGCATACGCACGCACTCCGACACTGCAATCCACCAGCAGTCGATTGACTTCCGCCGCCCGCTCCTGCGGAATGCGGGCTTCGATCGTCGGGCCATCCCGCACCACCTCCTTGACATACTTCAGAGCCCCCAGGAGGGTAACAGCCTTTTCGGGAACATCCACATCGATGCGAAACACCGGCTCACGTTCATACACCAGATCACGCACGTTTCCCTGCACCACGAGTTCGCCGTGATTGATGATGGCCATACTTGTTGCAGTCTGTTCAATTTCGTGGAGAAGGTGGGAGGAGAGGAAAACCGTCATGCCCTCTGTGGAGGAAAGCCGGCGGATCAATTCCCGCACCTGCTTGATCCCCTGCGGATCCAGGCCGGTCGTAGGTTCATCGAGGATGACAAGTTCGGGGTGTCCGAGTAGAGCCTGTGCAATTCCCAGCCGTTGTTTCATGCCATGCGAGAACGTCTTGACCCGATCATCAGCACGGTTCTCGAGTCCGACAGTGGAAAGGACCTCGTCGATTTCTCGCTTCGGAACTCCGCCGCGGAGGCCTGCGACAATCTCAAGATTTCTGCGGGCTGACAGGTACAGATAGAAATCCGGACGTTCGACGAGTCCTCCGATACGCGCGAGAGCTTCATGACGATTACCCGCAAGGGGCTTGCCGAATAGTTCGACCCGGCCCGTCGTCGGGGCCACAAGGGACAACGCCATTCGAATGGTGGTACTTTTCCCCGCTCCGTTGGGACCGAGGAACCCGAACACTTCGCCGGGGCGCACAGTGAGTTCCAGGTTCCTGACCGCCCAGCGTTTCCCGTACCGTTTCCCGAGAGCGATTGTCCGGAGGACTGGTGTTTCAGCCATTTCGGTATATAGAATGATTCATGTTCAAGAGCAACATCCGCCGGATTCTTGACTCTGCGGACTGATTTGCCTATACTGAGGCCAACGTGAAGCGTCTGCATGAAACAAAAGTCAAGTAAACGGGCACCATCCCGCAGAGGCGCGAAGAAAGCACATCGACAGCCTTCTTCCCTTCACGGCTCACCGCACGGCCCGGTTCCAGAGAAGATTCAGAGCAATATCCTCTTCGCCGGTACCGACCCCTCGATTCTCGCACGCCACTGTGCATCGCTCCCTGTCCACACCTGGAAAGCGGGTGAGGTGATCTTTGATGAACACTCCCGCGGACGGGATCTCTTTCTCATTCTCTCCGGGCGCGTTCGGATCAAGAAGTACACCAAGTATGGCGTCGAGAGCTTGCTGGCCGTGCTGCACGAGGATGATTTTTTCGGCGAGCTGTCTCTCATCGACGGGTTGCCACGCTCGGCGCGGGCTGAGGCGATGGACGACTGTTCCGCCGCCATTCTCTCCCTCGCAACGTTTCGCGCGCTGATTGCCGAGAGCCCCGAATTCACGATGAACCTCATGAGCAATCTGGCCGTCCGGCTGCGGACGATGGACCAGACCTTTGTCCTCGAACTCGGGAGGCACGCGCTCACCTCGAAGAGCAAGATGGACAAACTGAACATGCTCATCGAGGCAAGCAAGATCGTCAATTCCACGATCGATCTCGACAAGGTCCTGGCCCTGATTCTCGAGGTCGCGACCGAGAGCATCGGCGCGGACCGTGGCACCCTCTATCTCCTTGACGTCCAGACCGAGGAACTCTGGTCCAAAGTTGCCCAGGGCAGTAACATGGTCGAGATCCGTTTGCCAATCGGCAAGGGTCTGGCGGGGTATGTTGCAAAGACGGGAGAGACCATCAATATCGTCGATGCCTACAAGGACCCGCGGTTCAACCCGGAGATTGACAAGAAGAGTGGTTACAAAACGCACAATGTACTCTGTATGCCCATGCGGAACAAGGAAGGCCAGATTGCGGGCGTGTTTCAGTTCCTCAACAAGAAAGAGGGGCCCTTCATCAGCGATGATGAAGCGTACATCGACGGACTGTCCGTCCACGCGGCCATCGCGCTGGAGAATGCGCGCATAGCCAAGGACATGGTGGAGAGTGAACGGCTTTCGGCGGTCGGTCGAATGGCGAGCACCATTATTCACGACATCAAGAATCCGATGGGAACGCTGCGCATGTACGCGCAGGTCATCAAGAAGAAGACGGGCAACACCGAGGCAGCACAGCTTGCCGAGGAGATCATCCGGCAGGTCGACCGCTTTGTCAATATGACACAGGAGATCCTTGATTTCTCACGCGGGGTCAGTGAGATCAACCTTGAAGAGATTGATGTCAAGGAAATGATGGAGAGCGCCTTGCAGTTCATCGAGAAGGATCTTTCCAAGCGAAATATCGTTGTCAGGGCGGATTTCCAGTTTGAAGGGTCCGTCCTTCTTGACGTTGAGAAGATGGTCCGCGTGTTTTACAATCTGGCGGGGAATGCCGCTGATGCCATGCCGGAAGGGGGAAAACTCACCGTTACCACAAGGAAGACAGATCATTCCCTTGTCATCGAGTTCACCGACACCGGGCACGGTATTCCTGCAGAAATCCGGCATCGCGTCTTCGAACCTTTCTTCACGCACGGAAAACGCCACGGGACCGGCCTCGGTCTCGCCATTGTCAAAAAGATCATCGATGATCACCAGGGTTCCATCGAGATCGAATCTGAAGTCAAGACTGGAACCTCGATTCGCCTGTTCCTCCCCCTCCCGTAGCGCTCTCGCCGTAACCTTGATATTCCTTTGAGAAATCCGTACCTTTGTGCCTCCGGGGAACTGCGTGCCATGCCTGGCGGTTTCTGCGGGCCGGCCCTGAGGGGGTAGATGGCGAAATTGGCAGACGCGTTGGACTTAGGATCCAATGGAGAAATCCGTGGGGGTTCGAGTCCCCCTCTACCCACTCTCCCCACTGTCTGTTGTCATAGGTCCGGACCATTGACAAGTTTGAGGAGCTGCACTTGGACGTTACAATCAACCCACTCTCTGAGATCCAATACGAGGCAGAAATTCGGGCATCCGTAGATGACCTCAAGCCCTATTTTGACCGGGCCTATGAGAAATTCCGTCCAAAGGCCGAGTTGAGGGGTTTCCGCAAGGGAAAGGTTCCCCTCCCGATGATCAAGAAGCTGTACGGGGACGCCATTGAGAATGATGCGCTCGACACTATTGCCAATGAGCTCTACCGGAAGGTCATGGAGGAGCGGAACATCCGTCCGATCGGCACTCCTTCGATGGTGGATATGGAATACCGGCGAAACGAGCAATTCAGGTTCAAGATCAAGTACGAAGTGAAACCCACGATCGTTCTCAGATCGTACACGGGCCTTGCGGTCGAGAAACCTGTCCGCAGGATTGAGGAGCGGGAGATCGATGCTGAACTGCACCATCTCCGCCGGCTGAATAGTACGACCTCCGATGCCCAGGAGGCCACCGACGCCGAACATATCGTCACGGCGCATGTACAGGAGCTCGATGAAAGCGGCGCCCCTCTCATCGGCAAGAAATCGTCGGATACCCGTTTCTACCTCGCCGACGAGGCTCTCGCCCCGGAGATCAAGTCCGCCCTCAGTTCGGCAACAATCGGAGGAGTGTACCGAGCAACGGTTCATACCAAGCATGAGGATCGCGCTCACAAACATGCATTTGAGTTCACCGTCACGGCCATTCAAAAGGTGGAGTTGCCGCCGGTGGACGAGGCGTTTCTCAAGAAGGTTACCGGCGGCAAGACGAGCTCCGTTGAGGAATTCCGTACGAACATACGCGCCGACCTCGAGCGATACTGGGAGGAGCAGGGGAACGCACAGGTGAACGATGCGATCGCCAACGAATTGGTCCGTCTGCACGAGTTCCACGTTCCCGACAGCATTGTCGAGGCATTTCTGGATTCCTTCGTGGAAGACCTCCGGAGCCGTTCGCGCGACCGTCGGCTGCCGGCCGGTTTCAACGAGAGTGCGTTCCGCTCCGAGAGGCGGGCGCAGGCAATCTGGCAGGCCAAATGGCTTCTGGTCAAGGAACGCATTGCAGAGGGAGAGAAGCTGACGGTCACAGATGAGGAGCTCGACGACCTTGCGGCGCAGGAAGCCGGCCGGCTCAACATCGACAAGGAACGGCTGAGAGAGTATTATCGCACTTCCGGCTCCGCGTCCGAGCGCCTCCTGACGGACAAAGTGATGAATTTCCTGCGGAGCAAAGCCTTAATTACCGAACGGACGGTGGAAGAACCCGTAGTTTGATCGCACGACAGCGCAAGAGGATCACAGAGCATGACGAACGATTTCCCCCTGTATAACCAACTCGTCCCGATGGTCGTTGAGCAGACCGGACGGGGAGAAAGGGCCTACGACATCTTTTCCCGTCTCCTGAAGGAGCGGATTGTCTTCATTGGAACTCCGATCGATGACACGGTGGCAAGCCTTGTGATCGCGCAGTTGCTCTTTCTGGAGTCCGAAGATCCGGACAAGGACATCAACCTGTACATCAATTCTCCCGGGGGCAACGTGTCCTCCGGCCTTGCGATCTACGACACCATGCAATACATCCGCCCCGATGTGGCGACAATCTGCATCGGGCTTGCTGCGAGCATGGGCGCGGTTCTGCTCGCCGGCGGAGCGAAAGGGAAGCGTTCCTGCCTGCCGAATGCCCGCGTCATGATTCACCAGCCCTGGGGTGGGGTCCAGGGAACCGCATCCGATATCAGTATCCAGGCCGAAGAGATCCTCAGGACGAAGAAGCGCCTCAATGAGATCCTGGCGGGGCATTGCGGCAAGCCGCTCGACGTTCTTGAAAAGGACACTGATCGGGACCGCTACATGTCACCTGACGAGGCCAGGGACTACGGCCTCGTGGACAACATCTTTGTCAAAAAGGAGCGCGAAGCCAAGAAGTAAGCCCGCGCGCACGCCATGAGCCAGCGACCCAAGGGAACAGAGAAGATCCGATGCTCTTTCTGCGGGAGGACACCCGAGGAAGTTCAGAGCATCATTGCGGGACCGGATGTCTATATTTGCGACATCTGCGTCTCCAGTTCCGTTGATATCATCCGCAACAACCTCGCGGCCTTCGCCCCACGCAAGGGACCCAAGCCGGGACTCACGCCGGTGCAGATCAAGAAGGCCCTCGACGACTACGTCATCGGACAGGAGCAGGCCAAAAAGAGTCTCGCCGTCGCTGTGTACAACCATTACAAGCGGATCGATGACCGGGACCGCCTGTATGACCTCGACGACATCGAGATCGAGAAAACCAACATTCTTCTCATCGGCCCCACGGGCACCGGGAAGACCTTGCTCGCGCAGACCCTCGCGCGAATTCTCGACCTGCCGTTCGCGATTGCCGACGCCACGACCCTGACCGAGGCCGGATATGTCGGTGATGATGTCGAGACTATTCTCGTCCACCTCCTCCAGAACGCTGACTACAACGTCGAGCGTGCGGAGCGGGGCATCGTGTACATCGATGAGATCGACAAGATCGGCCGGAAGAGCGAGAGCGTTTCTATCACGCGCGACGTCTCGGGAGAAGGGGTTCAGCAGGCTCTCCTGAAGATTCTCGAGGGAACCGTCGCCGGCGTTCCTCCGAAGGGTGGTCGCAAGCACCCCGAGCAGAGCCTCATCAACATCAACACGCGCAACATTCTCTTCGTATGCGGCGGCGCATTTGAAGGTCTCGAAAAAATCATCGCCCGCCGGGTGAGTTCAAACCCCATGGGATTCGGAGCGGACATAAAGGGAAAAAAGGAATCCGACGCCGATCATTACCTTCAGCTTGTGCAACCTGAGGACCTGATCAAATTCGGTATGATCCCGGAATTCGTTGGCCGTGTTCCTCTCATCTCCGCCCTCCATTCGTTGAGCCGTGACGCACTGCATAACATCCTCACGGAGCCCAAGAACGCCATCATCAAGCAGTACAAGAAGTTGTTCAGAATGGAGGGAGTCGAGCTGCTGTTTGAGGACGATGCGCTGGATGAAGTGGTGAACCTCGCTCTGGATCGGCGTACCGGCGCGCGGGCCCTTCGGTCCATTATCGAAGAGGTGATGCTGGACATCATGTACACGCTCCCCGAGCGGCCGAACGTGGTGTCGTGCACGATCACCAAAGAGGTTATCCTGGGCCGCATTGAACCCGTATATCAGTACGAAGAACGAAAACAGTCAGCCTGAAGGCTGTTTG
>Ga0208980_10002244_pt1 | contig 11721 bp, 10 predicted proteins | sample WetSurMetagenome_3_FD_187993 | JGI IMG/M metagenome (GOLD analysis project Ga0208980, IMG submission 187993) | Wetland microbial communities from Twitchell Island in the Sacramento Delta, sample from surface sediment Aug2011 Site A1 Bulk (version 2) | ecosystem: Environmental > Aquatic > Marine...
TTTTTTCCTCGCACCCGCACTCAATCTCACACAAAAAAATATTCTTAAATTTACTTTGTGTCTCGCTGACATAGATTTTATTTATTAATCATTTAATCACTCGTGCCATGTTTGATTTCTGTAAACTTGACGTCTATCAAAAAGCAAAAGCATTTTGCATTTTGATTCATAAACTGAGCTCCAATAGAAATTTTGATCGTACAACCAACGATCAGCTTCGAAGAGCTTCTTTTAGCATTATGCTGAATATCGCCGAAGGTTCGTCCAGGTTCAGTACGAAGGATAGGAAAAACTTTATGGTAGTCGCCAGAGGAAGTGCATTCGAATGCGCCGCAATTATTGAATATCTGTATGAAGTCTCTGAAATTAATAAGGATTCCTATGACAATTACCTGAATTGTCTGGAAGAAATCTCGAAAATGCTTTATGGTTTGATTCGTGGATTGGATAAATAATTATGCTAATGAGAGCAAGCTCACTGTTCTCTTCTTCCTCAAAACTCACTCTCACACTCACACTTTTTGGCAGGGGGTTGCAACTTCTTTTTGCCGGATATGAGTTTTTTGGCAGAGTTACAACCAGGGATCCTCTTCTTTATGGCATCATCTTACTTCCTGTAATATTCCAGGAGGTTCTTCAGCATCGGGAATTATTTCTGGATTAATTGTTTAAATGGTGATGTTTCTTGATGTAATTCATTGAAATGGATGTAGAGTCAAATGGAACAAGTTAGAAGTATTCTTTGCTACCAGATTTTAAAAGATTGAGTACAATAAAAGTTATTACTTAAATCTACATTTTGCCACACCCCACTCAGTCCCTAAGAATATCTCACTTTCGCTAACAGCTATTGAGTACATTTGTGGTATCACACCCATACTATCATCAAACCGTGATAAGTCCGATAATCCGTCATTCCTGACTGTCCAACTGCTGCCATTATTTGATGAAACGAAAAGACCATCACCAGTTACTGCAAAGATATTGCTGCCGTTGAGGGCAATTGATCTCACTTCTAATGCCCATCCAGTCAGTCCATTACTAATAGAAGTCCAGGTACTGCCATTATCAGAAGAAATAAAAATACCGCCACCATTAGTTCCTGCATAGATATTGCTTCCGCTGATAGTTAATGACAAAACATCTTTTGCTTTATCAGCAGAGTATAAACTTGATAAACCTTCATTAACAGCTTTCCAGCTGCTATTATCGGATAATAAAAAAATCCCGCTCCCTTTAGTTCCTGCAAAGAGGTTGTTCCCGCTAATGGCTAGTGATTGCACATCTAATGCTTTATCAGTCAAGCCATTATTCAAGGCAGTCCAGCTGTTTCCATTATTGGCTGATAAAAAAACACCACCGGAAGTTCCTGCATAAATATTGGTTTCACCATAAATAATTGACCGTACCTTTAAACCATCATCAGTCAAATCGCTATTCATGGCTGTCCAGCTGCTGCCATTATCGGTTGACAGGAAAATACCACTGCCGTTAGTTCCTGCTGCAATATTGCTTCCGCCAACAGCAATTGCCATTACATCTTTTGCGTTTAAGCGCGAGCCTGATAAGCCGTTAGTCATAGCAGCCCAACTATTGCCACCATTGGTCGATAAAAAAACACCATCACCATACGAACCGGCAAAAATATTGCTTCCATTTATTACTAATGATCTGATATATTTTCCCACTGATGTAAACAGACTCGGTAAACCGTTATCAACAGGGGTCCAGCTGTTGCCATTATTATGTGATAAAAAAACTCCGCTACGGGTGCTTGCAATGATATTATTTTTCAATTCTGTAATAGAATATATGTTAAATCTATCAGCTGACAAGCCGTTATTTATGGCTACCCAGCTAATGCCATTATCCTTAGAAAAGTAAATTCCGTCATCCGTGCCTGCATAAATATGGCTGTCGCTAGCAGTCAGCAAACGAACATTTAACGCATTCCCTGATAAACCGGCATTCATTGCAGTCCAGCTGCTACCATTATCGGCTGAAATAAAAACACCAAAGGAAGTTCCCAAAAAAATATTTGTCTTATTAAAAGCAACTGATTGAAAATATGTACTGCTATTAATAAAATTGGTATTTATTGCTGTCCAGCTTTTCCCGTTATCATCTGACATAAATATATGGCTGCTGGCGTAAGCATAAATATTATTTCCAATTACAGCTAATCTAAATGAAGTGCAAACACAGCCGGAGGAATAGCAATGGCAACCAATTATATATCTCATGTCAATACTGATATTTGCATTATTCCAACTGCTGCCTTTATCTGTTGATAACAGAATTCCATCAGGGCCAGATACGAATAGGTTGCTTCCGCAGACGGCAATATTTGTTATATTTCTTTTATACGGCAGGTTGTTATCAATGGCAGTCCAGCTGCTACCAAAATCGGAAGACATGTAAATACCTCCGGAAATCACATAAATATCCTTGCCGCTGAAGGCAATATCACTCACAAATTTATTTGCAAAGCTACTATTCAGATCAGACCAGCTGTCACCATTATTGGGCGACAAATATATACCGCCGCTATTTGGACAAGCATAAATGAAATTTGTCAATGAGTCAACTGCAAAAAAAACTCCAACTGAATTACTAAGTCCGCTGTTGACAGGCTGCCAGTGCCAGTTTTCATCTTCCTTTTCACAACTGTTAATTACGAATGCGAGCAAGATTATTGAAACAAAAATGCAGGATATTTTTATGACTTTTTTATCGATGAGAAATGAATGAAGCATGTTAAGGTTTATTATATTTTGCATTCAAAAGGAAAGACCAATAATTCCAGCAATATATCCTGAAATAAAAATTAAGCCAACATCCCAGGCAATGTCTTCAACCATATGACCGTGATTATATATCTTAACCAAAATATCAATACCCTAAAACTATAAAAAACCAGAAAGTAAACTGAATATCCCCATAAGTGTTATATAAATAAAAACGACTCATTTTTCCATATGGATGTACCAATGTATAAAGGTAAATTATTCCTGATAAAATATGTGGTTATTTTTTGAGTACAATATTAGTTCTCTTTGATTTCATTTAAGCATTAATCAAGGTATTTTGAGATTTGTCAGATCAAAACGATTTATCACCTCATGCAATTGCTTCTGGGACTCTTTTTTAAGATTACTGACAAAGGATGTACATGACAATAATAATTGAGGAATCGACCCCAGAACTCATATAAATGGGTGGCGCAGAAATGGAGTGTTTTTAGCTCGGGAAAGATTGCAATAGTTTAAAGTCAATATCGACCTCTTTTTTCCCGTTAGAATTTACCATGGACTTACTTACTCTAAGCATAAGTTTTATTGGTTCCGTGAAGATCGGCTCTATTTCTTTCCCACTTATCACAATCAGTTTTTCAGGAAAGATGGTATTAAGTATTTTCATCCTGGTGGCATCAGATAACTTACGGCAAGATCCCAGTAGGTGATTCTCTCTATCATTGTACTTATCATATTACCGTTATCGTCTTGAAAAACATAATATATTTGAAATGTTGGAATATTTACTTTAATTAGTTCCAGCCTTATGAAAAAAAATCAACCTCTCGGCGTTATCAAATGGACAGCAAGGGTCACAGGAACCTTGCTCGTGATATTCACACTGGCATTCGGGCTTGCAACCTTTATAGACGGATTGGGCAGAAATAACGGATCTCCTTTCTCATCCTTCAGTCTCCTAATTATCATTATTTTTATTATTTGGGGTCTAGCTCTCGCTGGACTTGTATTAGCACTCTGGAAAGAAGGATTAGGTGGATGCATATCCCTTATAAGCTTTGTCTCAATGTATATTCTGAATCTATTCAACAAAGCTGCTCCAAACAGAGGGGGTGCTGTATTCGTCTTCCTTATCTTTTCGATACCTTCTCTTTTATACCTTTTGTACTGGTGGAAGACTAAGGATGCTTTTCAAAAAAAGATATAATAGCATCTGAAAGGTCAGAAAGGGTATGAAAGGGAGATAATGTTTTCTATAGGCCAGTCACCTTGTTGCAACTTTTGTCCGTTCGGGGTACTGAAAAAGAGTGAGAGTGTGAGTGAGAGCGAGTAGCTCGAACGAGCTCTTTTCTTATGTAAATTGATATCAGAATTTAAGTATTAATCTGTAAACTTTTTTTAGGACGAGTCATCAGGGAGAGCGAGCACTCCTGTCTCTTTTTCCTCACTCTCGCACTAACACTCACGCAATTTTTTTTACTCAGCGAGAGCGAGCACACTCGTTCTGTTTTCTCACTCCCGCACTCACACTCACACAAAATTATTTCAAAAAAGGTTGCAACTTCAGTCCGCTCCGGGTACAGCGACCACCGAAGCCTTCTTCGAAAACCGAAGCTTCAGCGAAGGTTTTGGCAGAGGTGGACTGAAACAGAGTGAGAGTACCCGTAACACAGAAATCTCCATTTCGCCCCTTCCCAATCTCTCCGAGAAAGGGAGAAATGGTGGAAAAACTGGTCCCAATGACCACTTCAAGCTAAAGTTAATTGACCACCTCTTGTGGGTTTTAAATACTATTATGATACATTTGATGCTATTGAGAAAATACCGGCCAAATGTGGTCAGGGCCTGCGACTTTTGCAGTTAAGAATTTATTGATTAATGGAACGTGGGTTAAAATACAGGACATTGATTTATTTTTGCTTCGTAAAGCAATCAAAGCAAACATGAAAATAACAAAAACTAAAAAAAGGTGGGGTATCATTTTGTTGTTGCTTGCAATAATTATCATCATTGTTTACTGTCCACCAACGCCCCAGGATTCCATTCAATATTATGCAAGAGAAAGCGGGCAATTAAAAACAGAAAAGGTAGCCGGAGAAAAGTGGTTGGTATGGTTGTATAACAAACCAATAGGAGAAGCAACCTTGTGGGCGTTGGTGAAGAGAAAGCTGGTTTCATCGATCTATGGTAAAATGATGGATCGCACTTCTTCAGCTAAAAGGATACATCCCTTTATTGAAGATTTTGATATTGATATGAGCGGTGCTCAAGAACATGAGTTCAAAAATTTTAACGATTTTTTTACCCGAAAACTAAAGGATAATGCAAGACCAATTGATACCAGCTTTAATATTGTTGTATCTCCTGCAGATGGGAAAATCCTGGCTTATGCCGATATTAGCAATTCTGATTTTATCATAAAAGGATTTCGCTTTGATGTATTTTCCTTTTTGGATAATCCTGTTCTTGCACAAAAGTACCGTGATGGTGCCCTTCTTATCATCCGGCTAGCCCCAGTCGATTATCATCGTTTTCATTTCCCGGTCAGTGGGTATTTGACTGCAAACAAAAAGATTGAAGGTGACTATTATTCCGTGAACCCATTTGCTTTGCGCAAAAAGACTGAAATATTCTGTTTGAATAAACGGGAATATACAATTCTTTCAAATCCATTGTTTGGCGATGTTATTATGGCCGAAGTTGGTGCCACCATGGTAGGAAGCATCGTACAAACTTATAAGGGAAGTTCCGTAAAGAAAGGTGAAGAGAAAGGCTACTTTAAATTCGGAGGCTCTACAGTAGTACTGCTGTTTGAAAAAAGCAAAATCTGCATTGACAAGGACTTATTGATCAATACTGCAAAGGGATATGAGACAGCTGTTAAAATGGGCGAAAGAATTGGTGATGCTTCTCTTACCAAATAATAAGTCGGGTGTTATGTTATTCTTAAGCAAAATCCATATCCTTAAACAAGATTCATGCTAAACTTTTGTGCGTTCGGGGTACCGTGTCCTCCGCTCCTTTTTGTCTTGCTTTCTTGGGGTCTGATAGCCGATGAATATTACACTGTCCCTGTGCTCTGCGCTCTGAGCCAATATAGAGTTTTATGGCAGAGTTGTAACCAGGAATAATTATATTTAGAGGGATTCTGCCTTCCTGTAATATTCCAGGAGGCTAATTTAAGAAGCATAGGGTCTCAAAAACGATCCAAGGTGGACAAAATGGCCGATTTTCCCACCCTGGATCCGGCTAAGAATCGAATTACATTAAGGCTTTGCATACTGTTCAGCGCTCAAAACTTCAATTCCAACGAATCTTTCCTTTCCGTCCACCCAGGCATCATGCCCCGGAGGAATGGTGTATGATTCACCTGCATTTATAGTCTTCTGCCTCCCGTCATTTAAGCGTACGGTGAGGCTTCCCGAAACAGCGTGGCCCACATGAGAAAGCTGGCAAGAGTCGGTTTTAACTATTGGTTTTATGCATTGAGACCATCGCCATCCAGGCTCCATCGTATAGCGTCCTACAGTAAAGCCTTCGAGCCGGACAATTTCAACTTGTGTTTTATCCGGTTTCCGAATCTCATCAGGTGTCTTATGAGATTTCGTTTCAAATTTTGTGATTGTTGGATTCATGATACCTTGAATTAATTTCGCCTACTCTTTTAGCAATTCGCAGGGATTTTCGGCATTTTCCCTATTCTTACAATAATTAATTGTAAATAGAATAAATGCTCGTTTTTTGTCAACCTGTAAGAAAACATCAACTCAATCTTATAAGAAATAAAGATTCCAATTCGTATGGCTTTTCGGTATTATCATGTTTATATTCAGTCTCCTGTCTCCAACACTTTAACAATTTGAAATCGAATATGTTCATAAGATATAAAACCATGATTCCTCAATGATTTTGTTGGATTAATTTGACCCCCGGATTCGGAGTTTATACGTTATTGGATGTTAAGTATTCTTATTGCTATCAGACCAGATTTTGAGGTAGTCAGTTTTTGATGGAGGTCGAACTGTACACCTGATTCCGGAGTGAGAGAGCATTCCCGTAATAATTCTAATTGATTTTTGGGATATCAATTCAGGTATCCTTCCTGCATTTAGGCCAACAAATAACTGTTCCTATTTTTGGCTTTACATGATTAACCGGAATTGTCATTGATTTTACCACATTTTAGTGAAATCAACTAAAAAAAATAACAGGTTGTACAAGGTAAAAATGCAACCACAGCTCTAATAGCATTAGCCTGGTTGCTTGCCTAAAAGCCCTGGATAGTTCCAATTCCGGGTACTACAAGGATATTGCGGTTGGAGGAGAATATTGACTCTGCAGAGTCTAACGATCTGTGGCCGAGAAAGCTGATATCCCAAACGCGCTCCACTCTTTATCGACGTTGTCGAAGAATCCTATGCCTGGCGCACCGCTTGTCCATGGTCCATAACTCTTGCCGTCACTAAATGTGTATTCCCCCCTGTCTTCTACCTGGAGCATCTGGATCCCGTTGATATACAAGGTTATGACGACTGGATTCCTGCCCGTGACTGTACCCTTGAGGATGTCCCCGTCCTTGAGGTAAACGGCCGGGGATTTGCTCTCCATGTTGACCCATACACCGTTCTGGCCGCCCCAGCTCGCAATGTGAAGGTAGGGATTGTTAGCCATAAGGCTGCCATATACCTCGTAGCCAGTGATCAAGCCCGCAGCACCATTTATTGCTGTGCGCAGCCGGACCTCGACCTCGTGACAGGACATGTCCTTGAACCGGGGGTAGTCGATGACCCTGACTGTAACCTGGGCCTCCTGGTCGGGGCTCCATTCACCATTCAGGATTGCTGTTGGATCGCCGTACTCAGTCGGCTCGCTGACGCCAAAGGCCAGCCCTGCCATCGTCTGAATGTCCCCCCATAGACTATCGCCGGCGACACTGCCGTTGATCCAGACTCCTCCCTCAGAGAGCACGGGCTCCGTACTGGAGAATTTGGTCGAGTACGACCGTACTTCCCTCGAGGTTATGTCCGCATTACGTATTGGCTTAGAATGGCAGCCCAGGAGGATCATTGCGATCAGCGCTGGCAGGACAGTAATCTTTCCGAGGGGGAATCGACCAAATGGACTACCTTGTCTATGACTTTTTCCAAAGTCCTGATGAGGCGAGTTGTATGTCTTGCTACTAATTTGTATCATTATAGATTAAAAAGTAAGGCGTAGTTCTTCAAAGATAATTCAAAGTATTTCATAAATCATTTTCAGATTTTTATTTAAATAGTTTTCAATTCGTCTGAGCTTATTTTTTAATTTTTCCCTATCCCTCTGCTATACGCTTTGAGCCTTGAGCCATATATAGATTTGGCTTGTCCCGAATGCTGAATTGTCTTGCATGACGAGAAGGTCGATGTGAATTACAATTCAACTTTCACCTCCTTTAAATGTTAGTATAATCGGTTAATCGGATTAATTATGGATGCAAAAAAAACTATCACCGGTAGTTTGCGTGACGGAATGTTTCTTGAAATGGCTGATAAGAAACTGTTTGATCAGGCAATAGAATACGCATATGACTATACAGATAAAATACTTGCGAGGCAGCCCTTTCCGACCCGGGAAGCAATTGATTCACTGGAGGTTTTTGATGAATTACTGCCTGAGGTATCCGGGAATCCGCAGGAGATCCTTGAGAAACTGCATAAATTTGGTTCGCCGGGTACAGTGCTTCACACCGGGGGAAGATACTTCGGATTTGTTATAGGCGGAACCCTCCCTGTGTCATTGGCTGCCAGATGGCTTGGTGATTTCTGGGATCAGAACGGAGGACTGTATGCAACCTCACCCCTGATATCAAAGCTTGAAACAGTAACTGAGAAATGGTTAAGGCAACTGTTCGGTCTGCCCGTTAATGTGGTTTCGGGATTTGTCAGCGGAACCACTACAGCTGTATTCTGTTCCCTGGCAGCTGCCAGATACAGGATCCTCCAACAGCAGGGCTGGGATATTAATGCAAAAGGTCTTTTCAACGCACCTTCGGTCAGAGTAGTAGCGGGCAGCCATGCCCATGGAGCTGTGCTGAAATCAGTTTCAATGCTCGGATTGGGCAGGGACAATATTGAATGGGTCGACGTGGATGATCAGGGAAGAATGATCCCGGATAAGATACCTGTTCTTGACAGGAATACTATTTTGATTCTTCAGGCTGGAAATGTGAACTCGGGATCATTTGATCCGTTCATAGATATTTGTGAAAAGGCAGCCATAACTGGTGCCTGGATACATATTGACGGTGCTTTCGGTTTATGGGCTGCATGTTCAGAAAAACTAAATTATCTTACTAAAGGTATAGAACTTGCGAGTTCATGGTCTGTTGACGGACACAAAACACTTAATATACCATATGACTGCGGGATAGTTATGTGTAAGGATAGCGATGCTCTTATATCTGCGCTCCACGTGACCGGATCATACCTAATCCATGGTGAAAACCGTGACGGTTATTTATATACCTCTGAGATGTCAAGACGTTCAAGGGTCACCGAACTATGGGCCGCTATAAAATATCTTGGCAGCAAAGGCATAGAAGAACTTGTTGACGGGTTGCATGAAAGATCTGTTCAGTTTGCCAGTGAGATAAAAGAGGCCGGATTTCTGGTTTTGAACGATGTAGTATTCAACCAGATTCTTGTGGCTTGCACTAATGACGAATTAACAGCAAGGACGCTCGAGCTTGTACAGAATTCCGGTGAATGCTGGTGCGGTGGAGCTCAATGGTTTGACCGGAAAGTAATTCGCGTAAGTATCTGTTCCTGGACAACAACACCGGATGATATAACAAGATCGGTAAGGGCGTTCGCAAATGCATATTCTCATACCAGGTAAGCGTCAGCCAATTTCCTTGTCTTAAACACCCTCTTTCTGGCTTTGTAAAAATTGCAGCCATGAGGTAAGAAATGGTTGCAACTTTTGTCCGTTCGGGGTACTCAGTGGCACAAGAGGTCAAAACCGACCTCGTGTTTCTTTTTATGACATCCTGAAACTCTCACTAATTCTAAGGATGAGATGTATGGAAAATTTGAAGGTTAGGTTTGCAACTTGTTTTTGGAGAAAATGAGTTTTTTGTAACAGATGCAACTAAGGATCTTCTTCTTGGCGGTACCGTCAGACTTGCTGTAAAAAGCTACTTGTTGCTCCTGGCCTCCAATTATTTTTGTATAGTCAAGAGACATTAAAAAGATTTGTACATTTGCAGTAAAGAGTTGAAAATGACAACTAAAGATTATATAATATCTGCAATTAAGACTAACCGACAGACCCTGAAGAGGCTGGGGATACGGAATGTTGGTCTTTTTGGGTCATATGCCAGGGATGAACAATCAGTAAAGAGTGATATTGACATCCTAATTGATTTCATGCCTGAGATGGAAAACTTCGATAATTACATGGCCGTTTGCGATATTCTTGAAGATCTATTTAAGAATGAAAAAGTTGAAATTGTCACAAAGAACGGACTGAGCCCATATATTGGTCCCAAGATACTTAACGAAGTGGTATATGTCTTAGGAACCGATTGAATATCTGAAACATATTCGTGATGAATGTTTATACATTCTTTCTGTCACTGATAAAGGTATTATTAAGGAAGAATTCCTTTACGATGAAACACTAAAGAGGGCTATTGTCCGAAGCCTTGAAATTATTGGTGAAGCGACTAAGAAGATTCCTGCAGATTACAAATTAAAATGGAACAACGTTAAATGGAAAGAAATGGCAGGGATGAGAGACAGGCTAATTCATGATTATATGGGCGTTAATTACTCTATAGTTTGGGACGTGATTATTAACAAGATTCCTGAACTTTGTGCACAGGTGGTTGAGGTCATTCAAAACGATTAAAGTAATACTGATATTTAAAATATTCCCCTAACTTGTTGCAACTTTTGTCCATTCGGGGTACTGCGCCCTCCGACTTCGCCAGACGTAGTCCGGCTTCGTCGGACGAAGTCTGAAGCCTTCTTCGAAGACCGAAGCCTTGGCGAAGGTCTTGGCGAAATTAGGGCAGAAACAGAGCGAGTGTGGGAGCGAGACCGAACACACACACTTTCTTTCTTCGCCTTCTCCCCTTCTCCCCTTCTCCCCTTCTCCCTATCCTTTTCTCAGACTTCTTGTTTCTTTTATTACATCCTGAAACCCTCACTAATCCTAAGGATGAGATATGTCGGGAATTTTAATGTGAGGGCTACAACTTTTTTTTTGAAGAAAGTGAGTTTTTGGCAGAATTGCAACCCAGGGTATTTTTTCGCACAATCCTTTATTGAATTTGCGTAAAATTCCTCTCAGACCTTAAAGAATTAATTCCGGGACGTTTTTTCAGTTTAAAGACCGATATTCATTAGGGGTCTGTCCGGTTTCATTCTTGAACATGCGACTAAAATGCTGTGAATGTTTAAACCCTAATTCATAAGCTATTTCGCTTACTGATTTGCTTGTATCAAAGATTCGCTCCTTTGCTATATCCATTAATCTCAATTGAATGTGCTCCTGAGGTGATTTACCCGTTTCTTTTTTAATCAAATCACCCAGATAGTTTGCAGACAGGTGGATATTTTCAGCGCAGTATTTTACAGTTGGCAGTCCAATTGTTTGCGGCATTTCTGAATTAAAATAATTATCCAGTAATCTTTCAAACTTCACTAGTATATCTTTATTTACGCTACTTCGGGTTATAAATTGCCGGTCGTAAAAGCGAAGACAATAATTTAAAAATAATTCAATATTATTAGAAATAAGCTTTTTACTGTGTTTATCAATCGATTGATGTAATTCGTAGTCTATTTTATTCAGGCAGTCAGTAATTATCTGACGTTCTTTTTCAGACAAATGCAGCGCTTCATTTGCTTCATAAGAGAAGAAAGTATAATCTTTTATATTATGGCCAAGCGAAGTGCCCCTGATTAAATCAGGATGAAAAAGC
>Ga0208980_10002245_pt1 | contig 11720 bp, 6 predicted proteins | sample WetSurMetagenome_3_FD_187993 | JGI IMG/M metagenome (GOLD analysis project Ga0208980, IMG submission 187993) | Wetland microbial communities from Twitchell Island in the Sacramento Delta, sample from surface sediment Aug2011 Site A1 Bulk (version 2) | ecosystem: Environmental > Aquatic > Marine...
AAATGCCATTTAAACTGCCCAGCATGAACTCACCCCCCAACCCCCTCTCTGCTTCGGAGCAGACAGGGGGAAGAGAAGGGGGTGAGTTCATGTTTAAGACATAAAAAAAAGAGGCTGCCTCTTTCGAGACAGCCTCTTAAAAAATTCTATTTCAGTTAATTATCCTTGACTAAATATTAGTAACCAGGTTGTGGCTGAAGGTTCGGAGCTTTGTTCATCTCAGTACGTGTGAGAGGCAACCAATAATATTTATCGCCACCCCAGGTCCTGGAATCTTCGTTATCGGTGAGATCCAGTTTCCATTCATAATTACCATTGTCCATCTGCTTGACCTTCATCCCGTAAACATTTGACACTACATCTTTAAATGTCATCCAGCGACGCAGATCATACCAGCGGTGTCCTTCGGCGAAGAACTCTATTGCCCTCTCCTGACGGAGATAAGTTCTTGCAGTAGCCTGGTTAGAAGCCAACGACCTGCTAGGTAAACCAGCCCTTCTTCTTACAAGGTTAAGCGCATTTATACCATTCTGAAGGTCAGCGCCACCAAGTTCTATGCATGCTTCAGCATAATTCAAAAGTATTTCAGCATACCGGAATTCCACCCACGTAGTGGTGTTTCTGTAGAATTGTCCTGCACTTGTTGGATCGAGGAATTTCTTAAGATAGTAACCTGTCTTTGTTCCGTTCCAGTTTTCAACCGGTCCTTGCCTTGTATCACAACCAAGTGCCCTTACAGTTTTTTCATCATTCAGGTAGAAATGACCGCTCTGAACCAGGTTATTAGGATCATAAGGAACTACATCAGAAGGACGTGCCTGCCATGGAGCGCCATGGTAGAGTACAATTGCATAGAAACGTGGCTCACGTCCGTTGTACGGACTCCTGTTCGGATCGGCTGCAAGCTCGGCAGCTGTTGCTTTACGGAGATACTGATCTCCTGGGGTATATTTATCCCATACAAAAGGAGTTCCGTCTGCCATCTCAAAACTTCTGACAGCAGGTTCGGTCGGATCATTATTACCCCAGTTGTGATAACCGCATGGACCAAACCAGATGTTTGCATTGTTTACGTTACCTCCGGTAAGCGGATACTGAATTCCCCAGATAGTTTCACTGTTCCATTTGCCTTTCTGGATAAAAATATTCTGGTAGGTTTCAGAATATGTCTTAATCTGGGCTGAAGTTAGAGGCAACACAGGTTCGGTTGTTGTTCCTACAAGTGAAAATGCACCATAGGTACCATCCATTACAGCTTTTGAAGCATCTCTGGCTGCCTGTAAAAGAGCTGTCTGGCTGCCTGCCGGGAATGATACAAGTGTATTTGATTCCTGTCCGGTATAACCTCCGTTGGTGAGTTTACTTGCACAAAACAGGAGCACTCTTGATTTAAGTGCTGCAGCTGCTGCAGGTGTTGCACGACCCTGCTCAATTGTCTGGCCTGTCAGATTAGTAATAGCGCTTGCTATATCAGCAAGGATAAAATCTTTCGTCTGAGCAATTGTAGACCTGGTCATAGTCTGGTAGTCCTGTGTAAGAGTGTTGGGTTTATCCATTAATACCACACCACCATAATTCATCAGAAGCATAGAATATGAATAAGCCCTTAAAAAATAGGCTTCTCCTTTTAGTCGTACTTTCAGAGCTTCATCTGTCGATGTTGTAACCTTTACTGCATCAATATTTGCAATAATTGTAGTTATGTTCTGCAGGTTTGCATAAATGTTGTCCCACATAAGGAATCCTGCATAGCCGGTATTTGTGAAGTACCCACCATAATCAGGGCTCAGTGTTCCCTTAAGGTTACCGTAGTTTGCCGGACGGTGAATACATAAGGTCTGGTCGGTTGCATCTGAAAGAAGGTCCTCGCGCATTCCGAGCACTCCGTTGTCAGTATTACCGCCCATCCTGTCGTAGCATTTACCAAGGTAGGATTTCACGACATTTATGTCGGAGAAAACCACATCCTGATTAAAGGTATTAACTGGCTGCTGGTCGAGAACGTCGGTGCACGACGTTGCTGTAAAGATTAGCACCGCAAAGCCAATTATATAATTAGATATTTTTTTCATATTATACTGTTTAAAAATTTCTAAATTGATTAAAAACCAATATTCGCACCGATTGCAAATGTTTTCATTGCGGGATATACACCGGCACCATTTACTTCCGGATCAAAAATCTTCTCAGCTGAATAAATCAGTGCGAGATTGTTTCCTGATACATAGACACTTGCGTTTGCGATACCAAGTTTCTTATAAAGAGTCGATGGAATATTATAAGTCAGAACAAGGCTCTTTAACCTGCAATAAGCCACGTTTGACAACCAGTAAGTACTCATATTTACTGCATGTCCCCAGTAATAGTCGTTCCTGTTGAAGGCCCTTGCAATATTGGTAACAGTATTTTCCGGGGTCCATCTGTTGTCGTATGTCCACTTGAAGTAGTTACCTGCCTCACCACGTCTTTCATCATAATGGTTAAATCTTAAGTATTTACCTTGTCCCTGGACAAGAACTGAAAGAGTGAAATTCTTATATGAAGCATCCAGGTTAACACCGTAATAGGAATTAGGAGCATCACACTGGTCAATAAGTATCCTGTCATCACCATCAATTTTGCCATCGTTGTTATAATCTTCAAATTTAACATCTCCGGGTTTGGCAGTTGACCAGTGAGGATAGCCATCAATTTCAGCCTGATCTTTAAATATTCCTATAGCATTGTACATCAACCAGGCTCCGTAAGGATGTCCTGTGGTCTGCTGCCATTCAACTGATCTTTTAGGCTCATCCTGGAATACTACATTGTTGTGGTTATAGCTGTAGTTAGCAGTCAGATCAATACGAAGATCAGCGGTTATATTTTTGTGAACACCGCCATCGATCTCAAATCCTTTGTTATCAACCTGGGCAATGTTTTCATTTGGAAGTGAAAGACCTGAAAAGCCTGGAACAGAAGCATCTCTCGGTGCAAGAATATCTTCCCTCTTGTTATAGAAGACTTCAAAATTCAGGTGGAAGAGGTCATTTGCAAATTTTGATTCGAATCCGATGTTCTGTGTTGTCTGTGTTTCCCACGTAATATTCGGGTTAGCAATTACAGGAGGTCCAACAGCCGTCTCGATTGATGAGCCTGTACCAAATACCATTCCTGAGGAAAGACCGAATGAGTTCGTATACTGGAACGGGTTACCCGGGTCCATACCCATCTTACCATAAGATGCCCTCAGCTTAAAGTAGTTGATGAAAGCAATATTATTTTTCCAGAAATCTTCTTCTGATGCGCGCCATCCCAACAGAAGTCCCGGGAAGTTACCCCAGCGGCTGTCTGGCGGGAATTTAAGAGAACCGTCCCGACGGAAAAGCACTTCAGCAAGGTATTTTCCTTTGTAATCGTAGGTAGCACGTCCGATCCATGATTTACGTGCATAAATTGACGCCGTACCAGTTGTATTTTTATCCTGGTCAGCGCCGGCATCCATTGTCTGGATCAGAGTTGAAATGTAGTACTGGCGGAATCCGTACAATTGGTTATAATCGCTGGTGTACTGTTCAAAACCACCATATAAACTGATACTATGGGCACCAAACTTCTTCGAGTAGACAACGTTAAGGTTAATTGTCTCATTGATCGTTCTGTTATAAGTTTCATTGTTCTGGGGAGAAGAGAGGCCTCTGAGACCAGGGGTAAGCGGCTGAGATACTATAAATCCTGTGTTGGGATCGCGTGTTGCTTTGCTAAAGTCTGCAGTATAGAGGGTCCACGGCTGGTAGAAAGCCTTATTGTAATAGTTATTAAGGTCATAACTATATGAACCGTTCAGCGATAGTCCTTTGATAAAAGGAGGTTTAATAGATGCGTTGAAAGTATTAAGGTATCTGTATGTCATCTGATCATTTTTACCTCCGGCGAATGTCGATGTAACCACCGGGTTATCACCGTACTCAATATCAGGACCAGGTTCACCTGTCGGCCAGAATGACCATCTTGTCGGAAGCAGACGTGTTGACTGCCCAACAATACCATCAGCTGATTTATATGGATACAATTTATGTATCTGGAATCCTGCAATATCAATCCCGGTACTTAACCAGTCAGTAATTGGCAGATCCACTTTTGCACGAACGTTATACTGTGTGTACTTTGTAGAAGACTGTTTGTACATCGACTCATCGCCTTTCAGACCAAAAGAAAGGTAATAAGTCATCCCTTTGAAACCACCATCGATCGTAAAGTTGTGCCTGTAAGTGGTCGTCCAGTCTTTGATAAGGTCATTATACCAGTTTGTATTCGGATGTTCCCAGGGATCTACTCCGCTTCCGAACAATTCTATATCCTTGTCTGTATAGCTGCGGGATTTACCATTTTGAACCTGGTATTCAGTAAGCATCTGAGCATATTCCTGGGCATTGGTTGTCTCAGGAATAATTGTAGGGGTCATCCAGCCCTGATAGAACTGATAGTTTAACCTTGGTTTTCCTTCAGCACCTTTTTTGGTGGTGATAAGGATAACACCGTTGGCAGCATTTGAACCATAGATTGATGCAGCGGCATCCTTCAGAACCGAAATGCTGGCAATGTCCATTGGGTCAATCTCGTCCATCGAACGGCCCTGAACACCATCTATAACAATCAGAGGTCTTGTTTGTGTAACACCTGTAGTTCCGGGTTCACCACCGCGTGTGCCACCAAGAGTGCTACGGCCACGAATCAGGATCCTGGGTGTAATCTGACCAGGTTCACCAGTTTCCTGTAAAACTGAAATACCTGACATACGACCACCAAGCGAGTTGGAAACGTTTACTGAAGGTACCTGCTGGAGGGTGGTTCCTGAAATTGAGGCGACAGATCCGACAACGTTTGCACGTTTCTGGGCGCTGTAACCTACAACAACAACTTCATCAAGATTTGTGGTTACTGCAGAAAGTACAATGTCTACAACTGTTCTTCCATTAACCGGAACTTCCTGGGTAACATAGCCGATAAAAGAGAATACCAGGATTGCATTTTTGTCAGTTACGGTAATTGTGTACATTCCGTTTGTTTCAGAAATAGCACCTGTACCTGTACCCTTAACCTGTATGTTCACACCAGGCATTGGTAAGTTGGTTGAACCATCGGTTATTGTTCCGGATACTTTGATCTGCTGCTCGTCAGCAGAAAGATTTCCCGGGGTGAGTGAATAGGCAGGAAGTACCAATCCACAGACCAGCAGGATGGTCATAATTTTCAAAGTTAGTAGTAACTTGTGAAAATTAACATTTGGCTTTGAGGGCCAAAAGTAATTGGGAGTTTTTTTCATACTGTTACACTGTTAGTTAATAAATAGTTAGTAATTAGGATTCTTGTTAATTATTCATGGATTAAAATAATTACATAGGGAGACTACAAGTGTAAATTTTACACTCATTTTTTTAATAATCGAATTATTATTTCTCTCAGGCATTCCTGATTAAGGTTAGGTTAAGATGTGCTTATGAAAGTTAGGTTAGTTCGACATGCAATATATAAAGTCATATCTTAAAAAACAAGCTTTTGGCAAGTTATTCTTAATTTTTGTTAATTTTCTTTGGGAGATTCCTCATCCCGCAGTGCGGGATTCTGAATGACAGGGCTTTATCGGTTCAATTGGGGGGAAGAGTTGGCGATTTGCTGAGCAAATCGCCAACTCTTCCCCCCTTTATACAACAGATTCACTTGTCATCCCGAGCGTCAGAGAGGGATCTCCAAGTCCAATGAGCATAAAATTTAATTTTCAACAGGTGCTGTGGTCGCACTGTTTCCGGTCTTTTCATCGAACTCACACACAACGCGGAAACCGACATTGAAACAGTCGGAGTACCACCAGATACTTTTAGGCATCTGAGGGTCAGTCCTTAACCACGCTTCAGTTCTGGTATAATCGCGGGCAGCGCTTCTTACCAGATCTGCAGTACTCAGAAATGAACCTCCGCGCACAACATGTTCCTCTCCTTCCGCCGGTCCTTTGGGATCTTTAATAATTCCTGCGGGGTACTGCGAATATGCATCTGCTTTGTACCAGTCGGAACAGAACTCAGCGACATTACCTGCCATGTTCCTCAAGCCAAAGGCATTAGGTTTAACTCTGTCGGGTGTCTGGGTTTTGGTAGGACTGTTGCCTCTGTATATTACATAGGTATTAATTACGGTTGTATCGTTTTTGGAAAGTTTAGCCTTTAACCCTCTTTTTTCAAATTTCTTCGGATCGCCCGGGAACGGATATGGCCCTGAAGAACCGGCCCTGCTGGCATATTCCCACTCTGCCTCGGTAGGAAGACGGTAGGTTTTACCAGTTACCGAGGTAAGCCATCTGCAATAAGTTTCAGCAGCATGATATGAAAAGGATATAGCAGGTCTCTTTCCCAGTCCCCATCCCTGGTCAGGCTGACCATATGGCGGAGTAGCTCCGGAAATAGCATCAGTTTCAGAAGAAATCTTATTTCTCAACCCTTCGGTATCAGTTGATCGGCCTTCAGCAGCCGTCTGAACATAAAATGCCAGATACTCATCCCACGAAACTTCAATCTCAGCCATGAAGAAAGGACTTATTTCAACTTCTCTGACCGGACCCTCATCTTCCTTTCTGAAAGGTTCATCCGCAGGACTGCCCATACTAAATTTCCCCCCGGGAACAGCTACCATGTTAAATGATATCGGAGATTTCGGGATGCGCTCTGTAAAGTTTTTAAATTCTGTAACCTTTGCAGGTTCTGTAAAGATCTCTTTAGCTGCGGAAGATGTGCTTCCAAAGGTGGAATTGCTTCCATGAGTATAACCGGGAATAAAGTGGCCAGCATTCAGGTGACAGTTTATGCAGTGCAGTTCATCGGTCTTTTTTGACTGCGTATAATAAAGGTGCGCATCTTCGCCTGCTTTAGTAAGTTTAGCCGGGAAAAGATTTTCGTGACATTTGATACAACTGCTGTTATAGACATACCCACGTGCAACCTCGAGTCGTCTGCGGTCTTCCCAGTTGAACGAAGCGGAATCTTTGGTCCACTTGCTCCATAAATCTCTCAGGCCGGTTGTACCTTTTGCCCATAAATATCCCTGTCCTTTTGGAGGAAGATGGCATTCTACACATGCGATCCTCATACCTGATTTCGTATCATAATGTGTCGATTTTTTCCATGCTGCATCTGCCGCAGGGTGAATATGGCAGGATATGCAATAATCATTTGTGGATGTCATATGCAGGGCTTTACTGCCTCCTAGAATTAATAAAACCCCAACAATCAAGCCCGGTAAAAACCATAAAAGAAATCGCTTCATAATTTAAAATTTGTGAGGCTCAAGATAAAAAAATATCTTTCACCTGATGCAGGTATTTGTCATTTTCGGAAAAAAATGTTGCTTGAAATCAATCCCCAGATTTATCTGCCTTATACCTGTACCTACACCCTGTCTACTGTGTCACATGTACTCACCCCCTTCTTTTCCCCCTCTCTCCTGTCGGAAAGAGGGGGAAGGATTTCAGATAATAGATTGAATTTTATATTTTTACGACAATGTAAATAAAATGGAAAATTTAGAAAAGTTTGATTTCAGAAAAATCAAAAATCATGTAAAGGAACTCAGAAAGAGAATGACTGAAGCTGAAAAGATACTCTGGAAAGAGTTAAGAGGAAGAAGACTTTCAGGTTATAAATTTCTTCGTCAGCATCCGATACTTTATAAGGGAAATCTTATAAGGTATAATTATTTCGTAGCTGATTTTTATTGTGATAGAAAGAAGACAATTATTGAACTTGATGGTCCTATACATGATACAACAAATGAATATGACTCTTTCAGAGAATCAGAATTAAAGGATTTAGGTTTACATATTCTTAGAATCAGAAATGAGGAACTAGTAGAGCTAAATGTGGTTTTATGGAAAATTGAATCATTCTTATTACAAGTACCAGATAATAAATAACCTCCAATTGCCCCCCCTCTTTGCGAAAGCAGAGAGGGGGGCTGGGGGGGGTGAGTACGTGTAGACAAAGAGGGGGATTTGTTCAGAAAACCGTTATTTTTACACGCCTAAAATATAAAGTAAATGAAAAGAATTATAATTATTATCCTTGGACTGGTTATTAATCTCTCGCTTTTTTCACATCCCTGGAAACCAAATCATTATGTAATAATTGACACCGACGGTGGCATTGATGATATGAGAGCAATTACAATGCTTCTGGCATCTCCCGATGTAAGGGTTCTGGCAATAACAGTTTCACCGGGTGTACTTTCCACAGGCAATTCTTATATTAAGATAAAAAGCATGTTGAATTCCTTTTATCATGAAGGCATACCCGTCGGAATCAATAGGGATAGTAAGTTTAAATCGCCCGAGTTCACAGTTGCATTAAACACTGTATGGGGTAATGAGACCGGTATTAATGAGAAAATCGCACCAGAATGCATCGATCTTATAACAGATATACTTAATACTGAAAAGACCAAAGTGAGCTACATTTGTCTGGGAAGTCTGTCAACTGCCTCATCAGCGATTAATGAAATCCCTCTTTTCAGGCAACAGGTGAAAGAGATAATCTGGAGTGTTGACGGACCTGATGAAAAAGAGGGATTTAATTACAAAACTGATAAATCAGCTGCCGAAAAGATCTTAAAGGACAATATACCTCTGAAAATGGTATGCGGGCTGGGTGAAGAACCATTTTACAGTGAATCCCTGCTGAAGAAGATCTCAGAGATCCCAACCGTTTATGCTGAAAAGATTTCAGGATTTTTCAGCACAGAGTCGGCAAAAAGCCACACATATTCATATTCCGGAAATGATGAGATGGTTGCACTTTACCTTCATTATCCCGGATTGTTCCTGGATAAAACCGGGGGGAAAAATAATATCAGCTCACCCATAAATGCAGATTCACTCAGAGTGAAATCTCTTTTGATCCTTAGCGGTGAGACTGTGGCGAAAAACCAGGTAATAAAGAATTTTCCTGTTGATCCCTCTTTTTACTTTACTGATGTTGAGCCTTCTGTCACAGCGATCATTCAAAAATACGGAGTTGATGAATGGATTTCCGGGGTGATTGCCAATGAACTACACCGACACCTGGGAGTTTTTGCCATTGTCGGCGTTAAAATGGGGATCAGAGCACGGGAGTTCTTTGACACAGGAGTTGACGAGTTTAGCGCAGTTTCATTTGCAGGTTCTATTCCTCCCCTGAGCTGCATGAACGATGGCTTACAGGTTAGTACCGGCGCCACACCCGGTCACGGTTTACTGACCGTTAAAAACGAAGAACCGGCAATTCCATCGGTCGAATTTACATATATGAACAGGAAGATCCGGTTGACACTAAAACAGGAAATTGCTCAGAAAATCAGTTCAGAACTGAAAGAGATAAATTTTATTTACGGTCTCGACAGCAATATTTACTGGGAGCTGGTAAGGAAGAATACGATAAAATACTGGCTGAATCTAGATCGGCATGAGATATTTATAATAGAAGAGCTCCGTTAATATTTAAGCCTCACCCCCTCCCGTCCCCCGCTCCCGGGGAGAGCGGGGGACGGGAGGGGGTGAGGCCATTATATAGGATGGATGGGATCGGGTTGCTACTTATTATACTCATCAAAAAAATCATTCCCTTTATCATCGGTTATAATAAATGCTGCCATATTCTCAACCCTTATCTTCCGGATTGCTTCCATGCCAAGATCTTCAAAATCAACAATATCTACAGACTTGATATTTTCAGCTGCAAGGATTGCTGCAGGTCCGCCGATTGAGCCAAGGTAAAAACCTCCATACTTCTTACATGCATCGATTACCTGTCTGCTTCTATTACCTTTCGCCAGCATTATCAACGATCCTCCAAGGCTCTGGAAAAGATCAACATACGAATCCATCCGTCCGGCTGTTGTCGGACCAAAACTACCTGACGGCATACCTTCAGGGGTTTTTGCAGGTCCGGCGTAATATATCGGGTGATTTTTAAAATATTCAGGCATTGGTTTGCCATCATCAATGAGTTTCTTAATCTGCGCATGAGCAATATCCCTTGCAACTATAAGAGTTCCGGAAAGGCTTAATCTCGTTTTTACCGGGTATTTTGTAAGTTCAGCTAGTACTTCTTTCATCGGTCTGTCGAGATTAATCTCCACAGGTCTTTCAAGTTCAGGAGCCTTAGCAGGCAGGAAACGCGCCGGATTCCGTTCTAACTCCTCGAGGAAGATGCCTTTGTCAGTTATATGGGCTTTAATGTTCCTGTCTGCACTGCAGCTTACACCAAGTCCGACCGGGCAGGATGCAGCATGCCGGGGCAGCCTTATTACCCTGACATCGTGAACAAAATACTTGCCCCCGAACTGTGCCCCAACACCATATTCATGGCAGATCTTTTCAATCCTCTTTTCCCATTCAACATCGCGGAAAGCACGTCCGCTGACATTGCCTGTAAGCGGGAGGTTATCGAGGTAACCGGCTGAAGCTTCCTTGACGGTCTTAAGTGTAGCTTCTGCCGAGGTGCCACCTATTACCAGGGCAAGATGATAAGGAGGACAAGCAGAGGTGCCCAGGTCCTTTATCTTTTCCTTTACAAATTTTATAAGAGACTCTTCATTTAAAAGAGATTTTGTCTGCTGATAGAGAAATGTTTTATTAGCAGAACCGCCTCCCTTTGTTATGAAAAGAAATTCATATTTACCGCCCTCAGTTGCATAAATGTCAATCTGTGCCGGAAGGTTTGTTCCGGTGTTTTTCTCTTCGAACATTGAAAGTGGCACAACCTGGGAATACCTGAGGTTTTTGTTTTTAAAAGTTTTATATATGCCCCTTGACAGGTGTTCTGCATCTTTAACGCCTGTATATACATCCTCTCCCTTTTTCGCGATAACAATTGCAGTACCTGTATCCTGGCACCATGGCAGATCCTCTTTTGACGATATCACAGTATTGCGAAGCATAGTATATGCAACAAAACGGTCATTGTCAGTTGCTTCAGGATCTTCCAGAATTTTTGCAAGTTTTTCCAGATGCGCTGTTCTCAGATAAAACGACAGATCGGATACAGCCTCCGCGGCAAGAAGTTCCAGTCCTTTTGGATCTATAGTCAGGATATTTCTGCTACCCTGCCTGACTACTTTGACATAATCATTTGTAAGAAGTCTGTAGGTTGTCGGGTCCTTTTCAATCTGAAAAGGTTTCTCATAAATAAAATCTGCCATATCTTGTGTTATTAAATTATGAAACGCTTGAAAATCAATTTATTTACCCCATCCCCAAGGGGAGTAAATTGATTTTCTTCGCTCCCCATGGGGTCGGGGTAATCGAAGAAAATCAATGAAATAATAAGAATGATTGTTGATGATAACATAACTGAATTATTAACTCTGGTCAAGGATAAATCAAATATAGGAACAATTGAATAATCTGACAATATAATGGTTCTTAAGTTTTTGCTCCCTCCTTTTTGCCCCCCATCCCCCCTGAAGGGGGGCTAAAAATATACTTTTTCCTTACCATTTTGCTCTGCTCCTTTCTTAAATTAACCGAAAAACAGTTTCTTCACAAATAGCCCCCTTTAGGGGGTTGGGGGCGAATATCAAAATGTTAATCCATAATTTTTGAAATTCCGAATTTTTCTCCTGCCCTGATTCCCTTTGGTGTCATTTCAAGAGTACAGCATTCAACATCTTTGTCGTGCTGAAAAATAAGAATCCAATCTTCAGCCAGGGCTCTTTTC
>Ga0208980_10002246_pt1 | contig 11719 bp, 13 predicted proteins | sample WetSurMetagenome_3_FD_187993 | JGI IMG/M metagenome (GOLD analysis project Ga0208980, IMG submission 187993) | Wetland microbial communities from Twitchell Island in the Sacramento Delta, sample from surface sediment Aug2011 Site A1 Bulk (version 2) | ecosystem: Environmental > Aquatic > Marine...
ATCTGACGGGAACCCCTACCACTGGCCGCTTCTCGATGACCAGAACATTCGCTCCACCCAAGGCAGCGAACTCCGCGGCTAAGCTGCCCGCAGGCCCGGCTCCCACCACCAGGACGTCGACGTCCTCGGCGAAAGTCATCCACTTCCCTCCTCAAGCCTTCCGGTCAACCACGGCTTCCACCATCTCGGCCATGCTCTTCTTGTAGGGGGAACCGTCTAGGACGCTCAAATGGCCAATTGCCGCATCCGCGAACTTCCTGGCGATCTTGAGCGATCCGTCCACAGCCTCGGTCTGCCTAATTAATCTGAGCGCCTCCTCGACTTCCTCGTGGGACTTCTCCTCTTTGGAGAACATGTCGGCCAGGCGCTCCCCGACCAGCGGATCCTTCATGGCCACTATCAAAGGCAGTGTGGGCTTTCCATCCAAGAAGTCTATCCCATGCGGCTTGCCCAGCGAGCGCTCCTCCCCGATGATATCCAAAATGTCGTCGACGATCTGGAAGGCCATCCCCATCGCCAGCCCGAACTGGCCAATGGCATCGATTTGCTCTGGTGTGCCCTCGCCCAAGAACGCCCCCACCCGGGCCGCGGCCCACATGGGCATGGCGGTCTTGCCGGCGATGATCTGGAGATATGCTTCAATAGGAGTTGCAGGCTCGAGCTCGTAGGCGTTCTGCAGGATCTCGCTCTCAGCGGTGGCTGTGCAAGCCTCGGAGATGATGTTGACTATCTCCTGGTTCCACTGGCCGCCCAATCGGAAGGAGCGCACGAAGAGGAAATCCCCCGCCACCAAGGCTTTCTGCACTCCGAACTTCTTGTAGGCGGCGGCCTTTCCTCGGCGGATCTCGCCGTGATCGTTGATGTCGTCATGGATCAGAGTGGCGGAATGAATGAGCTCGAAGGATGCTGCGATTCCCACTACCTTCTGAGTTTCCTTGCCCCCGACCGACTTGTAAGAAAGTAGAACGAGGCCGGGCCGGATGCGCTTGCCCCCGGCGCCGATGACGTGCATGCATATGTCGGTGAGGAGGCCTTGCTCGGAGTTGACCGCGTTGCGTATCTCTTCCTCCACCCGGTCCATTTCCTTCCTAATGGGGGTGTCCCAGCTCAAAGGTATCATCAACCTAATCCAACAGCGATACTTAACCTTAATCCAAACATGTCCAGCGCTAGGAGCTCATTATTCAGAGTCGGTGCTGGGAGATAGAGAAGAAAGAATGGAGAAAGTGGTTTGCCCGATTTAGAGGCCGAGGAACGCATGGGCCGCATCGGTGCAAGCCTGGATGAACGGCTGCGGGTACAGGCCGATACCAATCACCATCACGAAGCATATGGCGATGGAAATGGCCATGGCCGTGGGCACGCGGACCTTGTCCGTCGGCCCTTTGTCCACATACATGTACTTCACCACTCTCGCGTAGTAGTACAGGGACAAGGCCGAGTTCAATATGCCCGCGATGGCCAGCCACATCATCCAGTTGTTCTGTCCGTCGAACTGCCAAGCGTTGATGGCGCCGGAGAACAGGACGTACTTGGACCAGAACCCGGCCAAGGGCGGAATGCCCGCCAGGGAGAAGAGCAATATCATCATCGCGAACGCTATCCATGGAGCCCTCTTGGCCAGCCCCTTGTAGTCTGCCACGTTCTCTCCCACCGCCACGGTGCTGAGCGCGGCCACGATTAGGAACGCGCCGCCCTTCATGAAGGCGTGGGTGATCATGTGGAAGAACCCTCCGGCCAGACCGTAGGCGGCGATGGACGGGTCGTTGACTGCCGCCACCGGCAGCGCGATCAGGATGTATCCCGCCTGGGCGATGGACGAATACGCCAACATGCGCTTGAGGCTGGTCTGCGAGACGGCGATGACGTTCCCGACCGTCATGGTGAGGATGGCGATGACGCCTATCAGCAGCTGCCAGTCGGTCTTCATGGCTATTAGGCCGATGAGGAAGACCTTGAACAGCGCTATGATGCCCATCTTCTTGCTGCCTGCCGCAAGCATCGCGGTGATGGTCGTTGGGGCCCCTTCGTACACATCGGGGGCCCACATGTGGAACGGCACCAAGGCGATTTTGAAGCCGAAGCCGGCGATGATCATCACAGCTGCGAGGAACACTAGGGGCTGCGCCGGCGTGCCCATGGCCGCCGAGACCGCCGCAGCGATGTTCTCGAAGGTCATGGGGTTCGAGCCCACTATGACCTCGGGGAATTGCGACGTCACTCCGTACAGCAGAGAGATGCCGAACAACCCGATGGCCGAGGAAAGCGCGCCGATAATGAAGTACTTGGTCGCCGCCTCGGAGCCGCGCTTGCTGGTCTTCCGGAACGCCACCAAGGCATAGGATGACAAGCTGGTGAGCTCGATTCCCACGAATACGGTGATCAGGTCCAGGGCGCCGGCCACCACCATCATGCCGGTCGTTGCCAGTAGGATGAGCGCATAGTACTCTCCAGTGTGCTTCTCCTTGTCCACGTAGCGCAGGGACGCGATTATCACGTACGCCGCCACGCTGAGGAACAGCAGCATGAACAGGGCCGAGAAGTAGTTGAGCTCGATCACGCCCTCGAAGTTGACCGATGACCCAGCCGGATTGCTGAGGTAGAAGTCGGCCACGAAGAACGCGGAGATGAGCACGCCTACCAAGGCCCAGATGGCCGTGGCCTTGTCCGACTTCCCGATCACGCGCACCGCTGGCGCCAGGATGCCGAATATGGCCAGTATTATCAAAGGCATTATTGCAGTGTAGTCAGCCATCTATCTCACACCCCCATGGGAACTAGGGCAGAGAGAGCCTCCGCCACGGGTCGGATGTAATCGTACAACAAGCCTGGGTATAGCCCGAAGAGGATGATGAACACGCACAGCACCGCCAATGGGGCCGCTTCGTACCACGAGACATCGTGCAGGTGATGGGTGTCGATCTTATCCGTTAGCGGGCCGAACAGCACCCTCTGCATAGACCAGATGTAGTAGGCAGCGGTGATGACCACCGTGGCGATGGGTATCAGGACGAGCCAGTTCCACTCCCCGTTCAAGAAGCCGTAGGAGAAGAACACCGGCATCTCCGCTGCGAATCCCACCAGACCAGGCAATCCTAGCGACGCCATGAAGCCGATCATCATGAACGTCGCGTATCGGGGCATCTTCAGCGCCAGCCCTCCAAGCTTGGGGATCTCGCGAGTGCCAGCGATGTGTTGGACTGCGCCACAGACCATGAAGAGGACTGCCGTGATCAATCCGTGTGCGAACATCTGGAAGACACCCGCCGCTATTCCGACCGCAGAGAAGGTGGAGAAGCCGAGCAGGACTATGCCCATGTGGCTGATGGAGGAGAAGGCCACCATCTTCTTCAGGTCCTTCTGCGCCAACGACGCCAGCGCGCCATACAATATGGAGACGATGGCCACGATGATGAGCAACCACTGCAGCTCCCTCGCTCCCTCGGGTAATGTGGGAATGGCGATGCGGATCAAACCATAGGCACCCATCTTAAGCAGCAATCCGGCCAGCAGGACCGAGCCTGCGGTCGGGGCCTCCACGTGCGCGTCCGGCAACCAGGTATGGAAGGGCACTATAGGCATCTTCACACCGAAGCCGAAGAACAGGGCCAGGAACATCATGACCTGGAATCCGATGGACCAGTCCAGGCCCTGTTGCTGGATATAGATCATGTCGAAGCTGGTACCTCCCGCCACGAAGTACATGGCGAAGATGGCCAGCAACAGCACCAGGGAGGCGATGTGGGTATAGATGAAGAATTTGATCGCCGCGTACTCCCGCCTCGGCCCTCCCCATATGGATATGAGGAAGAACATGGGGATGAGCACGATTTCCCAGAAGATGTAGAACAGGAAGAAATCTAGGGTCATGAAGACGCCCAGCACCCCGACCTCCAATACCAGCATCAGGCCCATGTACTCCTTGGTCCGGTTCTTGACGTCCCAGGAGAATAGGATTGCCAGGAAGCACAGCAGGGTGGTGAGCCAGACCATGGGCACGCTTATGCCATCCACCCCTAGGTGGTAGGTAATGCCCAACGATGAGACCCAATCATACTGCTCTGTGTACTGGTAATTGTTGATGCCCGCGTTGTTGAAGTCGAATCCCAGCAGCATCAGGCTCGCCAGTACCAGGGTCACGGCCGAGAACACTATCGGCAGCCATCTGGCCGCCTTCTCGTTCTTACCGGCCAAGAAGGTCAGCAGCGCACCGATCAATGGGACCACGAGCAGGAGGGTGAGTATGTTGATGCTTTCTAGTAGGTCGTAGAGTTCGCTCATATGATCACCTCACCCCCGCGAAGAGGTAGAGAAGCACCAGGATCACCGAAACTGCGGCGACGACCACCGCTGCGTAGGTTTGGGTGTACCCGGACTGCACTTTCCGGAACCTGCCCGAGGTGCCCACCGCGATGCTGGCTATGGCGTTGACCACGCCGTCGACCACCTTCCGGTCGATCCAGTCGATCAATCTAGCCAGGCCATACATCCCCTTCTCGCCCACGAAGTCGTAGAACTCAGGGAAGTAGTAGCGGCGCTGCAGCACGTCGTAGACCTTCTTGTTCGAGCCCTTGACGAAGAACCCGAGGGACAAGGTCTTCTTGTGGTACGCTAGATAGGCGACCCCGATTCCAAACACTGCCATGGCCAGTGAGACATAGGTGGGCCAGCCGGTGAAGAATTTCTCGATCCACCCTAGCCCGAGCGTCTCCCCAGGTATGGCCATGCCTTCGGGAGACACGGTGTAGATGACCGCGGGCAGACCTCCATCCGGTCCGAGCAGGAAGAGGCCGGAGATGGTGGCGGCAATGGCCAGGATAGCCAATGGTACCCACATGACCGCTGGCGCCTCGTGCGCATGGTGCGCGGCCTCGCTCTCCTCGCCCTTGAAGGTCATGAACCAGAGCCTGAACATATAGAAGGCGGTAAGGAACGCGGTCACAGTGCCAGCGATGTACAGTATCCAGAACCAGGGATTGACTCCCGCCGCGGCTATCGTCGACTCCAGGACCAGGTCCTTGGACCAGAAGCCGCTGAAGGGCGGTATGCCTGATATCGCCAGAGCGCCTATGAGCATCACCAGTGAGGTTATCTTGAGCTTCTTGGACAGTCCCCCCATCTTCCTCATGTCCTCGGTGTGCACGGCGTGTATGACCGCACCGGCGCCGAGGAAGAGCAGGGCCTTGAAGAAGGCGTGGTTCATGAGGTGGAAGATGGCGGCCATGTAGCCGGTGTTGCCGACCTCGAGCAGATGCTCGTCCGGGCCAGCGGTGGCGATGATGTAGCCACCGCATCCCAAAGCCAGGAACATGAATCCCAGCTGGGAGATCGTAGAGTAGGCCAGGACGCGCTTGATGTTGAAGTTGTTGAGCGCCTGGGTGGCCGCGAAGAAAGCGGTGAACCCACCGACGACCGCGATGACGATCATGACCTCGGGGGTGTGGACCATTAGCGGGTAGGACCTCGCCACTAGGTAAACGCCTGCCTTGACCATGGTCGCCGCATGGATCAATGCCGAGACGGTGGTCGGGCCTTCCATGGCATCCGGCAACCAGTCATGCAGCGGGAACTGAGCGCTTTTGCCGATGGCCGCGCCGAAGAAGCACAGCATGGCAAAGAGCAGCAGTCCGTAGTTCACATCGAAGCTGTCAATAAACGCCGGATCGAAGAGCTGGTGATAGTTCAGGGTACCGAAGGCACCGAACAGCGCGATTATCCCCAGCATGAAGGAAATGTCGCCAATCCTGGTGGTCAGGAACGCCTTCTTGGCCGCCCTGGCCGCCGAGGGCTTGTAGTACCAGAACCCGATGAGCAGGTATGAGCACAGGCCCATTATCTCCCAGAAGATGAAGGCCGTCAGGTAGTTGCTCGCCACCACCATTCCCAACATCCCAGTGATGAAGAGGGCGATCTCCACGTAGTAGCGGCGCTTCCTCTCCCCTTCCTCGTGCATGTACCCGAGCGAGTAGATCACGATCAGGGTGCACAGGATGCTGACGACGATGAGCAGCAGGGCCGTCAGGTAATCGACGTAATATCCGATCTCGAACTGGTACTGTGTACCGTTGATGGTCCCCAGGTCGATCCAGACCTGCGAGGCGTAGATGGGGGTACCATCGCCGGTGAAGAACTCGTAGGCCACCAACAGCGACAGCACGCAGGCCGCCGCCACCGACGCCACCACGAAGTAGCCTCCATCCTCGGGAGTCTTCCTGCCGAAGGCTGCGGCCAACAACAGGCCGATGATCGGCAACAGCGGGATTAGCCAGGTATATTCAACGAAGGTCATCTTACCACCTCAGCAGGTTGAGGTCCTGCAGCTCGATGGTGTCCTGCAGCTTCTGCAGGTTGAGCAGTATCGCAAGGCCCACGGCGACCTCGGCCGCGGCAATGGCTATTGAGAACAGGGCGAACACCTGCCCGGCGGCATCCCCGCTGAAGACAGCGAAGGTGACGAAATTGATGTTCGCCGCGTTGAGCATGATCTCGATGCACATCAGGACTACGATGCCGTTCTTCCTGGTGAGCACGCCGAACGCCCCGATGGCGAAGAGGATCCCGCTCAAGACCAGGAAGTACTCTTGCGGGATCATTCCTTCTCCTCCTGGGCGATATAAACGCCTCCGAGCATGGAAGCGAACATCAGCACCCCCAGAACGATGAGGGTCGGGCCCCAGTTCGTGAATATGGCATAGCCGAGGTCCTCATTGCTAGGGGGCGCGGCTGGGGTCTCCCAGCTCATGGTCATGACCGTTCCCAGGATGATAAAGCTCAGCGCCACCACCGATACGATGGCGCAGGCGGTGCGGATCTGGTCAGAGTTCACATTGACCACCTCCGGTCAGCCGCCGCTTGGTGAGCATAACCCCGAACAGGATCAGCACCGACACGGCGCCTACGTAGACCAGGATCTGAATTATGGCGATGAACTCAGCTCCCATGAAAATGAAGATTATGGCCACCCCAATGAAGGTGAAGGCCAACCAGGTCACATTGCGCACGATCTCCTTGGCGAACACGACCAGCAATGCTGAGCCGATGGTGTAGCCTGCGAAAACGATGAAGAACAATAGTTCCCAATCGATGGTCATCACTTCACCTCCTTCATGGTGATTGCGTCCTTGGGGCAATTATCGAGGCACTCCTCGCAGCCGACGCACTTCTCCGGGTCGAACTTAGGGCGCTTGATGGGCTTGCCCTTCTCGTTCTTGCCCTTCTCATACATGTGGGCCGCATCCGTCGGGCAGACCTTCTCGCACTTGGAGCATCCGATGCACTTAGCGTCGTTGACCTCGGGATAATCCCGGATCATCTGGCCGGTCTTTTTGTTCACGCCCGATATCCCTTGCTTGATCATTTCGGGGGTGGCCTCGATCACGTCCACATGGCAGCCGGGGCGGTCCTCGTACTGCAGGCGGAAAGGGTCGTAGATCAGGCCTTGGCGCGAGTACTCAGCGAGCTCGTACTCCGGGGTCACGATCATGGCGTTCTTGGGGCAGACCTCGGCGCAATAGCCGCACATCATGCACCTTCCAAGGTTGACCTGCGGGCGCTCGACCTTGCCCTTCTCCGGCAATTCCACCTCCACCATCTCGATGCAGGTGGTGGGGCAGATCTTGGCACACATGTGGCAGCCGATGCATTTGTCAATGACCAATCCCGGTCTTCCACGGTAGCCATCAGGGATGACGAGCCGCTCCCACGGGTACTGGATGGTGACGGGCTTGTGGATGGTGGTCCTCAGGGTCTCGCGGCCCACTACGGCCAACGGCCTCAGGAGTATCCCTACCGGTTTCAGTCTGCGCTTGGGCTTCTTGTCGGCCATTACAACCATCCTCCCATCTTGAGCGCTATGGCGATGCCAAGGTTGATCAGAGCCAGGGGCATGAGCTTGGTCCAGCCCAATCCCAATATCTGCTTGGTGGTGACCCTCATGAGCGCACCGCGCACCCAGATGAACAGGGCGAACACCATGAACATCTTGATGAGGAACCAGACCTCAGGCCAGATGAAGTCTGGCCCAGCCCATCCCCCGAGGAATAGAAGCACGAGCACGCCGCATGCGGCGAAGCCCCTCACATACTCGGATAGCATGATAAGGCCCCAGCGGAAACCACCGTACTCAGTCATCCAGCCTTCTACCAGCTCGGCCTCGGCCTCAGGCAGATCGAATGGTATCCTTTCCACCTCGGCAATGGCGGAGATGAAGAACACCAGTGCGCCGATGAACAGAGGCACAATGAGCCAGGTGTTATCCTGCTGGAAGCTAACTATCTCCATGAAGTTGAACGATCCCACCAGGACGACCACTGCTGCCACCGATAGCAGGATGGGGACCTCGTAGGCGATCAATTGCGCCGCGGCCCTCATGCCGCCCATGACGGTGTACTTATTGTTGGACGCCCAACCTGCCATTAAGATGGCGAAGGGCGCCAAGGAGAAAACAGCGAAGACGAGGAGCAATCCCGAGTTCAGATTCGCCATGAAGAAGTCAGGCCCGATGGGAATAAGGCAGATCATGAAGCAGGACATGGCGATGAGCAGGACAGGTGCCAGGTTGAAGAGCTGCTTGTCGACCTCGTCGGGGATGATGTGCTCCTTAATGAAGGTCTTGAGCCCGTCGGCGAAGTTCTGGAAGAGACCGAGGAAACCTACTTGGGTCCCACGCCTGTCCATCAGTCGCCCGAGAATCTTCCTTTCTTCCCAGATGAAAGTGATCGATACCAAGAACCCGACTATGAAAACTACTAGTGCCACTAGCAACGTGGTGAGGAACTCGACGACGCCAGGGCTGACAAACCACGCCCCAACGCTAAACCAAGCAAGTATGTTGTTGAAGAACCAGGCAACGACCTGGAGGATCCAGAGAGCGATGCCATAGATGAAATCGTAGAGACCGTTCGCGATCATCAGGTCACCTGTCCGTCTCCCCGAGGCACATGTCCACCGATCCCATGATGGCGGGCACGTCCGCGATCTTGTAACCGACCAGCATCTCGGGCGCTGCGGAGACCGTGACGAAGATCGGGCTCCTTACCTTCAGGCGATAGGGGCGCTCATCCCCGTTGCCAATCACATACATGAAGCCCTCGCCCCTCGGGTCCTCGACATGCGCCCAGCCGGTCTTGCCCTTCGGAGCGGTCCGAGGGGGCTTGACCCTGATCGCGCCAGGTTTCATCTTTTTGATGCACTGGCGGATGATGTTGCATGACTCCCTCATCTCATCCATCTTGACCCTGTAACGGGCATAGGCGTCGCAGCTCTTCTCCACGCAGACCTTCCAGTCCACCTGGTCGTACATCTCGTACGGGTCGTCGCGTCGGACGTCGTAGTCGACCCCACTGCCGCGGAGGTTCGGCCCTGTAACTCCTAAATTCTTGGCCTTCTCGGGGCTCAGGTAGCCCACATCCTCCATCCTCATGCGGAAGACGGTGCTCTGGTCGCAGAGCGCCTCGTAATCGGAAAGGCGCTTCTCGAAATGGTTCAACACGCGGGTGAAATCGCGCTCGAAGTTCGCAGGTACATCGTTGCGGACGCCGCCGATGCGGGGATAGTTGTAGGTCATCCTCGCCCCACAGAGGTTCTGCATCAGGTCGAGGAAGAGCTCCCTCTCCCTGACCGGGTAAAGGAAGACGGTATAGGAGCCGAGATCGGTCCCAAGGGCGGCGAGCCACATCAGGTGGCTACCTATCCTTTGCGCCTCGAGGACGATGGTGCGGATCCATTTCGCTCGCTCAGGCACCTCGATCTCCATCAAGTCCTCTATGGTCAGGCAATACAGGTGGCTCCAGCTCATGGAGGCGCCATAGCACAGCCGATCGGCCATGGGGATGATTTGCGGATATTTGCGGTTCTCAGTGATCTTCTCCCAACCGCGGTGCAGGTAGCCGATGACCGGCTCGGCCTCGGTCATGGTCTCCCCGTCTACCTTGACCCTTAGGTTCCATAACCCATGGGTCATGGGGTGCTGAGGCCCCATGTTCAGCCACATCTCGGCCATCTTAGACCCTCCTTCCGGAGACGAAGTCCTTCCTGAAGGGGAAGACCTCCGTGCCATCTGGATTCAGTAGGCGCACCAATTTGGGGTGCCCCACGAAAACGATGCCGAACATGTCCCAGGTCTCGCGCTCGTGCCAATTGGCGCCGCCCCAGAGAAATGTGATCGAATCCACCTCGGGCTTATCGCGGGGCAGGTCCACCACCAGCTCCGCCGTCACCTTGTTGGCGTAGGAGGTGATGTGGTAGACAACCTGCATCTTCTTCTCCTCGAGCCAGTCTACGCCGCTGACGCTGGTGACATGCTCGAAGTCCAGACCGTCCCTCATGTAAGTGCAAAGGCTGACCAAAACGGACTTGTCCACCTTGGCGTAGAGGCGGTTATGGGTCGACTTGGTCACTGTGACGCCCTGCTGGAACCTCTGAGCGATATCCTGGGCCAAGACATCCCCGGTCTTGCCCCCTGGTGCCAATCCGATTCTTTCCATATTTCCACCTCAATCGTTCAGGAAGGTCCCCTTCATTTCCTTGTTTATCTTCTTGTGCAGTTTCATGAAGCCGTCGATCATGGCCTCGGGCCTGGGGGGGCATCCGGGGATGTAAACATCGACGGGTATGAACGTATCCACGCCTTGGACGGTGTTGTGCGAGTCGTACCAAGGTCCTCCGGAGATGGCGCACTCGCCCATCGCCACGACCCACCTGGGTTCTGCCATCTGCTCGTAGAGCCTCCTCAGGTCGGGTCTTAGCTTGGCGGTGACCCATCCGTTGACCAGTAGCACCTCGCACTGTCTCGGCGAGGACCTGTAGATCATTCCCAGCCTCTCAGCATCGAAGCGCGGCCCGGAAGCGGCGGCCATTTCCAAAGCGCAGCAGGCGATACCGAAGTGCAGCGGGACGGTGGCGTTGCGGATGGCCCAGCTCCAAATGGGTGCGGTGAGCTTGTCCACGGCCTTCTTGGCGCCAGTGTATCTCATCAATTGATCCATTACGCCGCCTGACCAGGAAAGGAACTCGGCGGAGCTCATGGCCACGGCGTGAGGGGCGAGCCTCATATCCATAGTATCTTCTCCTTTTTCAGCGCGTAGGTTACCCCGATGAGCAGGAGCCCAAGGAATATGATCATATACCAACGGGCGGTGTCGGAAAGGTCCGAGAACACCAGGGCCCAAATCATCAGGAAGACGGTCACGATATCAAAAATCACGAAAATTATCGCGTACAGATAGAACTGCACGTGAAATTGAATCTGTCCATGGCCGATAGGCTGCTCACCGCACTCGTATGTCATACGCTTCTGAGTCAGGTAGCGGTTCGGTCTGAAGAACCGCGAGACCCAGAACGCGAGCGCAGGGAACAAGATGGCTATCAGCGCGAAGATGGCCACCGGATAATATTCCTCTACGAGACTCGGCATTGTAGGGGCAATATTGTAGCGGTATTTAAACTTTCAATTAGGTTACTGGATGGCCTAGAAAATCAACCTTTTTCCTCGATCCTCATCAATCGAGCAACGGCGGTCTGCGCTCGTTCCGTTCTTGCTCTTGAGCCTGGACTTAACGGGTTTTAGAAGAGAACGTAATATAAGGTTCCCGAGGCGCAAGTAAATTATCGACCCGCTCTATTGAACGTGCGAGGGTCGGCATGACGAGAAAGGTGGCAATCCTCGCAGAGGACGATTACGAGGACCTCGAGCTTTGGTATCCTTACTATAGGCTCATAG
>Ga0208980_10002247_pt1 | contig 11716 bp, 15 predicted proteins | sample WetSurMetagenome_3_FD_187993 | JGI IMG/M metagenome (GOLD analysis project Ga0208980, IMG submission 187993) | Wetland microbial communities from Twitchell Island in the Sacramento Delta, sample from surface sediment Aug2011 Site A1 Bulk (version 2) | ecosystem: Environmental > Aquatic > Marine...
TACAATAATGATAACCAATGATTTATGTGATATAACTTTCATACCTTTAATTTTAATATGCTTTAAAAATAATATTTATAAACATAATTGAGAACATAAGTTGCTTTTTGAAATAAATCTGAACATTAATTCTGCAAGGGTGCTGCAAAATCGAGAGAGGTAATATTTGTCAATACGTCAAGTTTCATCCGAATCATCTGTTCATCGGATGGACAGTCCATTTTTCCTTTCTTAAAAATAGTTTTTGCATTAATTTTTATTTAGAATAGCATCATAAAGAGAATATTGCAATTATTCATATTGGGTTATTTTGGAAAGTCGACCAGCAGGAATTTTAATCCTGCGGTGAGCAATACAAGGAACAAACAAGCAATTATGACCTTAGTATTGAGTTTTACAGTTCCAAGATGTGAGCCAAGAAGTCCGCCAAGTACTACTGCTGGTATCCAGAAAATAATATAATGGTCGATTTTATTTAATCCAGCAAGATGCCCAGACAATCCAGCCAATGAATTACATAAAATAAACACTGCGGCAATTCCTGATGCTTTTTTTACTGAAGTCCAGTTTGCTGAAATTATAATTGGTGAAAGAAAAATACCACCACCAACACCAATAAGACCAGAAATCAAACCAATTGCTCCACCAATTCCAAGACCATATGGTAAATGCAATTTCTTAATCTCCGTCTCCTTTGACCTTGAATATTCTCTAACTACCAATAGCAATGCAGCGATAACAAGAAATAATCCAGCAACCAGTTTGAAATATTTAGGGTTGAGGGTTATATATCCACCAATAAAAGCCATTGGTATAGAGGAAAGAACAAACGGAAGGAACACCTTTTTATCGAAGCAACCTTCCCTGATGTACTTAACAGATGCAATTGATGCAACTATAATATTTAATACAAGGGAAGTGGGTTTTATTGTCTCTGGAGCGAAAGATAAAAGTGCCATTAAAGCAAGATAGCCTGATGACCCAGCATGACCTACTGAAGAATAAAGTGTAGCGATGATTAAGAAAAGAAAGAATACAAATATGATATTGTTGGCAACCATTCTAATTCAATCTATTAAATATTAACTCGAATTGAGTTCCTTCATTCTCAACGCTAAAAACTGATAACGTAGCATCATGTAGTGCAATTATTTTATTAACTAATGAAAGACCGATTCCAAATCCGCCTTTAAATTTCACATTGGATGCCCTTTTAAACGGCAAATATATGCTGTCTATTTCGTTCAATGGGATTCCAATACCTTTATCAGAGATAATGATTTTTATATGCTTATCCAGAAAAAGGAATTCAATAATCACATCATCATTTGAAAATTTGCAAGCATTGTCAATCAGGTTTTTAAAAGCAATCTCGAGCAAGCCAGAATTACCATTAACAAGTAGGTCGTTCTCATTGTCAGGATACTGTATTTTTGGTATAATCTTACGACCCTGATATTTGGCTTTTACTTGATGAACTGCATTATAAAATATTTCGTCAATTCGGACACTCGAAAGAGGAATGTTTTTATCCTTGTTAATTTGTGCTAATTCCAACAAACTATTCAACAGTGCATTAAGTTTTTTAAGGTCGGTGACTAATCTTGAAATATGGTTAATATATTCCTCTTCCTTTCGTTCGTGGCTCAGCAAATAATCGCTTTCACCAATCATCACTGTTATTGGTGTACGCAATTCATGAGATGCATTTGATACAAAATCTTCTTGATTTTTAAATGCAATTTCAAGATTGGTCAGCATTTCATTAAATGTTATTGCCAATCGGTCTATTTCATCTTTCCGATTTCCTTCATTAAGCCGAGTACTTAGTCTTAAAGAATTAATATTCTTAACGCTCTTTATTATCCGTGAAATTGGTTGAATTGCCTTCTTGGAGAAAAAATACGATAGAAATACTGATAACCAAACGCTGAAAAGAATACTCCATAGAAGAATTTTTCTAAGTTCTGATAAATTTTCAGTGCGGGTATTATCGAAAGCCATAACAAACACATAATATGTCAGATTATTAAAGTTGTGTTTATAACAGACACCATCTTTTTCTCCTACAGAAAAGAAATATATATTACGATTATCTGCATTTATTCGCATTACTTTATCAGAAAGATATTGAATATTGTTACTGTAAACCAGATTGAAAGCAGAATCAGTTAATGCAATCTCTTCTTTTTCCCATGAAATTGTTGATTGGTGAATTTTCTTCAGTAAAGACGAATCGACTTCAACAACGTTAATTAATAAAATAGCCGTATTCTTTGCACTATCGAGTAGGTTTTCCCTGAACTTAGCAAGTTGACTGTTATAAGAAAAATAAAAAACAAGTACCGAAAAAAACAATAAGATTCCTGCAACAATAAGTGTGAACTGAAAAGATAATCTTGTTTTTATATTCATCGTTACATTTCTTTTTGGCTGCAATAAAATCCAAAACCAAACTTAGTATGTATCAACTTTGGCTCAAAATCTTTATCAATTTTCTTTCGTAAATAATTAACATAAACATCAATAATATTAGTACTTGGGTCAAAATCTATACCCCATACATGTTCAATTATAAACTCACGGGTTAGTAATTTTTCTTTGTTTTTGAGGAACATTTCTAATAAAGAAGACTCCTTAGCAGTTAAATCGATTTTTTTATTTGCTCGTGTAACTGTTTTAGTATTTAAATCCATTTCAAGGTCAGCAATACTTAGTTTTTCGTTCTGTATGACATTCGAATCTGCACGCCTGAGAAAAACGTTTATACGTGCTAATAATTCTCTGAATTCGAAAGGTTTTACTATGTAGTCATCAGCACCTGCATTGAATCCTGCTAATTTGTTATCGGATGTGCTAAAGGCTGTAAGCATTATAATTGGAATGTTGCTATTATTTTTTCGAACCTCCCTACATAAATCATAACCATTCATTAAAGGTAAATTAATATCTAAAATGATAAGATTATATACTTTATTTTCAACTAACTGTTTCCCAACATATCCATCATAAGCAATTTCTGCATGCAATCCAGATTCTTCTAATTGCTTTTTTAATATCTCAGCCAGCCGTTGTTCATCCTCAACAATTAATATGTTAATGTCATTCATAATCTTCAGTCATTTCGTACAAAGTTACAATACGCAATAAAAGAAACTGTATTATAATGAGTTTCTTAATAGTTTCTAATCATATTCTAATTAATACCCATAAGATTCATGCATAAATTTGTAGACATAGCGTTTATTTTTTTTTATTATGAAAAACCTCAAATATCGGAATGAGATAATATTCTTTCTGGTTATTATTGGTGGATTTACGGTTTTGATTCTTGTTAAAATATTTCTTATAAAATAAGAATAGTAAGTAAGAAGCCGTATTTGTTGCTAATCTGATTTAAACTTAGTTGAATAACCTTGTTTACTTAGTACTTTGTTTCTTCAAAGGGCAGTTGTCAATGAATATTATTTGGCAACTGCTTTTTTGAAATGTATATCATCTATTTTCTGGTTTCAAACATTATACTTTACAATGATAAGAGATATTATACCAACACTATATGAGCAAACTTCAATTTCAAATGTAATTTGTTCGGTAGGTAAAGCACAAGAAATGACTTATTTTCTATAGTACAATAAGGTATGATTATATCGCACTGTAAATGAGACGAGTTTTAAAATTAAAATCCTTTAAATGAGAGCAATAGCAGGTCTTCTGGCTTTTTTAGCAATAATAATGATTGCAGTAGTAATGCTAACGATAGAATGGATTAAAAAGCATAAAAATAATCCAAAGTGAATATCGAAAGCAAAACTGTATATTAAATGCAATCTGCCATGTATTTTTCATTTTAATTGCGCAAAGTAGCCAACAATCTTTTGGGATTGATTAGCAGAGAAAGAGCATCAGTTATATTAGTGCAAACAATCTGAGTGCAATTTAAAACCTGAGAGAAAGCACCCTCAGCCTGAATGATTCCGATGCTTAGTGCTGATTCTTTCAACATAAGAACATCATTCTTCCCATTCCCGATTGCGATTACATTGGCTGAGCCTAAATTCATTACATATTGTAATTTCTGTTTGTCCTGTTCAGCCGTTTCAAGTATTTTTATGTTGATGGGCAGTCCTCTGAGTTCATTCTGAACAGTATGAAAAGTATCTGCTGTCAGAACATGCACCTGCAGGTTTGCACTAATCTGAACGAGTTGACCAATAACACCTTCAATAAACAGACCATCGATTGCAATTGTGCCATTAAAATCGAGAACCAGATGCTCTGCATTTATTATTTTAAATTCAGGGATATCTATTTTTAACATAATATATTGTTTTAGTTTTATGACTTATCAAGACCGCATAAAATCGGTACATGCAAGGCTATTGCTATCCTAACATGATAAAACAGCATAATCTCATAAATGTCTTGTGAACAAGCCAATTATAAGACTCATGAGAATAAAAAATGCAAAGGAGACCAATGCTGACTTCAATGACACTTTCATTGGAATATCCTTTGTAGCAAAATGTTTGACAAGTTCATTATAAGAAATAAGAAACGTCATTAACCCTGCTATAACACCACATACTACACCTAATGCCAGAAAAAAAGTGCCAAATTTCATTTATTTTCTATGCATTTTTAAATGCTTTCTTGCCTGCAAATTTTGAAGCATTACCTAACGCATGTTCGATTCTCATGAGTTGGTTAAATTTTTCAACACGTTCCCCTCTGCATCCGCTTCCAGTTTTCAGATGTCCTGCGTTGACAGCCACTGTCAAATCAGCAATAAAACTGTCAACTGTTTCACCACTTCTATGAGATACAAAGCAGTTATATGAATTCTTATATGCTAATTCAATTGTCTCCAGTGTCTCAGTCACTGTACCAATCTGGTTTAGTTTAATAAGAACTGCATTAGCAACACCCTTTTGGATACCTTCAGTCAGTATCGCTTTATTTGTGCAGAAAATATCATCACCTACAATTTCAATTTTCTTACCAAGAGTTTTGGTCATGTTCTGCCAGCCTGCCCAGTCGTTCTCTGCCAGTCCATCTTCAATCAAAACAATTGGATATTGATTCACCCAGCCTTCCCAGAGTTTAACCATTTCGTCACTCGTCAGGAATTTCCCTGTACTTTTGAATAATTTGTATTTTCCATTTTCCCACAACTCACTGGCTGCAGGGTCAAGGCAAATACTTACTTCATCACCTGCTTTGTAACCTGTTTTTGTTATGGCTTCAAGGATTACTTCCACTGCTTCATCATTCGATTTCAGGTCTGGAGCAAACCCACCTTCATCACCAACACCAGTACTATACCCTTTTGCTTTCAGCACTGATTTAAGGCTATGGAAAACTTCTATTCCCATACGGATTGCTTCTGTAAAAGTTTTTGCGCCATGTGGTGCAATCATAAATTCCTGAAAGTCCACATTATTATCAGCGTGTTTACCACCATTGATGATATTCATGCATGGTACTGGAAGTAGGTGTGCATTACTTCCACCCAGATACTGGTAGAGAGGTATATTAGCACTTATGGCTTCTGCACGAGCATATGCCATTGAAACAGCCAGTAGTGCATTTGCACCAAGTTTCGATTTGTTTGCTGTTCCATCCAGACTAATCATTGAATAATCCAGTTCACGCTGGCTTACGAAAGATTTTCCGATTATATCTTTTGCAATAATGTTATTGACGTTTTCAACGGCTTTTAAAACACCTTTCCCGCCATAGCGTTTCTTATCACCGTCACGTAATTCGCATGCCTCACGTTCACCCGTAGACGCACCGCTTGGAACTGCTGCTCTTGCTTCTGTTCCATCTTCGAGTGTTAAACTGACTTCTACCGTTGGATTTCCACGGGAGTCGAGAATTTCAATTGCCTGTACATTAATAATTTCCATTGTGATGAGTTTTAAAATGACGAATAATTTATTTTGTTTGTTATTTCAATCAATTTTTCGATGTCAGAATCGTATTCATCTGCATATTTTTTGGGGAACGTGCCATAACCTTTTATTTTCCTTGATAACGAATCTGTTAATATTTCCCAAATCTTTGTCCTTTTTGCGTCAATAATCCGTTGAAGGCTTTGTTCTTCCCGTGCAGTTCCGTATTTGCTTGCCAATTCACAGATAAGCGTTTTTGCTTCTTGTATGACTGAAATATTTTTTGCAATCACTTCACTGTCGACATCTTTTACAACCTCATAGCAACATGCATCATTTTGTTTTAAAAACAATTCTTGCATTTCTACAAGCGATTTTTCCACAAGCATAAGACTTGATGATAATCCCCGTGTATGGTTGTCAGGCAGGTGAATATTGTGATTCATAAACTTCTCAATTTAAACCTAACGATTAACGTATATAAAGTTACTTAAAATACTTTAACTACTTCTTTTCATTGATTATATCTGGCATCTGGTCATCCAGAACTGGTTCTTCGAGCAAATGGTTTGGCAAGAAAAACTTGTTGGCAATTATTGTTGGGATAACCGCACTTGCAATTACCACTCCAACGATTATCGAATATTGTTCTCTGGTGATAATGTTATTCGTAAGACCATATAATGCCGATATTGTTCCAAATGTAAGTCCAGTTGACATTAATAGCGTGTAATACCATTTTTCTTTCTTGTGTTTTTTGAAAGTACTGATAACGGGATACAGTCCGAAGATTTTAAACAGAATCTTTCCACCGAAGAGTAGAGTAAAAACTAAAAAAGATGTAAATACTGCGGGGAGTGACACCAATGCCCCAGCACGTAAGAAATATAATGGCGTAAGAAAGCCAATTGTCATCGTACGTAATCTCCTTACAAAAAAGTTATCCTTTTCAATGGTCTTTGCCAAAATCATTCCAATAATATATGCTGGCAACACAGGTTCACTACCAGACCATATTGCCAGCACACCCATTGACAATAGTAAAAAAAGTAACCATTTTGTACGTATTGCAGCAGTTTTATAAGCAAACTGCTTTATGAGAAAATTGGTTATGTATGGCAATATAAAAATCAAAAGTATTGTAACCGAAATAAATATCAGTGTTTTGAAGGTAAATGGTGCAAATATTAACCCAAGTCCAATTACTGTAGCCAAGTCATTTACGAAACATGCACCCAATATGCTTTTCCCGAACGATGTTTTGTTAAATCCATACTCAAGCATAACAGCATAGACGACAGCCATTGATGTCGTAGAAAGAGCAATCCCTGTCAATAAAGATGATTGCAAACTCCAGTGCAAAACGTAATATGTTATCAACGTAACTCCAATGAAAGGGGCAAAGAATCCTACCAACCCAACCACCGAGATTTCTTTGAACTTTGACTTTAAAGAATCTGGATTAAGTTCTGACCCTGCAAGGAACGTAAGCATCACTGCAGCGACTCCAGCGAGAAATTTTATCCAGTCGGCATCAAGGGATAATCTATCGGTCAAATTTGCCCTGTAGGCAATAAAACCGATAATTGCACCAATGATGATTTCCATTAATGCATTTGAAATTTTCAGACGATTAGCGATGATTGTTGAAAGAAGTGCTGACAAGAACCAGAAGGCTGCGATACTATAGATTGTAATCATAAAAAATCTCCTATTAATCGTTATAATTAGTAGGAGTTATCAGCCAATTCAGCGGTTTGTGGTGAACTCCATCACCTGCGTACAAAAATAATAATTATTTACGAATTTATTTTTGTTAATCGAAAATTAGTATAATTTTGTTTCGGGAAAAGACGAAATGAAATTTGTGATGACAGAAAAAGAAAAATACTTTACAGAAAATCAGGAAAAAATTGCACGATATGGAAAAGCACTCTCAAATCCAATCCGTGTTTTCATTCTCGATTATCTTTCCAACAATCTTCACAAATGCTGTTACAGTGGAGATATGGCTGAGAATTTACCTATTGCTCGTTCCACTTTATCTGAGCATCTGAAAGAACTTAAAAATGCAGGACTAATTCAAGGTGAAATCAATCCCCCATATATAAAGTATTGCATCAATACAGAGCATTGGGAAGAAGCAAAATTACTGTTATCCAAATTTTTCAATAAGTAAAAAAATTTAAATAAGTATTTCGGGTTTATCCGAAACATAATATAAAGAAAACATGGAAATTAAGATTTTAGGTACAGGATGTGCAAAATGCAAAACACTCGAAAAACTGACCCGTGAAGTTGTAACACAAAACGGCTTTAATGCCAACATAACAAAGGTGGAAGATATCACAGAAATAATGAAGTATCATATTATGTCAACACCTGCACTCTTGGTAAACGAAAAAGTCGAAATTAAAGGACGTATACCGAGTTATGAAGAAATCAAACAACTATTATCAAAGTATTAATAACCAGAAAAAAAGAGTTATGAAACAATTTGTAATGTTAAGTGCTGCATTGCTTATTATGGTAAGCAGTATCTCGTGTAATGCCCAAGGTACTAAGAAGGAAGTGGGACAAAATGGTATATCATCAAATGTTAGTGTATACTATTTCCATTTCACACGCAGGTGTGCTACTTGTATGGCTGTCGAAGAAAACGCTAAAAAAGCGGTTGAAGCACTTTATCCCGAAAAGGTTAAATCAGGTGAATACTCATTCACCGCACTGAATCTTGATGAAGCCAGCACAAAGGGAATTGCAGATAAATTAGGTGTAGGTGGACAGACCCTATTGGTAGTTCGTGGAGATAAGAAGATTGATATAACAAGTGCAGCATGGCTTTCTGCCCATGACCCTGACAAAATGAAGGTAGAAATCAAATCAGGTATCGATAAAGTCCTGTTTTAAGTAGAATGGAATTTTTAAGGAACATACTTGAGAATTCACAGTATTCAGTCGTTACAGCATTGATTCTGGGACTAATGACTGCCATAAGTCCATGCCCATTAGCGACAAATATTACAGCAATTGGATTCATTAGCCGTGATATTGATAACAAAAAACGAGTGTTTATAAACGGACTTGTTTACACTCTCGGACGTGCAATAAGTTACACAGGATTAGCAGTAATACTTTTCTTTGGTGCAAGCCAGATGAATATTTCGAGGTTGTTTCAGGGTTGGGGAGAAAAACTTCTTGCACCACTACTCATTATCATCGGATTACTTATGCTCGATGTCATAAAAATAAGGTTTCCGAGTTTTTCTGGATTATCCGACAAAATCGAAAGAAAGGTCAAAGGAAGTTACTGGGGTACTCTTCTATTGGGAATGCTGTTTGCCTTGGCATTTTGCCCGTATAGCGGTGTATTGTATTTCGCCATTCTTATACCAATGACGGTAGCAAGTGCCAATGGGTTATATCTTCCAGTTGTGTTTGCTATTGCTACAGGTCTTCCTGTAATAATTTTCGCATGGTTTATTGCTTATGCCATCGGCAATGTTGGTAAACTTTACAATCACATAAAGACTTTCGAACTTTGGTTCAGACGTGGAGTTGCAGTACTGTTTATAATAGTTGGTTTATACTATGCCGTTTTGCTATTCTTATAAAAAAATTTAAAAACATATTTCGTCTTTATCCGAAATAAAATAAAACCATTATAATGCTGAATAAGAAAATAATTGTACCGTTATTGTTATTACCTGTTTGGTATTTGATTTACCATTTCCTTCAACCAGTTTCAGATTGGTTTATCGATACGGTTTTAGGATTAACTAAAGGTTCGCACCTAACCGAAGCCTTACGATTCTTTGTTTTTGAGTTGCCAAAGGTTCTACTGTTGCTCACATTGATTATTTTTTTTGTTGGTATAATCCGTTCATATTTTTCACCTGAAAGAACACGGAAAGTACTTGAAGGCAAATCACTTTTTACAGGAAATGTACTGGCTTCAATGCTTGGTATTGTTACTCCGTTTTGTTCCTGTTCTGCAATTCCATTGTTTTTAGGCTTTGTAGAATCTGGTGTACCTCTGGGTGTCACCTTCTCATTCCTGATTGCTTCACCGATGATTAACGAGGTTGCCGTTATACTATTATTTGGAATGTTTGGCTGGAAAACTGCACTAATTTATGTCTCTACGGGATTAATCATTGCAATTTCTGCAGGGTTTGTTATAGGCAGACTAAAACTCGAACATTGGGTGCAGGATTGGGTATACCAAACCAACATGGGTAGCATAGAGGACGGGGAAGAAGAGCAGAGACTATCTGACCGTATCCGCTTTGGTTATGATGCTGTGAAAGAAATTGTAGGCAAAGTCTGGGTTTATGTTGCCATTGGTATTGCAGTTGGTGCAGGTGCGCATGGTTATGTTCCACAGGATTTCATGGCTGCACTTATGGGCAAATCTGCATGGTACAGCATTCCTTTATCAGTTCTCATTGGCATACCATTATATTCTAATGCAGCAGGAATAATCCCCATTGTTTCGGTACTGATTGAAAAAGGAGCAGCACTTGGCACATCGTTGGCATTTATGATGGCTGTTATTGGTCTCTCATTGCCAGAAATGATTATACTCAAAAAAGTCCTGAAACTTCCGCTTATATTAACCTTTATAGGCATCGTGGCAACTGGGATTATGTTAGTAGGTTTTCTGTTTAATGCAATCATGTAACAATTAATACTTGTAAACTCAAAAATTTCCCATCATGAAAACAATTGGTTTTATTGGCGGTGGACGCATTACCCGAATCCTTTTACAGGGATTTAAAACTGCAAATGTTTCATTCGAAAAAATTCATGTGTTTGAAACGAATGAAATGGTTCTCAATGCCCTGAAGGCTGATTATCCACAAATTGAATCCACAAGCACTGATTCAACAATGGCTGCATCTTCCGACTGGGTTTTTATTGCATTACATCCACCAGTAGTGATAGACTCACTGCAATCAATTAAAAACTACATTAAAGAGGATGCTTTGGTAGTTTCATTTGCTCCCAAGATTACGATTGATAAAATGCAATCAGTCTTACCTAATATACCAAACCTTGCACGAATGAATCCAAATGCTGGCACTTATGTCAATAAGGGTTATAATCCAGTCTCTTTCGCAACAAATGCCAATAAAACTATTGTGGATGGCTTTATAGAAGTATTCGAGAAATTAGGTAAAGTTCCAATAGTATCTGAGAATCAGATTGAAGCCTATGCAGTCATTAGTGCGATGGGTCATACATATTTCTGGTTTCAATTGGAACAACTTAAAGAACTTGGACTATCATATGGATTATCAGAAAAGGAAGCAATAGAAACAATCTCGGCTATGCTCTGGGGTACAACTGATACACTTTTTAATTCGGGATTAACTTATGAAGAAGTGATTAATCTTGTACCAGTAAAGCCTATGGCAGAACATGAAAATGCGGTGAGGGAATTTTACAAGACCAGTTTGAATGGAATATATCAGAAAATTAAACCAGTGTAAATGGTATCATCGAACGTATTAAAATTTTTCCAAATATGCCATTCTTCAGTCATGGTTTCGTAAGATAGAATTTAAATAATATGACAATATTTTTCTAAAATCATCCGACCGCATTTCATCCCGTTAAATCACGGGATGAAATGCTTCTCAATAAAATCAAAACAATTAGAGGTGGTAAGTATGAATGTGAATTGTACTAAAAAAGCGAATTTTATTACCTGTTTTTTAAGGTTTGCGGGGGGCGGTCGCAATAATTTTGTAGCCGTTGTAAGTATTGATTATTAGCGTTTTGCGCAGAAACAATCTTGCGTTTGCTCAGTATAT
>Ga0208980_10002248_pt1 | contig 11714 bp, 8 predicted proteins | sample WetSurMetagenome_3_FD_187993 | JGI IMG/M metagenome (GOLD analysis project Ga0208980, IMG submission 187993) | Wetland microbial communities from Twitchell Island in the Sacramento Delta, sample from surface sediment Aug2011 Site A1 Bulk (version 2) | ecosystem: Environmental > Aquatic > Marine...
CCCACGCGGTTTTATTAATTTCAGTGCTCATAACCATTTGATATTAAATATTAATAACGACCTTAATAGATTCTTTTCAACTTTATTACGAATGAACCTAAATTATTTATGCACTCCTATATTGTTTTGCGGGATACCAATCGGGGTACTAATAAGTGGGAATAACAATGTAAAAAGGTGAATAGCCATGAAGATAAAATAGGCTACTTTTGATGTAAAGTCAAGTGATAAGTGATAGAAAATATTTGCCGATATTAAACAAAGCTGTTATCTTGATTGTCCGAAATTTATCGCCTATGTTTCATGTACTAATAGGGATTACTTAACCACTTTTCGATGCGTTTCTTTCTTCTATGTAAACAATTGCTCTCTATCGAGACTTCACGAGGTGTTGATAACAGAAAGAAGGGTTGCCTTTCAAAACTCCATAGAATGTTTTTTATTTTTCACTGTGCAAGAGAGATTACATTCATTATCTTGAAACCTTCAGTTAACAATGCTTTATAAAGAAGCTTTCTGAATTTTCATATGACTTTCACCCTGCCTTAACTTTTAGAAGCTACACTTTAATTTGTTATAATTCATATAATTCTTTTTTCTATTACTTGAATTAATTTTCAAATGGGATGTCGAAAAATAATGGCACTTGAAAAATTAGACACAACAAATCTTCATCGGGCCAGTGCAATTATGAAAATTGCGGGGAAATCCATTTCCATGAAAAAAGGTGATATACTTGAAGTTATTGGCTTATCTGTTACATTTGCAAGTGATGTTCAAGAATGGTGCGAAAGATCTAATAAGAAATTTACGTTTTATTTAAATCCAGAAAACAATACCGTGAAATGTCATATTCACATATGAGAAGATGTTATTGCCTCTTTGCTAATATGACGAAAGTAATCAACAGAAAATTAATCTGTTGAAATAATATTATTTATTTGTTTAAACAATAAAGGCTGATTTTGAGCATTTATTTCTTCATTAAATTGGACACCCAAAAAATGAGTTTTTCCTATCTTTCTGTTACTTACAACTCGTCCTTCAATAGAATCAGTTTTTAATACACCATCTGAAGATATGAAAATAATGGTAATTGAAACATTTGTTTCGACTTTTATTGAACTATAGGAATACAATCCGATCCCTCGTAAAGAGATATTGGCTATCAAGGTTTGAATTGAATGAATATTATTAAATTCAAGGGTGGCACTTCCAGATATTATAATTCGCTTATACTGACGCTTGCTTATCATATGTTTATTGATTTCTATAATATACCTTTCCAGAAGATTTTTAGAAAATTACTCCTACAGGAATGAGGGTTGCCTCTGTGCCACTAATGAGGCATCGTGCATCTTTCGCCCCATAAGACGCATCCCCTTTTCTCTCTGCCACCTGCTATGTAGATTGTCAACCCCTAAAAGATAAAAAACTTCCACCATTTTTTCAAGAACAGACCACGACCACTTGTGAAAATCATTTTCTGCTTTTACTTTATAGTGTTAAAGCTTTGGGGTATTAATTCTTGGGGGAAGTCCTTGGAGGATGGGGGGGTGAGCCAATCCCGACTTAACACCTGTCCCATGTTTTGCGCACCGGTATTTGAATTTAACTGGAAATTACGTCTGGTCCTTTTCACAAGAAATAGGCATTGACTATCTGATACCGTTAAGTGAACAGATCGAGGAATTCCCTACCTGGCTTCCGATATCAAGTTTGGAATTTTAACTTCCTTTGGGTTTAGCCCGGGTTTTTAAAACACTTACAAAAACACCAAAACGCTTATAACAGTTGCTTTTTGTGACAAAATACTTATAATTTAAAATAAGTGTTTTATAAGAATAGAACCATATTATAAGCAATTTATGAAAATCATAAGCATTCTGAGAGGAAGAATAATATGATAACGGCAAAGGAAAAAGATATGAAGCCTCTAGGGTATAAGGCGGTAGAGAAGGTCTTGTGTATCGAAACGGTCCCGCATTTCCGCTCCTCGTATCTTTCGGCGAAAGGACAAAGGAAGACAGTAATCGAAGGGGGACAAGAACTGCACATCTACCCTTCTCAGTACAATCCCGGGGAATCCGTCATCGATCAACTCGTGTTCGCATTTAAGTATGATGGCGTAAATCTTGAGATACTGAAGGCGGTATTTGAGAAGCTTGGTCCAGGGACAGTAACACATTATGTGAAAAGCCATCCGGTAAGCAAGTATGCAAGAGTTCTGTGGTACTTGTATGAGTTTTTGACCGGCGAACGCTTGAAGTTACCGGACGTATCCGCCGGTAACTACGTTGAGATACTTGATAAGGATGTGTACTTCTCTGCCTATCCATTGAGAAGTCGTCGCCACAGAGTCGTAGATAATATGCTTGGTGTAAGAGACTTCTGCCCGACGGTCCGGAAAACCGACAAACTCCAAATATTTATCTTAAAGAACCTGTCGGATAAAGCAAAAAAATTAATTGCAAAATATCCTGCGGAGATAGTACGGAAGGCTACTCAGTACCTTTACACCAAAGAGACATTAACATCTTTCACCATAGAGCGCGAAAAACCAAGCCCAAAGCGTGCCGCAAAGTTCATAAATATGTTACAGAATGCCGCTATGACACAGAAACTGGGGAAAGAACTCCTTATTGAAGTCCAGAATTCCGTTATTGATGAAAGATTTGCAATGAGCGGCTACCGGAGTACCCAGAATTATATCGGCGAGTCAGCAGGAACACGCAGGATAGTCCATTACATAGCTCCCTTGCATGAGGACGCAGGGGACATGATGTCCGGGCTGTTTGAGAGTTCGCGCAGGATGTCAGGTATCGTGGACCCTGTAGTGTACGCTGCTGCGGTGTCTTTCGCCCTTGTCTATATCCATCCCTTCGATGACGGTAATGGGAGGGTCCATCGGTACTTAATACATCACATCCTAAAACAGGAAGGATTCACTCCCGAGGGTACGATATTCCCTGTTTCTGCGACCATGCTTGCAAACCTGCAAGATTATGATAAGTGTCTTGAGACATTTTCGAAGAAGATAATGTCTCTTCTGGACTTTACCATTGACGAGCGGGGCGAGATCACAGTAAAGAATAAAACAGCCGATCACTACAAATATATGGACCTTACGCATGCCGCTGAATATCTCTACGAAACGGTTGAACGTACCATCAAAAAGGAATTCATCGAAGAATTGGACTTTCTGGTGCAGCGCACTAACGCCGTGAAGGCCATGATGGATGTCGTGGATATGCCTGACAAACTCATTGATCTCTTCATTAAAATAGCCCTTGAACAAAACGGTCATATTTCCAAAGCAAAGAAAAAGTCAGTCTTCCATATGTTGAAAGACTCTGAAGTAGATGAGCTGGAAGAAATTGTCAGAAACTCATTTAAACTGCCTCACGCCACACAGAAACCCTGATCATAGGCGTCGGAAATATCACGTCCTATCCATCACAAATGATATTGCCTTTTGGTTACGCCTATTTCATTAAGGGTCGTGTCGGAGGAAATCTTAATCGGAAACATCTTAGGAGTTCAGATTATTCGGTTTCACAACTGGTGAACGTTATTTAATTGACTGTCACAAAATTGTCACAAAACCATACTAAAAAGAGATAAAACTCTCAAAGTGGTTCAAATCCAGCACTGATAAGGCTTTATGTAGTATGTACAGGCCGTTAGCTGAATCCTCATTTCCAATTTGGAAGCTAACACTCTACCACTGAGTTACGCCCGTAAAATCAATAACTTACGGGGTATTATACCATTGAGTCTCATAAAATCGTAATAATTTGCCCATTCTCTTATCTCACTGAGTAATCCTTTTAAAATATCCTTCGGGAAGCCATTTTCTTAAAACTGCATTCAATGTTCCATCCTGTTTCCATTGTTTAAGGATGCTGTTTACATTCATCAGAAGCTGCTGATCCTCCTTTCTTACACCCCAGGCAAGAGAATCTTCAGTCAGAGGTTCCCAAAATCCTGCAATATCCGACTCATTTTCTGAAACAAGCCATACAATAGAAGGTGCATCGTTGACAAAAATATCTATCGACCTTCTCTTCAGTTCGTAAACACCATCTTGTGCAGTCGGAAGAGAGGTCCTTCTCACGGCTTTGGGAAAGTTCCTTTGCACAAAGGCATCTCCTGTCGTCCCCTTTACTGCTCCCACCGCAACGAAACCATCCAGAATACTGTCCTTTGTAGGATACTTCTTCGCGTCTTCAGCACGTAAAGCAGCAACCATTCCGCTCTTCAGATATGGTTCAGAAAAAACGATACGTACTTGCCTGGCCTTTGTTACGCTCATCCCGGACATGATGATGTCGATTTTACCATCTAAAAGCGCAGGGATCTCGTCTTCCCAGTTCAGCACCACAAAACGAATAGGCCGGTTCATTGCTTCCCCAAGTTTCCTTGCCAGTTCCGCCTCAATCCCTGCTATGGTTTCATTCTGCCTGAAGATGAGAGGGGGGTAATTAGGAGAAACGCCCACATATAATTCATTCGGTTTGTTTTGAGCAGAAGATGAGCGGTCATTTTCAACAACCGGTGAAGATGCACAACCTGCAAAAAGGAATGCAATAAGAACAACCATGGCGATTTTTGTCAGGCTTAATTTCATACGATTCTTTCTCCTTTTCCGGTTTAGATTAATATTTTATTTGTGTAGTCCTATCATTCAGTCAATTATAACTTAATTCAGTAATACAACGTGCTACTTTTGTGCTTTTGCCCATGTCTTGTCAGGGTCATACTTAGTCATGGACTTTACAATTTTTCCTGTGTTCTTCCCAAGATTTTTTTGATAGACAACACCGTCGTGGTTAACGACAAATGTCATGATACCCGAGTTCCCGTACTTCGCAGGCCAGGCAACCACGGCGAAACCCCCGATCATACTGGCTTTAAATATATAGTCGTAAGCACCTCCGGGAGCGTTTTTCCCCTGGGCCTTCAGTATCCTATAATAGTAGCCATGATAAGGCACCGGGTTTCCCTTTGAGCCTTTTTTAGAATATCCCTCGGCCTTTGCCTGTGTTAATAGCCGGCCAAGCGGACTCGGCTCCTCTCCTTCTTTTGTCTCCCAGTACAGTCCGTTCTTCTTGCCAGGGTCGCTGCCGAATTTCTCAGCATATTCATGTAGATTGTCTCCGTCACGGTCTATCATCGCATATTCCCTTTGGGCATCAACAATAGCAAGGCATGTCTGGATGGTGTAAAGCTCGTTTTCACCTATCCGGCGGTTTAGTACCTCCTCCTTGCCTTTTTTCGTGCCAAAAACCCATGTGTTGCCTTTTTTTACAATAGGGATGGGGAATGGCCATTCGTTCTTGCCAATTAAGACAATCATATTATTCCCATCGCGTACGAGTTTGTTCTGCTCATCGTATTTTGCAAGGAAGTTCTCACGCCTCTGCCTATCTGCCACTTTGTCTCCTGAGAAGATCAAATCCTTTGCATCAGCTCCGTAGATTGATATCATTTCATTGTCGTCATTATTTCGTGCAGCGGTAACAAGCGCTTTCACCGCTTCCTCTGCAGAAGTGAATGACTTCTGTTTAACTGCCGCAAATGAATAGCCGGCAAAGGTCATTATTACTGATAACATAACCGCTATTACGATGAGGATAAGCGGTGATATCTTTTTTAGGTATATTCCCGGAAGTATCATTCCTTCCTCCTTCATCTGTTTCATTATGGTTAATTGAGATATTGACATGGTTATCTCCTTCCTCCTCCTCCGCCGCCGCGTCCGCCACCGCCGCCACGGGAACCACCACTGAATCCGCCACCGCCGCCACGGGAACCACTGCTGAACCCGCCTCCGCTGCGGGAACCACCACTTGATCCGGCACTACCGGAGGATATGCTTTGACGACTCGATTGTCCTCGACTGCTGAAGTCACGCGTAGCGCTATTCCCACGGTCCATACCTGAAAAAGCACCGCCTCTGCCATCAGAACCACCGCGCTGGCCTGCATCCTGGCGTCCCTTGAATTGGTCAGCACCGCCCCGGCTAATTTCCTGCCTGCCCTGTTCAGCGCGTCCGCGGAATGCTTCGCGCGATCTGACAGCATCTGATGAAGCGCCTCTGTTGAACTTCTGGGCTGTTTTATTGTCCCTGTATGCAGCTCCTTTTCTGTGCTCCGGGTTATGTTGCCAATTCTGCCTGTTGCCCTGCTGACCTCTTTGCTGCTGATAATGGCTGACACGGTCTTTGTTGTAATTGTTTCTCGTGAAGTTATTGTTACGGTCGATGTCAACATCTACTTCACCATGTCCCCAGTTGCAGCTTCCCCAGCAACAGCCTGAAGAACCCACCGCAACTCCGGCCATGAACCCAAACGTGGCTGCTGCCATGCCATAGCCCGGCGGATAATAGGGATAGGGCGGATATGCCGGATATGCCCATGCACCATAAACCACGGTCGGATTATATGCCGGAACATATATTACCTCCGGGCTTGCAGATTGTATAATAATCGTCTCTTTTTCGACTACCACAGTCTGCTCTTTTGTTGTTTTCAGATTGCCTGCTTCATTCGCCTTCTTCCGGAGACGCTGAACAGAATCCATGACGTCCTTCTGCTGTGCAAGGAAAGCATCTCCCATCTTTGTGGTCCAGTCGAGTTTATCGCTCATCATCGAGAGCACATCCGGGAACTGAAGCAACGATTTAACGGTAGGGTCCCAGTCCTCATTCTTGGCTGCTTCTAAAAGCTTGTCACCTTTGAGGTTTTTATTCTTTTTTACGAACCTGTCGGCCTGAACGATCTCGAGCGGGTATGTCGCGGCCATGAGAACCTGGGCAAGGAGCGAATCAGGGTAGAGCGCTATAGGCGCAAGCATCTGATCCAGTTCCTCCTGTTTGATAACTTTTTGTGTCTCCTGCTGTCCTGACGCCCCTGTCGGCACTACTAAAATGAGCGCAAGGACAAGGACGAAAGCACACGAAAACATTCCATCTGTTTTCATAATTACTCCTTCTTTAATATTTTTTGTATAGAATTTAACATCTACAATTGCGAACGTTTTACAAAAATAGTAGCACTAACTCTTTTTTTTGTCTATTGAACTTAAGTCTAACATTTCTTATGCACACGGGCTTCTAAATATCTGATAATCACAGGGAGATTTATCAAAGAAAAGGTATTTAAGATATTTATTGAAAGATACAATTATATTGTATTATATATATCGATAATAAAAGATGGGTTCCCTGATGAAATATTCCATTATAACAATAGTTTTTGCCTTTATCTTTTTACTCCGCGGGGTTGAATCCGGGTATGCTGATTCCAGAGTGACGAAGCGGGTACTTGTCCTTTATAGCCTTGAGAAAGGCAACATAGGACAGGAAAGGATAGACGCGCATCTTAAGGATATCTTCAGCAGGAATAAGACCTTTAATATACAAATCTTTAACGAATACCTTGATTTAATCCGCTTTCCAGAGGCAAAGCAAATCTCGGGTCTGACTGATTTCCTGCACCAGAAGTATGCCAAAGAAAAACCTGATATAATATTAACAGTCCTTCCACCTGCACTCGACTGCCTGGAACGGTATGGAAGACAGCTTTTTAAAGGGGTACCGGTCGTGGCTGCTTGTTTACCCCGTGACAGGGCTGAATCCCTTGCAGATTCTCCGCTGCGCAAAAGGGCAACAGGCATAGTCTATGCTGACAATGCTTATGAAATTGCGAAGTCAGCCCTAATTCTCAGACCAGGTACAAAACATATTGCCTTTGTTGCCGGAGCTTCTCCTTTAGACATCAGTTTTAAAGTGCCTATACTCAGGGAGATCAAACGCGCTGCTGGAGGGATGGAACTGATAGACCTGTCCGGACTTACGATAGGTGAAACCCTGTCACGTGTTCATAAGCTGCCACAGGACACGATCGTTTTCCACACAAGCATATTCAGAGATAAAGATGGTGTGACCTTTAATCCCCCTGATGCGCACAGAATGGTCTCCAATGCCTCAAACGCGCCTGTGTTCGGTTTTGTTGAATCACACATGGGAAAAGGTATCGTGGGAGGCAGAGTTGCCAGTCTCCAATGGCAAATCGATAAGATGGCGGAACTGACCCAGCGTGTTCTGGCCGGCGAAGCTTTAGTATCGATTCCGATTACCAAAGAGGCTGGATATCAGACTGTCTATGACTGGAGAGAACTCAGGCGCTGGGGTATACCTGAAAGCAGACTCCCCAAAGACAGCATTTTTATAAATAAAGAGCTGAGTTTATTCGAACGCTACAAAATATACGTTATCGCTACCCTGGTTTTTCTTATTTTTCAGACAGTTCTTATAATCTTTCTTATAGAGATGAACCGGAGGAGAAAGAAAGCGTCTGCACAGCTTAGGGAGTTTATGGAGCGCTACCAAGAACTGCTCCGGGTTGACCGTTCTTCACGACTGGGGGAACTGACCGCATCCCTGGCTCATGAGCTGAATCAACCGCTTGCAGCAATTCTCAGCAATGCACAGGCTGCGCTGCGCTTTCTCGCGGGCGGGAAGAATGACCCTGAGCTTTTCCGCGAGATCCTGCAGAATATTGTGCAGGATGACAAGAGGGCTGCGGATGTTATCAGAAGTCTGCGGTCAATGGTAAAGAAGGGAAAGACGAGAAAAGAGCCGGTCAATATCAATGAAGTGCTCCGTAAGGTTATTGATATCGCCAGGGGCTCGCTGATTGCGCAAGATATACTTTTCAAAACCTTTTTTGATGAAATGCTGCCTCTGGTCATTGCTGATAAAACCCAGATTCAACAAGTCGCACTGAATCTCATCATGAATGCAATGGATGCCGTGGCACAGAGCGCTACTGACAAGAGGGCGATCATTTTAAAAACAGAACTGCTTGATGGTTTTGTCCGTGTAGCTATTCATGATTATGGATCGGGGTTTCCCGCAGGGGAGGTTGATAGACTATTCGATTCATTTTACACTACAAAGATCAACGGCCTCGGCATGGGCCTTTCCGTCTGCAAATCCATCATCACGGATCACGGAGGCCGCATCTGGGCTGAGAACAATCCTGATGGAGGAGCGACCTTTTTCTTTATGATAAGTGTGAGAGATCATGGCTGAAAAGGAAGTTTTCATATTCGTCATCGATGATGATGCATCAGTGCGGAAGAGTCTGTCATTTCTCCTCAAATCAGCCGGTTATAAGGTTGAAACATTTGCTTCGGCCGGAGAGTTCCTCAGCCAGGCATCCCGGGACAGTATAGGCTGCATCCTTCTTGATGTTCGGATGAGGGGTATGACAGGTCTTGACCTGCAGGAGCACCTCGGCAGGCATGAATGCCATATACCCATCATATTTATGACCGGCCATGGCGACATCCCAATGAGCGTGCAGGCTATAAAAAAGGGTGCAGTAGATTTTCTGACCAAGCCTTTTGATGATATAAAGCTTCTTTCTGCAATTGAAAGCGCAGTCGGGCAATACAGGCGGGGAAAGGCAGCGCTCGATGAGATACGTGATTTTCGTCAACGTCTTAAAACACTGACACCGCGGGAGCAAGATGTCTTTCTTCATGTTATATCAGGCTTGCTGAACAAGCAGATCGCAGAGGAGCTAAATATCAAGGAACATACCGTTAAAGTCCACAGGGGCCGGGTAATGCTGAAGCTCGGGGTGGATTCATTAGCGAGTCTGGTCCGACTGGCTGAAAAGGCCAACAAGTCGACATAGCCTTCCATTGAACCAAAGTCTAATAGACATTGCAAACAAACAGGCGTATCCTTAAATAATCATGATCTTCGTTATTGATGACGACCAATCAATGCAGAGGGCATTTTTGCTCCTTTTACAGGCTGCAGGTTTTGATGCCAGGGCATTTTCCTCGGCCCAGGAGTTTTTAATTTATTCGCCCGTCAGCGATGATGACTGCATTATTCTGGACCTACGCATGCCGGAGATGAACGGTTTCGACCTTATGAAAAAACTCATATCAAAGGGGATTCATACGCCGGTCATTTGTGTTACCGCCTTTGATGATGCAAAAAGCCGGGAACAGGCACGGGAACTCAGGGCTGCAGCCTATTTCACGAAACCTGTTGATGACCAGGCTCTCATTGATGCGATCAACTGGGCTATTCAGAGCGAAAAGAAGATAAAGGCCTGAGGAAAAGCATTTGAGATGATACAAACATAATAATTAGCGTGTCGTTACGAGGAAGCCAAAGGGAGAATCAAGATGAGTTAAGGGAGATACTTTCTGAGAAAGGAGTAATAAAATATGGAATGGCTCATTAAAACGTTTCAGCAATATCCGGAGCTTGCTATTTTTCTGACGCTTGCATCGGGCTATTGGATAGGCAGCCTGAAATTCGGAAAGTTCAGCCTCGGCGCGGTAACCGGTGTATTGCTTGCCGGTGTCCTTGTAGGGCAGATGCATATCACTATTTCGCCGAACGTTAAGTCAGTTTTCTTCATCATGTTTCTCTTTGCGGTCGGTTATGGAGTAGGGCCTCAGTTTTTTCGCGGACTGAAAAGCGATGGGATCCCGCAGGTGATTTTTGCCATCCTTCAGTGCCTTGCATCGCTGTTAACTGCATATGTGGCTGCCAGGTTCCTGGGCTACGACTTAGGAACAGCAGCAGGGTTGCTGTCCGGATCACAGACGATTTCCGCGGTGCTTGGTGTTGCCACCGACGCAATCAACCAGCTCAATATGTCTGCAGAACAGAAGACCGCACTCATCAATAATATGCCGGTTGCTTATGCGGTAACGTATATCTTCGGCACCGCAGGCTCGGCATGGCTTCTGGCGTCTATCGGTCCAAAGCTTCTCCGTGTGGATCTCGCAGCTGAGTGCAAGAAGCTTGAAGAGAAGATGGGCGCAGGAGAAGCTGAACCGGGTGTCATATCAATGGCACGCAGGTTTGATATACGCACCTACCGGGTGACCAACCCTGATATGGTGAATAAAAGTGTTGAAGAACTGGAAGCAAAGGTCAAGGATGCGCGCGGTTTCATCCTGCGGGTCCGTCGCGGTTCTTCAGTCATTGAAGCCGAACCTTCAACAATCATTCAACTGGATGATGTTGTCGCCATAGCAACCCGGCAGGAAGTCCTCATAGAGCGTGGAACAAATATCGGACCCGAGGTGGACGACAAGGCACTGCTTGACTTTCCTGCAGAAGCGCTTGATGTGGTAATAACAAGCAAGGAGATTGCCGGTAAGACACTGTCCGAATTGGCGGCACATGAGGTTGCCCGTGGAGTATTTCTGCGGAAACTTATGCGTTCAGGCCGGGAGATGCCTTTCACACCCGGAACAAAAATTGACCGGGGTGATGTGATGACATTGGTGGGCGCAAAGCGCGATGTTGACAGGGCTGCGAAGGAGATAGGGTACGCAGACCGGCCTACGAACATGACTGACATGGTGTTTGTCGGACTGGGCATTGTGCTTGGAGGGCTTATTGGCGCTCTGACCATACATGTAGGTGGGATCCCTCTCAGTCTCAGCACGAGCGGAGGAGCTCTTATGGCAGGACTCGTGTTCGGATGGCTGCGGTCAGTGAATAGGACATTCGGCCGTATTCCCGGACCTGCACTCTGGATCCTGAATAACGTCGGGCTTACGACATTCATTGCCGTAGTAGGCATCAGCGCCGGGCCAAGCTTTGTTGCCGGATTGAAACAGGCAGGATTGAGCCTGTTCTTTGCCGGCCTTGTGGTGACTTCAGT
>Ga0208980_10002249_pt1 | contig 11712 bp, 10 predicted proteins | sample WetSurMetagenome_3_FD_187993 | JGI IMG/M metagenome (GOLD analysis project Ga0208980, IMG submission 187993) | Wetland microbial communities from Twitchell Island in the Sacramento Delta, sample from surface sediment Aug2011 Site A1 Bulk (version 2) | ecosystem: Environmental > Aquatic > Marine...
TTTTTATTTTACAGATGGACGAGCTATGCTTGTATAAGCGAGGACAGATGGAAAATAAAAAGACCATACGAGTGAAACGAGTAAGGGAATAATATGGAGTTGCAAGGCTCCTCCCAAAGGGATCAGCAAAGCTAATCCCCCTCTCTCCGCAAAGCCACAGCAAATAATGCGTCGGATCGGCGCATTATTTTTGTTTTTAGATAGATCAAACAAAATTTATTTTGTGAAGATCAAGCTAAAAACAAAAATATCCAGTTTTTTCAGCTGAAAAAACTGGATTTGCTGTGGCTTTGTTGGATTCCATTCAAGGGATCGCCGGAGGCAATCCTCAAATTTCACCCCCGAAAAGCTGTCTCAAAAGCCCATGTTTTGTTTTAAACATACTTAATTAGGTACAGTTTTGACCTCAAATCCATTTTGGACTATTATTCAGTCATGAGGGGACAGGAAAATATTACACGGGCATTGGATGTTATAGCGGCTGGCCATCATAATCTAATAAAGTTTGAAATAGTTTATATCAATCTAATAAATTATATTACAATTAACGCCATTTGATATGTTAGTTGATTACAAAAGCCAGGCAAATTGTACAAAATTAACTGGTCAGATTTCACTTAGTATATATTACAAAACAACAAGGATTTAACTCCGGAATTGGACTTTTTGGTCAATTTGATAAAAAAACTTTTTTCACATTCTTAAAATATCAGCTTTATAGACATCTGTAAAAAGTCAAAATTCTCTAACTTGTAATATGTTTTATTGAGTTGATTCCAACCTTTATCAAAGATTCTTCGTATTTGATATAAAAAAGGAATGAATGGCTCTTAGTAAGATCAACCTGGTAATAATAATCCTGATCCTGTTCATTTCCGGATGCACAGAGAAGGATGAACTTACACTTCCTGTCGGGATTAGTCTCAAGATCGCTATTTCAATTGATAACTCTCTGAATACTGAATATCTGGATTTTACTAATTGTCAGATAGGTATTCAGAGTGTCCGGTTTGAAGGCCAGAGAGAAGCCGGGGGAGATGTCTTTTTTGAATCTGATTTTAAGCAAAATTTCCAAACAATATCCTTCTTACAGCCAATAGTAATCTCCGATTTTGATATACCACAGGGAGTTTATAATTATATGAAATGGGATATTTCTATGAAATGTTTAGATACTGATGGATTAATTGACCCCCGTGATGAATCTCATCCATGCATTGGAATTGTCTTTTCAGGAGAATATGAAACTCTTGATGGATCTGTTATCCCATTTATTCTTGCTATTGATGAACCGGAGAAGTTTACTGTCATAGCTTGTGATCCTGACGATAATCCCACAATTGTTCTGTCCGTAAATAAAAGATATGAAGCTACCGTGCTTTTTGCACCGGAAAAAGCTTTTAGTTCAATAAGCCGGGAATCATTCGAAGAAGCAGAAATTTCGGTTGTTAACTATAATCCGAAAATTGTAATTTCTAGTACTGAAAATGAAGACCTCTATATGATTTTGTTATACCGGATTTTCCAGTTTGCCAAAGTTGTTATTAAATAAATAGGATCTGCTACTTTAATATAATGAAATCTGCGGAACTGAGTGATGATGATTTAGTCAGGGGTTGCAGGAAGAACGACAGGAAGTGTCAGGAAATTATTTACCGGCGTTATGCTAAGGTGATGTACAATTTATGCCTTATATATGAGACTGACCACGATAAGGCCAGAGACATACTTCAGGATGCATTTATAAAGATTTTCAGAAACATAAACAGTTTTGACAGGAAGGGTTCACTTAGAGGCTGGATGAAAAAAATAATCACCAACACTGCAATTGATCATTACAGAAAAAATTACGGTGAAGCGCAATTTATTCCAATAGAGAATATTGTTCCTCCCTTTTCAGATGAAGAAACCGTTGCTTCAATACTCAATACAAAGGATATCATCTCCCAGGTTAACAGGTTACCTGACGGAGCAAGGATGATCTTTCAGCTCCATGCAATTGAGGGATACAGTCATAAAGAGATAGCGAACATGCTGCATATTTCTGAAGGCACATCAAAATCCCAGATCAACAGGGCAAAACATCTGCTGCAGCAATGGATAAGTGGTAAGAGTGTGAAATACAGAATTATTGGATAAAAAGAATATAATATCAGATACCTATCGTAACCAGGTTGATGCACTTCTTGAAAATCAACCGGACCTTGATCTTTTTGATTCATTGAATCAGGAAGATCTGGATAAGATATGGAAAGAAATATCTGTTGAAATGGATATTGACGAGGTTTGGAACGGTATTTCCTCTGATCTTGATTCAGTAATGCCTCTGGATTCAGGTTCCGGTATGATTCTCAAATCCATTGCAACCTTTCTCATTATATTAGTCGGGATGATACCTGTTAAGAAAGCCATACCGGATTCTGGTATCAGCCAACTGGATATTCTGAATGAAACAAGGCAGAATGAACAATCGTCGCAACTGTTTATGGAAAATAGCCCCGACGATACTAACTCAGGAGAACAGGTGAATGGAAATATAATACCTGCATTAAGAAGTTCTTCATTTAATAGGGAGGGTGACATTAAAACTATCCTGGAGGTAAGTAACATAATCGGATTGTCTCAGGAAACACCTGTATTTAGTATCGAGCCCAATCCCGCGGTCTTATCTGCATCTGAGATAGCTGATTCAAACCTGTTTGTCACCCCGGATAATTCTATGTATGAAAATTCTGGCTTTTCACCAGTATTATTACCTGACGATCTGGAAAAGATGAAAATGCCTTCCAAAACAGATCCTTACACCCTGAAAATAATAGATAATCCTTCAACCGGCGGATTTTCACTACCGCCAACTGACAGAGGAAGAATTTCCGGGGGCTTGATAACACTGGTAAGGAACACCTGGTTGTTGAATTACGAGACTTTGGAAGGACTTAAGTCTGAATCTCTCAATACAACTGAATTTGTATTTTTTCCGGATGTTGGTTTGAGTCTGAGCTATTCATTAAATAAAACCTGGTTGATTCAGACTGATGGATTTTTTTCTTCAAATGCCGGACAAGAATATTTCGGATATTACAGGGGGCATTACACTAGAAAAATAATTACTCTCAATTATTCAACGGTTGCACTTTCCGTTAAACACAGGTTTATCAGAAATGGCGATTTTATGCCACGCTATTCAATAAATGTATTTACCGGCGGTTATTTATCGGTTTTACATTATGCTTACCAGAAACTAAATACGAACCTTGAAAATATCGGATCACAATACAAAAACTTTGATCTTGGTATCAGGGTTGGAGGTGAATTGGAATTACGGATTTTTGATCAGTTATCTTTAGCTCCGGGGCTGTTAATGTCATTTGGAATACCAAACATTTATAAAGGTTGCAGCTCTGTGCCGGGTTATTTAAGAAGGACTCATAATGGAGCTGTAGATTTCCAGCTTGTGATTTATTATCATTTCAATTGAAAACTAGAAGATACATACCATCTTTTTGTTTTGTTTTTACGTCTTATATAACAAATTATGATTTAGAATTTAATTTAAAAGTAATGAGAAATAACGGAACATTGATGACTCTCCGGCAAGGAAGACTGCCCGGGTTAAGTTTCCTCATCAGAGCTTTAAAGCTAAAATTTATCAACATGAAAACAAAATACGTTTTCTTTCTATTAACGCTACTATTTTTTATAAGTTTTACATCTTGTGAGGATCCAACTACTCAATTGGAAGAATTGTCCACTTCAATATCAGTAATTTTCTCCGAACACCGGATTATATCAAATCCGGATTTAAATCCGGATTTAGACTGGGGATCGGTATCCGACATTGACGGTAATGTATACAAGACAGTTCAGATAGGTGCTCAGACATGGATGGCTGAAAACCTGAAAACAACAAAGTACAATAATGGAGATAAGATAACTCTTGGTTATGGTGCTCCTGCCGGTTTTACAAATTGGTTTAATTTAAGTTGGTATAATGGTGCCTATTGTTGGTACAACAACGATTCTAAAACATATAATTCTTTTGGTGCCATATATAACTGGTATGCCACAGCAACTGGAAAACTTTGTCCTGCAGGTTGGCATGTGCCGACTGACCAGGAGTGGACAACTTTAACGGACTACTTGGGAGGTGAAGAGGCTGCTTTTAGTAAGATGAGAAACACTGGTACAAATGAAAGTGGTTTTACAGCTGTTCAAGCCGGCGAATTATGTGGTTGGGGTTTTATTAAAAATGAAGGTTTGTGGTGGTCAGCCACAAGTGCACAGGAAGAAGAATTTAATGCATATCTGAGATCTTTATGGATTAATGAAGTTGTGCGAGCCTATGAGCCTCAATCGTATGGTTACACCGTACGTTGCTTAAAAGATTAAATAAAAGAGTCTTGCCGTAAGTCATTGGAAAACAGTTTAATCGGCATATTTTAATTCGCGCACCCAACTTAGAATAGAGTATAATGTAGTTTCAAAATTAATAACCTACTAATATGAAAACAAGATCAGGATTTTTTCTATTAATACTAATAGTATTCATTGGCCTAATATCTTGTGAAGATCCATCTCTTACAAAGGAGGAATTGTTCGTCTCTGTTTCTGCAGTTTTTCCCTCTGTGAAACCTGGCCCAGATCCAATGAATTTTAATCCAGATTTAACTTATGGATCAGTTACAGACATAGATGGCAATATCTACAAGACAATTCAGATTGGTTCTCAACAATGGATAGCTGAAAACCTTAAAACCACAAAGTACAATGATGGTAACCCGATATTACTTGGTTATGGCGGTCCGGCTGGTTATACAGATTGGTTTAATTTGGGGGATAGTTCCTATAAATATTATGGTGGAGCTTACTGTTGGTTTGACAATGATGAGGCTGTATACAAAAATGCGTTCGGTGCCATTTATAACTGGCATTCGGTAGGTACCGGTAAACTTTGCCCAAATGGTTGGCACGTGCCAACTGTTTCAGATTGGAATGAGCTGATAAGCTATTTGGGCGGAGCAGCGGGTTATAATGAAGTGACAAAATATGCAATGATCAGTTGTTCTGAAAAAAAAATATATGATAGTGGTTTCGCACCTGTTCTTGCCGGCGAACTATGTGGTTGGGGGTTTCTTGGCTCAAACTTTTGGTGGTCAGCTACTTCCATGCCTACAGACCTCCGCGTACCGTATGCGTATATTATGTCCTTTATTGGTTTTGATTACGAACCTCAATCATTCGGTCACAGCGTACGTTGTTTGAAAGATTAATAAAATAATAAGTTCTGGTTCTGCATCCTATAAACAGTATTAAGGGATTTCATGATGTCCATAACGGGCAGAAAAGCAATGCTCAGGAGAATAAAATATGATATCCGATCCAGCCAAATACCATTGGTGATTCTGACTATCAGGGCTGACATCTATTCTAAACTTTCAGGTATCGGAGAGGACGCTGAGGCATACCTTGTACTTCCTTCAGAAAAGATCAGGTTAAAGGCAGTTCTTAAGAACCTGACCAGATTAGAGTGCAAATACCAGGAACTTGGCGCTCCCTGCATTCTTCCTGAAATCAACGACTGTCCTGAATCAGACCACGACAACCCGCTCATGCAGATGATTCTCTCCCATCTGGATGCAAACATTGATGATGATCAGTTTGGTATATCAGAACTCTGTGTTTCCCTTGGGATAAGCCGTGCACAGATTTACAGAAAATTTAAATCGCTTACCGATACAAAGCTTCATGATTATATGAGATCATACCGGCTTAAGAAGGCCAAAGAGCTTCTACTTTCCACAGAACTTAACGTCTCAGAGGTAGCTTACCGGACAGGCTTTAAAAACGTTTCCCACTTCAGCCGGATCTTTTCAGCTGAGTTCGGTAAAAGTCCAAGCGAATTCGGCAGATAATAAAAACTCTTTTTGCCCTGAGACAATTAGAATAGAATCTGAGATGAATAGAAATATTTATCACGTTATATCTGCTTAAATTAAGCTTAATAATCTTAAGTCTAATTTAAAACTTAGCATCATGAAACTCCTGAAGTCTATCTATCTGTTGTTAATGATTTTTGTTATCGCTTCCTGCACAAAAGATCAATGGTTTGATTCTCAAAATCAAATGCCTGATCATGTTAACCCCCAAAAATGCATTTCTCCTAAAATTAAAATTGCGGTAGTTTCTGACATCCACTACATGGCCCCGTCAATTATGCCGGATGATGTGGAAAAAAATCCTTACTTCCAGGACTACCTGTCAAGGGATCGTAAACTTCTTGAACTTAGCGATCCTATTTTAAGGAAAGTCATTTTAGACCTTATCATTGAAAAACCGGATATTCTGCTTATTCCGGGTGATTTGGCAAAAGACGGGGAGCTGGTCGACCATGAAATTGTTAAGAAATTTCTTCAGTTGCTTGAGAAAGTGCATATAAAAGTGTACGTGGTTCCGGGGAATAATGACATCAATAACCCGGATGCTGTGTCGTATAAGTACGATCCTCCATTACCGATAGCTTCTGTCACACCCGAAGAATTCACAGACTTATATGGAAGTTTTGGATATGATGAAGCCATTTACAGGGATGAAAATTCATTAAGTTATATCTGCCAACCATACAGTGGTTTATGGATTCTGGGAATTGATGCAAATTCCTATACCTCCACGGGAGTGAAAGGAGTAATCAGTACAGCTACGATGACCTGGATCCAGGAAAAGATGGCTGAAGCTAATGAAAAAAACATAACGGTTCTGGCGATGATGCACTTTGGTATCATTGAGCATTATACCGGCCAGAAGAATCTGGAACCATTGATCAAAAGTTCCCAGGCAAATGCAATCGCATTAATGAATGCCGGGATAAGATTGATATTTACAGGTCACTATCATGCAAATGACATTGTGGATTTTATTTTTGATGGGAAAACCCTTACTGATATTGAGACCGGATCCCTTGTCACACCGCTAAGTCCTTACCGGATAATGACCCTTGAAGATAATTTAATCAAAATCGATACCAGGAGAGTATCGCTAGTACATTCCAGACTGATGGGCAGAATGAATTTCCTTACATATTCCGATATCAAAATAAACGAGCGTCTTAACAGCTTTTTCATCTACGTCCTGACACATATGTTTATGCTTCCCGAGGAACAGGCAGTGACTGCCGCACCATATTTAGCCAGAGGATACAAAGCCTATTTTGCCGGAGATGAAATGATTACAACTGAGGAAAGAACCCTTATAGATGAATATGCCCAAACAGCACCCTCATTTATTGTAAATATATTGAATAATATATGGACAGATCTGCCACCTCAGGACAATAAAATTTCTATCAATTTAAAATAAAAACATGCTAGAATAATTCATATTCGTCGTAAGCAGATTCAGAACATTAAATTCCCTGATCCCGTTTTCCAAATCAGCCCCCCGAAATCAGCTCCTGGGGCTTTTAAAACAATGCAAAATTTCTCCCTGTATAGATAGTCTGGATAATATTAGTGATATTCGGAATCCTTTTTATTTTAAACATTAAATGTAAAGAGGCCGGATAATAGCTAAAGGCAGTTGTCGAAAAAAGAAAGACATTAATTAAAAGAATTACCTAAATTTACTATGATCAACATATATCATATATGAATATTGAATTAAAAAGAACATTTCTTGAATTATGGAAAAAATACTTCGGTGGTTCCGAGCTACCGATAGTTTTCTGGTACTCTGAAGGTGACGGCGGAGCTGAATGGGCAGATAAACCAATTGGGCAAAGTTGTATTATTTGTGAACTGGCAAAAGTAAGAAATGGGAAGTCGGTGGTTTACAATGCCGAAAGAGTGAAGTGCGGAGGAGGCAAAAGATACCTTGGATATACAGAAAAGATGAGGCCGGGATTTGAATATTTCCTTTCATGTGGTAATCTCCTTATGGAAGGAGAAAGGTACTTACGAACTCCTGAACAGGTAAAGGAGTTTATGAAGAATCAGCATACAATCCCGGGAGCAGGCAGAAATATTGTTTTTAAAAGATGGGATAAACTGGATGAAATTGACGAGCCTGATGTGGTGATCTTCTTTGCAAAACCTGATGTGTTATCAGGGCTTTTCACCCTTGCCAATTTCGATCAGAATGAACCAAACGGGACAATCGCTCCTTTTGGTTCCGGTTGCGGTTCAATAGTGTATTACCCTTATCTTGAAAGTAAATCAGAAAGACAAAGGGCAGTTATTGGAATGTTTGATCCTTCCGCAAGGCCTGGCGTGCCGGATAATGTTCTGACATTCGCTGTCGCGATGAAGAGATTTGAGAAGATGATTGGATATATGGAAGAGAGCTTCCTTATTACCGGGACCTGGAGTAATTTAAAGAAAAGGATAATAAAAACTACTTTATAACTCCACGTACTGCTCTCCCCGGTAATATGCCTTCCTGTATCTGCCCGTCTTTTACTACAATAATTCCGTTAACCAAAACATAGTTTATTCCCCTGGAATATTTTGCAGGTTCTTCATACGTTGCCTGGTCAATGATCTGTCCGGGATCAAAAATTGTTATATCTGCATCAGCCCCGATACAAATCCGGCCTTTATTTTTCATCATAGGAGCAATTTCTTCCAGTCTCTTTGCAGGCATCAGGGTTATCTTTCTTAATCCCTCGGAAAGTGAAATCAGTTTATCTTCCCTGGCATATCTGCCTAATACTCTGGCAAAGGTACCGGTTCCCCTGGGATGTCCTTTCCCTCCTGTCAATATTCCGTCGCTTGCTATTATAACAATGGAATCGGCAATTGTTGATCTGACAATGTCTTCGGATATTGAATGAGCTATGACCATTCCTCCTGTTTTCCTGTATTTTTCAAAGCTTTCTTTAGTCAGACGTTCCCCTGTTTCAGCCCATTGGAGATCATTATAGCTTATTCCCAGCTTCTCCTGCCACCCTTCATCATAAACAGCTGATTCAATGGTTGTTTGCGTTGCTGTGTATGGATAGCATTCAACTGTTACATCTAAATTGTAGGCCCTTGCTTCTTTGATCATCTGAAGCATTTCCGGAGTAAGGCTGAATCCCAGGCTGGTTATATGGACAACATGAAGAGGTGCTCCGGTAATTACGGATGCAGATATTACCTCCTCCAGTGCCGCAATACAACTATTTGGCTCCTTCAGTCCTGCATAGCGCATATGAACAAAGCATGGCGCTTTTACCTTTCCAGCAACCCCGAACATTTCAAGAATCTCCCATCTGGAGGCAGCTGGTGTATACATCAGACCAAATCCCACTCCAAGTGCCCCTCTTTCCAATCCTCTGCCAACTCTTTCCTTTAATATCATAATTTCAGAATCAGAAGCAGTCTTGTATACTGCATCCCCGACCGGAGCAAATCCTCCCTTATCATGCATGATTTCCATCCTTAAGGGAACATGACCTATGCTTACACCATAGTTAATAATTGCCCTGCCTTCCCTTTCCTTATACCAGAGATCAACATCAGCTGTACCCATTTCAAGTTCCAACGCCGTTGTCACACCATCCATTACCTTGTACATCTGGTTTTCCCGATCCTGTCCATGCTGGTGCATATCGATAAACCCGGGCGCAACAATAAGACCCTTGGCATTTATTGAAGTCTGGCCCTTTATATCCTTTGTTGTGATTAACTGGATAGAACCGTCTTTGATCCCTATATTAGCTCTTCCATCAAAATGGGATTCGGGATCGATTACCCTGCCATTCAGAATGACAACATCAAAATTATTTTTAGCGGAAGGAGAATTCATGTCGCAGGACTGATTTACCGTGGAAACTGAAATTAACAAGCACCAAAGAAGCCCTTTTAATATTTGCCTTATCATATTTTGCATAAAGTAAATTCGAAAAAGCAAATAAATATAAATATTATGCCTGAATAAAATTGACTTTAGTCATTCCATAATGTAATTTTGATGATTCTGGTTAAGCATAATTTAACCAGCAACAAGCAATCAGCAACCAGCAACTAAGTCTGTTCTGCAGTATTTTTAAACAGATCTGAACCATGAAAATAGCCGACATCACTCCCGAAACTGAAAGCCACTATTTCTGCTGTCTTGAGGAATATTCAGATGAAATTAAGGAGGCAGGCGATTATAAACAGAAGTGGTATAACCAGATGAAAGATAAAGGATTGAAAGTGAAATTTGCTATTGATGACAATAACATTATTGGCGGGATGATCCAATATGTCCCGATTGAGCATTCAATAGTCGAAGGCACAGACTTATATGTGGTGCTATGCATCTGGGTCCATGGCCATAAACAAGGGCGGGGTAATTACAGGAATAAAGGTATGGGCAAAGCCTTACTGAAGGCTGCCGAGGAGGATGCAAGACAAATGGGAGCTAACGGACTAGTTACCTGGGGATTGATGATTCCAGTCTTTATGCGTGCATCCTGGTTCAAGAAACAAGGATACAAAGTCGTTGACAAAAGCGGTATGATGAGGTTATTGTGGAAACCGTTCAATGAAAATGCTACTCCCCCAAACTTCATAAAACCTAAAAAGCTGCCTGCAAAGGGAGAAGGGAAAGTTAATATTGCCATTTTCAGGAATGGCTGGTGCCAGACCATGAATATAGCCTGTGAAAGAGCAAGGAGAGCTTCAATGGATTTTCCAGGTAAAGTAAGTCTGCAGGAATTCGAAACGACCAATAAAGAAGTTGTCAAAGAATGGGGAATTAATGATGCACTCTATATAGATGGCAAAGAAATAAGAGTAGGGCCTGCACCAGCATATAAGACAATCAGAAGAAAGATTGAAAAAAGAGTTAAGAAATATTCCTGATTTAATGCTCTGTATCTCTTTGACTTCTTTGTGTATCTCTATGGTCATCTGTGGAACTCTGTGTAATAAAAAGGACTTTCACAAAGGAAATCCAGAGAACCACAGAGATAACAGAGGTATTATTTTGTATCTATCATAATTGGAAGCCCTTTTTCATTCGTCATAATGATCAGTTTTGCATTGGGAGAAGTATTTATTGCCTTGATCATTTCATATTGCAGCAAACGGTCACTGAGCCCGGAGCTCAATATTTTCTGATAATCGGCAATACCCTGGGCTTCAACCCTTTTACGTTCGGCCTCCTGTCTCTCTTTTTGGAGTACAAATGTCATCTTCTGTGCCTCCTGTTCAGCATTTATCTTTGATTCTATTGCAGCCTTTACTGATTCAGGCAGAGTGATATTCCTTACCAGAAGTTGTTCTAGCATAAGCCCTCTCTCCCTGAAATTTGATTCAATTGCTGAAAAGATCTTGTTCTGAAACTCATCTCTTTTGGATGAGTACAAGGAAACTGCGTCGTAATAAACAGCATTATTCCTGATACCGGTTCTGCAAATCGGACGGACCAGGACATTCCTGTAGTCCGTTCCGACCTCCTTAAGTACCCTTGGTGCTTCAGAAGGAATAACTTTGTATAAAACTGTCAGGTCAACAATTACCTCCAGCCCGTCTGCCGATAAAACACGTATGGCATCATCTCCCTGTACAGCACCCTCATCATGAACCGCGGACATTGTATAATTCTCCGTTTTAATGTCGAACATAACAACCTTAACTAATGGATTAATAAAGTTCAAACCACTTTCAAGTATGTTATTGCTGACCTTGCCAAACAACTTCTGCACGCCAACCATTCCCGGTTCGACCTGAACAACTGATGCGAAAATCA
>Ga0208980_10002250_pt1 | contig 11705 bp, 6 predicted proteins | sample WetSurMetagenome_3_FD_187993 | JGI IMG/M metagenome (GOLD analysis project Ga0208980, IMG submission 187993) | Wetland microbial communities from Twitchell Island in the Sacramento Delta, sample from surface sediment Aug2011 Site A1 Bulk (version 2) | ecosystem: Environmental > Aquatic > Marine...
GCCGTCCCGGTGGTCTTCCCGAACGTTATCAACCCGCGGTTGCCAACTGAGAGAAACTGCGTAGGACCAATCGCCCCTTGGACATCAGGAGGAACGGAATTGCCATACTGATCCGTCTTGAAATTCAGGCCCACTGATTGCTCTGGATTATCGTTCCCCGATCTTGGATTTGCATTCGGGATGTAGCCTGTTCTTGAAACCAACTGGCCACCGGGATCGATGGGAAGTTCTTCATCCAGTTCACCCTCATCGTGGAGAAACGGCGGTTCAACAAAACCAGAAGCGTCCTTTGCAGCCTGCCGAGCCATGATCTCTGCGGTGGTTACTGTAGTGCCAAGTGCCCCTGTCCACGGGATTCCGACAACGGTGTTTGCCTCTTGCGCTGTAGCTTGAAGCAACGGCAGCAACGTGAGAAGCATGAGAATCAACACACTACGATGACGTCGGGTCATAGGTCTCCTGATGTTTATTGTGATAGTCTGCTAACAGAATCGAACGGTCACACGTAGACCGGCACAAGATGATCGATTTTCCGAAACGCGGCTCACTCTTTATGCCACCTCGGTGAATCAATCGTTTGATTCCTAACTGATCGACATGCATTCACATTCAGAAGACAGACAACAAGGATACCGGGGATGACGAGGAGAAGATTGCTCGCGGAAAAAGCTGTGAACATGCTAAACAAAGAGCTATGATCCAATGTTGCTTTCTTGGTTACACCATTGGATACAAAAGTATGCAATTGTGAATCAACTGTCAATTACTTTTCGGCCTGGGAGGTTACTATTTTGTGCTGTTGAAGATCGAAAACCCGAACAGATGCTTCCCAAGGGTTGGGGAAGCACAGACGTGTTGACGTAGTCAACGGACTCAAACCGCTACGTCACTCATCTATCGACACTCACGCCACATGTTGGGACAACAGTGCAATGTGCTCACTACGTAACGTTTCGCGCAATTTCCTTGGCCACCCCAAAATCCAACGCAGGCACCGACTGTGGTGTACCAGATGGCTTTGCCGACTCCAACCTCCGAGCCTTCAGCCATGCGGCAAGCCGCCTGAAAAACTCCGGCACCGACACCCGCCATTCGTCAAACTTCACATACATGACCGGGACCAACACTAGCGTCAAAAGCAGCGAACTAACCAAGCCGCCGATAAGTGCCCATGCCAGGCCTGATTTCCATTCTGAGCCTGCCGATGTGCTGAATGCAATCGGCGACATACCGAAGACCATCGTCATTGTCGTCATCAAGATCGGGCGTAGACGAGTCTCGGCAGCCTCCTTCAGGGCTTCGATGACGCTCAGTCCTTTCTCGGCACGCATCTGGTTAGTACGATCGACAAGCAGGATCGCATTCTTACCCACCAGACCCACCAGCATGATGAAGCCAAGCAGAGAGAAGATGGAGAGAGTCTTCATCGTGAGCGCCAGCGCCAGCAAGGCACCGATCAGTGCCACGGGGATGGAGAAAAGAACGACAAACGGATACACCCATGAATTGTACAAGGCAACCATGATCAGGTACACAAAGAGAATGGCCGCGGCAAATGCCAGAAACAGGCTTGAGAATCCTTCTGCCTGGTGCTCAAGATCTCCACGATACGTTATTTGTACGCCAGCAGGTAGCTGATTCTTTGCAACCCACTCTTTGATGTCCGCTCCAATATCTCCACTCGCCCTTCCGACTGCTTGCGAGAATACCGTGACGGCGTAGTTTCTGTTCTCACGTTGAAGCTTTGTTGGCCCGTTTGTCTGTGTGACCGTGGCAAACTGCTTCAACTCGACAAGCTCACCTTTCCGGTTCAAGAAGGTAACACCACCAACATCGTTTGTGTTCGAGCGATCGAACTCATCATACTGTATGCGCAGAGTATACTCATCAGAGCCGTCTCTGTACTTCGATTCGTCATCACCATTGAGCGCAACGCGAAGTGTTGCTCCAACGTCTGCGACTGTCAAGCCGAGTGCAGCCATCTTCTGCCGATCGATTTCCACACGCATTTCCGGCTTCCCCTCCTCCGACGAGAGGCGAACGTCAGCAGAACCAGGAATCCTGCGCACAACATCCGCCACTTTCTCGGCGCTTCTCCGTGCCTCCTCGTACGTCGGTCCGCTCACCACTAATTGGATCGGAGTCTGGTTTGCAGTACCAAAGATGCCGATGGGATTTGTGCGGACTTTCACGCCGGGAATCTGAGCGATCTGGCGCTTGATATCCACACCGACTTCATCTGTCGAGCGTTTGCGCTCTCTTTTGGGATAGAGCGCGATATTCAGTTCAGCAACATTGTTGGATGACTGACCGATCATGCCCTCACTCGACGATCCCACATTCACGAACATCCTTTTCACCTCCGGCATACTGGAGACGATTTGCTCCGCGCGCCGCGCGATGTAGTTCGTATTCTCAAGCGTTGAACCCGGCGGCATTTCCATTGTTACGGTGAACTCCCCGCGATCGGTTTGTGTCATAAATTCCGCCCCGATGAATCCAAATGGCACAAGCGACAAGGATGCAACCATGAGACCGGTTGCAACAAGCACGACCTTCCCTTGATGATTCAGTCCCCACTCCAACACCCTTTGGTAACCCGCGCTGAACGCATTGAACCTTCCCTCAAACCATACAGCAAACCGGCCAAGGATTGTGTCACGCGTGAGCCGTTCATGTTTCCCGAAGCGCGAGGCAAGCATGGGTGTAATCGTAAATGAAACGAAGAGACTCATCAGTGTGGAGAAGACCACAACCAGCGCAAACTCACGCATGATGTTCCCGACAATGCCGGACACAAGAGCAAGCGGCACGAACACCACAACGTCCACCATCGTAATCGACAGCGCCGCGAAACCAATCTCATTACGGCCTCGCAGTGCTGCGACCTTTCGTTCATCACCCCGTTCGAGGTGCCGGTAGATGTTTTCCAGAACAACGATCGAATCGTCTACGAGAATCCCCACGACAAGCGACATCCCGAGTAACGTCATCAAGTTCAGCGACAGCCCAAAAATGTACATGGCAATGAACGTCGAGACCATCGAGGCCGGAATCGCAATCATCACGATGATCGAGTTTCTCAGACTGTGAAGAAACGCCAACATGACGAGCGCGACAAGGCATACCGCGAGAGCAAGATCCTCCTTCACCGCATTCGCAGCATCAAGCGTGAATGTCGAACCGTCCTGTGCAATGTTGAACCGCAGACCGATATGAGCGTAGTCCTTTTCGATCTTTGGGATTTCTTGCCGAACGAGATCACTCACCTCAACGGAATTTGCGTCTGATTGCTTCTGCACCAACACGCCAATCGAAGTTCGTCCGTCGATCCGGCTGATGGTCGAGTACTCCTTCTGACCATCCTCCACCTCCGCAACGTCACGAAGACGTATGTCGCTCCCCTGTTTGGACTGTGCAACGACAAGATCTCGAAGCCCATTGATCGAGCTGAACTTTCCGGCGACACGCACCACGTACTGGCTCTCACCCTGCTTGATGTTTCCAGTTGGGAAATCAAGATTGGATAATCTGATGGCTTGCGTCACCTGAAGCACTGAAAGTTTGTTCGATCTGAGCTTCTGGGCATCGAGATTGACTCTGATCTCCCGTTCGTCACCCCCAACAAGCGTGATCTGTCCAACTCCACCCAACTTTGCCAATCTTGGTTGCACGCGGTCCTTGACGAGTTGGTAGAACTCCGTCGAAGGGAGGTTCCCGGTGATTCCCATCCGCAGGACGGGAAGCTCATCTAGTGCGAACTTCGAAATGCGGGGCGACTTCACGCCTTCCGGAAGCAGTGCCGTTACCTCGTTCACCTTTCGTTGCACATCTTGAAGCGCGGTATTGATCTCCGCCGTCAGAGAGAATTCCATCGAGACGATGGAGACACCCTCCATCGAAGTGCCATACACGGTGTTGATCTTGTCCACGCCGGAAACAGCGTCCTCAACCACTTTCGTTACCGCCGTCTCGACTTCCTGGGGCGACGCGCCCGGGTATACGGTAATGACCGTCACCCAAGGGATCGACATCTTTGGAAGCAACTCGTACTTCAACTGCTCGAAACTGAAGATACCCAGAACTGCCAGCACTGTGAAGATCACAATGATCAGTGTGGGCCTCTTGATGGAAAGTTCAGTAATAGTCATGACTACGATCTCCGCTGTACCGATTAGTTCACTTGATCACTTCAACGGACATGCTGTCCTTGAGGTTATTCTGGCCGTTCACCACCACCACGTCGCCATCACGCAGACCGCTCACAATCCCGAGTTCAGTCCCGGTCTCGCCGCCAACAACGATCGCTCTCACACGAGCGATCTGTTGTTCCAAAATGAATACCTGAGGATTCTTCAAGCTCCCGACGAGGGCCTGCCGGGGGATGCTGACGACTTCCGTTGGCGCTATCGAAGTGAACATCACCCTCCCGAACATCCCCGCCCGCAACGGATGATCTTTGGAATTGTTCAAGACAACTTCAACGGGGTACGTGTGGGCCTCATCAGCTTTGGCACTGAGTGTAGAGATCTTTCCGGGCAACTTCACACCCGGATAAACATCGGTGGTAACCTCCACGGCATCTCCCGCCTTCAATTTGAACGCATCTCTTTCCGCAACATTGAGCTTTACCTTGAGTCGCGAGACATCCACAACATTCGCCACAACCATATTGTTCTGCACCATCATTCCGATATCCACAGGCCGAGACGTTACTGTACCTGCGATGGGGGTTGTGATCTTCGTATCCTTCAACTGTCGCCGGGCAACGATGTACTGAGCCTCAGCCAACTTGAAGTTCTGCCACGCTGATTCCTTCTGCCATTTGGAGACGACATTCTCCTCTTCCAGTGACTGGTATCGCTCCATATCTCTTTTTGCCCGCTGGTAGTTGGCCTCAGCAGTAGCGAATGCTGCCGACTTCAGCTCATCGTCCACCTGGATGAGGACTGATCCCGCAGGTTCGTAGTCGCCGACTCTTGCATGGACGGCCACCACACGTCCAGCAGTCTCGGACACAATAGCCACATCATTGTTCGCCGTGATCGTTCCGACGAGCGAGAGAGTCTCGGAAAGCTGCTGCCTCTTCGCTTTCACTACGGACACCGGAACAGATGTGTTTGCCTGTGAACGTGACTTCGCCTGCATCCGGCTGCGGTTGTACAACAGGATTGCCACGATTGCGGCAAGAAACATGATACTGATGATAACCGCTCTTCTCTTTTTCATATGTTGATCCTTTTGAAGTAATCGTCGTGAATGATACCTTCGTCAATCCCCGATGGATTTGGCAATGCGTGCCTGGGCGAGTTCGTAATCGACCAAAGCGTTCGTATAACTTGTCTTCGCCTGAAGCTGGGCTACTTCCGCATCAATCATATCCGATGTTGATGCAATGCCCGCGTTGAAGCGTTTGCTCGTGACCCGATTATTCTCTTCCGCCTGCCTCACACCCTGATCAGCAACGCTAATCCTTTCCTTTGCTTGTTGAAGATTCAGATAGGCCTGTGTGAGATCGAGTGAAATACCGTCCTGAATCTCGCGAAGCGCGTCCTTGACCTGCGCCAACTGAGCTTGCGCCTGATCGGTTTGGTGAACTGTCGTTCCCCAGTTCCAAACGTCAAACGAGACGCCTACGGAAACATCCCAGGTTTCTTTGAACAGATCGAGTGTGGGATAAATTCTCGCATTGGGTCGAGAATAGTAGGCGCTACCAGATGCATAAATCTGGGGGTACCAACCGGCCCTTGCCGCGGTTACACCCGCCTCACCAGCTTTGATGCGGGAATCCAATGCCTTGAGTTCCGGCCGGCTCGCCATAGCCTGTGCGATCAGCATGTCTAAGTCGCCATACTGCTTCGGCTGATGAACGACACTGGATTCAAGATCGACCTTAGTCGTAAGTGGAATACCAATCGTGCTGTTCAGCGCGATCATGGCAAGCTGCACACCGTTGCTAGCGTCGATCTGTTTCAAATGTACATCGGAGAGCTGCACCTGGAGTTTCAATACGTCATTGTTTGTCGTCATCCCCTGCGCCATCATGTTCTGGACATCCTTGAGATGCGCTTTCACCTGTTCCACATTCTCGTCGAGCACCATCTTGATCTGCATCGCCTTGTACAACGACCAGTATGCAACCCTAATATTGTACACGAGATCCGATTTGTCTTTTGAGTACTCGAAGCTCTGAGCCTCGGCAAAATAGTCCGCTGCCCTCGAGAGAGCATCTGTGCGGAAACCGGTAAAAAGCGGCTGCGTCAGCGTGAGCTTCATGTTGTAGTTGTTTAACACAGTAGGCGAGAGAACGATCGGGGTAGTCAAGAGTGGAGGAAACGGTCCGACCGAGGCAGGTGGGACTTGGCTAAATCGCGTATATGCACCAATGAACTTCAGTGAAGGAAGCCTCGCGGCATTGGCCTCGCCGGCTTTCGCATCCGCGTACTCGACTTTCATTTGTGAGGAGTGCAGGACCTTGCTATTCTCAAGACCCAGCTCAATTGCTTTCTCCAAAGTCAAAGGGAGCTTTGTTTGTGCGAAGAGTGATGTCGTCATGATCACCGACGCAAGAATCGCTCTTTTCATGGTTATAGTCCCTGATGTTGTTTTCTTCATGATTCAGATTCTAGATTACAAACTCTGGGTACTTCGCTTTTGCTTCATCCGTCATGATCGCTTCAAGAAGAAGCGAATTCGTCAACCGCAGAGTTGCCTCAAGATCAATCCCCATCTTATCCTTCCAGTAGGTGTCCTCACGGTCCATTTGCCTCATCAGGCCGTTGGAGTTGGACCAGAGCATCACCGCGACCTGCATAGGGTCGAGATTTTTCTGGATGACGCCCTCACGCACGCCGCGCTGAATGAGTTCCACAATCAGGTTCCAGATCCTGCCGTTGCTCGTTGAACACAGTTGCATCATCTCTTCTGAAACCTGTTTGTGGAGCTGCGGGTTTTCAAAGAAGTGGAACATCCTGAAGTAGTTTCTGTGTTCCTTGAAGAAATCATAGTACGCTTCACCCAGGTTGGCAACCAATTTCATCGTGGGCTCGCCGGACGACAAAGCCTTCTCAAAAACCTCATAGAGAATTTGAGAGCCTCTCATGAGTACCGCCAGGTAAAGGTCCTCCTTGCTTTTGTAGTACAGATAAAGAGTGCTCTTACCTAGCTCGGCCTTCTCAGCAATCTCGTCCATTGTCGCCAACTGAAGTCCCTTTTCAAAAAAGACCTTCTCCGCCGCATTGATGATCTCCTCACGGCGATGTTCTTTTTCTCTCTCTTTTCGCTCGATTATGCCCATGTTGTACCTCTATCTCATTAATGACCGACAGTCAGTAAATGAGTGATAATATAATATAACCAACGGTCGATGTCAATAACTAATTTCATGGAATATAATCTTATACAGTAACCGACTGACGGTCATTTAGACGAAACGGAGTGACTTTTGTTTCACCCAAGGGAGTGGCTTTTTCGATAGCCGGGTCTTCGAAGAGATCAATCGTGAAATCGGTGGGTAGCAGCGGGAACCAAGGATGGAGAAGCGGTCAAAGGCAAGAGGCCCCCTGACTTGCGCTGGGAAGGCCTCAAAATTGGAGAGCCCTTATTCAGGACATTGTTTCAGTACTGGCAGGCCAATCATTCATCGAAGGAGGTCCAGCCCTTTGATCGCAAGAGTGTCGCCGGGTCTGAGCATGAGTGCCGTCGTGAGGAGCATTCCGGCTCTTTTCCTGTCTCCAAGATAGTAGCACGTCCACCCTAGCGACAGGTTGGGTTCGTAGTAACTTGGGTACAAAGCGAGTGCACGTTCAAGATACGGTTTCGCTTCCGCGTACGCACCCATGTTGAGCAAGATTTGACCGAAGCGCAGATTTGCTGTGTACTCCATCGGATCAATCTTCAAGATCGTTCGATAGTCTTCTTCCACGGCACTCCATTCGTTCAGTGATGCGAGTGGGAGAGTTCTTCCCAGCAGTGCTTCAACACTCTTGCTGTTTGCAGCAACGGCTTTGCCATAGTACTGTTTCGACTCCGTGAAGTTCCCCGCAAGATAATGCAGCCAGCCAAGACGCAGGTTCAGGAGGTAATCGTCCTTCTGCTCCTTCACCACCGGCATCAGTACCTGAATCGCCTTCTGGTACTCCTTTGTATTCTCGTGTTGAAGAGATTTATGGAATGCCTCCACTTTGGTATCGGGTTTCTGGGAGAGGACATCAGTGCTGAGCAAACCGAACAAAATGACAACCAGGGCTATACCGATGACCGCATACTTGTTCATTCCTTTTTCTCCTCCAATGCGTTAGCAGTGATGCAAATCCGGGGTTTGTTTGGTGAGACGATTGAAATTTGTTTGATGCTTCCTTTCCGGTCAATGGAGAGTTCCCCTTCCCATGTCTTCTTGAAGAACGAAAAGAGTCCTGAGCCTTTGGCAGAAATTGTGTTGGCGATAGTATACTCTTCAGCTTCGGAACTGCGTTCCTTAAATCTGAACGATCCTCCGGCCTTAATCTGAGGATTGAATACCAGCAGGAACTCAGAAGTGTAACGCAACAGATTGTTCATCACTTTAGAGAGCGGGTATCGATCATCCCACCTCAGGTTCGGTTCGTAACACAATGGTACCCGAACGGACATGAGATAGAACCAATACAGCGCTGAGTCCCTCTTCCCCATGAAGTCCGTCATGTAGAAAATCTTACCTACAATCACGAAATACGCCGTTGCTCCCGCAGACGACTGAATGAAGAGGTTGTTGTAGATATCGGTCCTTACCTCCCACTCCTCTCGACGAGAATCTTCCCCCGTAGCACAATCGAACACCATCTTGTCGCCGTACTTTAATTCGAAGGCCCGTTGGATGATCTTGTGTACCTCGATGTTCTGTACTTCCATATTCTGGGCAGGCACGTCGAACGTGTGGAGCATGTAGCCATCGTTGTTCTTTTCGAGGTAATGGCCAATGGGATAGTCGAGCGTGTTGTCGCCAAGTCTGTCAGTCGGCTGGAATTGGAAATGCAGATGCGGAGTGGGGGAACGCCCGCTATTGCCGCAGCGTGCAATAACATCTCCCTTCTTCACGCTCTCACCGACCTTGACCTTCGTGGAGGATGGATCCAGGTGCGACGTGGACGAGAAAATTCCCTGTCCGTGGTCAATGATTACCGTGTTCCCCCAGTTTGATTTCAGGTCCATCTCACCGATATCATTATTCGCCAGGCTCTCCACAACAAGCGCGACCGTACCGTCCAGAACAGCGACAACTGGTAGTTTGAAGCAGTGATAGTCGGTCACAGAGCTTCCGGTTCCTGAGAAGTCCGATCCTTCATTATCCTTCACGACAAAATCCCATGCGTGTTGCCACTTTTCCTTGTGCGTGATCGCCCCATTGTGCCCTTGCGATACAGTCCACTTGCCGAAGAACGGAAGCTCCGGTACGATTGTCTTGAATCTATCGAACCGCGCCAGACGAGTGTGGTGATAGTAGTAGTTTTCCTCTGGCGAGCCGGGCTGGAAGTACAGAAGCACCAAATCGCTCTGGTCCTTCCTGAACTTCAGACTGTAGAGTACTGACAAGGTCACAAAATTGAACGGCAGAACGAGAAGAGGCAGCCCCTTCGGTGAAAGCACTTTCATGAAGAAACCGGTCACGATCACCACCATCAACGCGGCGATCACGGTCAGCACGAACGATTTTCTTGATGGGATAATGAGATTGCCGCCAAGCGCAAATGCCGTGAGAACAGAATTGAAGCCGGAAAGAATCAGAAACGATTCGCCCTGGTGCTGGAACAACAACTGAACGAACAGATAGTTTGCCGCGAACCCCACGATGCTCAGGATGAACATAACCCGCGAAAAGAAAAGAATCACCACACAGAATACAATCCCTGGAAGGATACTCGATTGAAACACAACGAGTGCGAGGGATTTGAAATAGGTCTTCACCAAAGGTGGAAGAAATCCGAGGAACGAATAGTCCTCGAACGCAAAGCCTTTGTATTGGATGAAATCATAGTTCGTGAGGAAGATGACAAACATGTAGAGCGTAACGACAAACGGCAGGCTTAGTCCGGGAAGGTTGAACACGGAAGCGAGGTGGTGTTCAAGGACAGCTGAAACGAAAAACGTAATGATGATGAAGATGCAAACAAGGACAAGCAAAAAGAGTGTAAGCTCGAAGTAGAAGACCGCCGCCGCACCAAAGAGAATGCCGTTGAAACCATAGAAACCGTTTCTGATCTTTGTTTCGTCAAACTTCAGCACGTAGGCAATCACGTTCGAGAGCGAAACCCCGAGCAAGGCTACGAGCCCGAGCTGGGGCACGGCGAACGTCGCCAGAGCGACGACTGCCCCAAACCACCGCCTGTTGCAGAAGAAGATCTGGGCATAGCTGAAGAGGATAGAATCGACGAAGAGCTTCATGGTCTACTTCTTCTTCACACGCAGTTTGCCTGGTACGACCTCTTTCTCCATCAAGTAATCAAGTGTTTCCGTTTTCCTGATAATCTCGACTGTGCCGTCCTCCATCACCATAACCACATTCGGCCGCAAGGTAATGAATTGCATCCATTGGGTCATGTTGTACGCTCCGACGTTGTGGAACACGAGGCTCTCTCCCTGCCTGAGCGTCGGAAGTATGATGCCATCCCGCAACACATCGATGTTCATGCACAAGGGACCGTAGATCACTGCATCTTCGGTATGAACGCTATTCTCTTGTGCTGGAGAAATCCGGTGCTTGTACCAGAAGCTGGTAAAGAGAATGTTCACCCCGGCATCAACAATGATGGCTCTCCTCCCATTGGCGAGGCGTTTGTTTGCTATCACTGTTGTCACCAGGTAGCCGGCATCGTCGATGAGGGCGCGCCCGGTCTCCAGAATCAGCTTCGGCAAGTCATCCGGCTTGAAGGAGAGCTCGAATAATCCCGCCGATATCGCCTCGGCATACTGTTCCATGCTCGGAATCACTTCCTCGGCCGGCAGATACTGACCCAGGAGTGTGTTGTGAGATGCAAAACCGCCTCCAAGATCAACATACTCAATCGTCAAACCGAACTCACTGTGGATTGCTTTTGCCAGGGCGGCTATCTTGCTGGCCGCAATGCGGTACGCTTCCGCACTCATCATATATGTTCCAATGTGCGTGTGCAGCCCAATCAGTTTCACCTTCTTGTTCGCCATGATCCGTTTGATTGCCTGCCACGCTTCTCCGTTCTCGTAGTTGAATCCGAATCGATCCCACAACGGATACACACCGACATCCATGTTCACACGTATGGCTACATTTGCCTTCAGATGTGACGAATCCGTCAACTCGATGATCTTGTACAGTTCATCGAAATGGTCGATGTGAATCTTGGCGCCGTCCTTCATCGCCTTTTGCAGCGCTCCGGCATTCTTGTCCGGTCCATTGAAGATGATGTGTTCTCCCGAAATGCCCAGCAGCCGGGCCTTGTCGTACTCGAACTCAGAAACAACTTCTGCCCACGAGCCTTCACTATGGAACACAGAACACACCGCATTCAGGTAGTTTGTCTTGTACGACCACGCAAACTGAACCTTGGGGTAACGATTCTTGAAGATGCGGAACGCATCTCGTTGGTTGCCGCGAATGGTCTTTTCCGAAAGAACAAAGAGTGGAGACCCAAACTCACTGATGAGTTGTTTCACCGGAACGCCATCGATGTCTCCCTGGACTGTTGTTGCCG
>Ga0208980_10002251_pt1 | contig 11705 bp, 12 predicted proteins | sample WetSurMetagenome_3_FD_187993 | JGI IMG/M metagenome (GOLD analysis project Ga0208980, IMG submission 187993) | Wetland microbial communities from Twitchell Island in the Sacramento Delta, sample from surface sediment Aug2011 Site A1 Bulk (version 2) | ecosystem: Environmental > Aquatic > Marine...
CGGCGGGAAGGACAGGGACATGGATTTAACCAAAAAAGGCTTAAGGGGATTAAATGAATGGCGTCTTGCTTTTGAAAACCGGCACGAAAAAAGACTGTTTAACAGAAACAACATTAATGCCATGAAGAAATTCCTTACCTTTGTTGATTGCGGACAGGGAGAAGAATATCTTAAGTTTGTAAACGGAGTCAAATAATTGAATTTTTAATTAAAAGAAAAACCCTCCGTTTACAAAAATCCATTTGTTTTATAAATAAGCCAATTAAATTGCTTTATAAATAAATCAAACAAATCTCCGTTTAGGAGGGTTTTACCTTAAGTTTTTGTGAATAGTTTGCACTTCTTTATTTGAAATTCGTTTCCGTTATAAATATTCCGAGAAGGTAGATATATAAAGCAAACAGGAAATATAGCCCCCAAACTTTTAACGGATTGTTACGTATGGCTCTAACCGTAATCGGGTTCTGGCTGTAGATTTTTATATCGGCATCGCCATGAATATAAGTCCATTTTCCCTCTGAAATATTAGTTGGGCCGAAAACATAGCAAGCACTTTTTGACCAACTAAAAGGCGGTGGTACCGGTTGACCAGCAATTAACTCACCATTTTCATTTACCAGCATAAATGGGGTCAACGAAACGGCTTCAAGAATAACCGCTTGGCCCGAGACGTCCAAATCACGGTTTTCTTCCTGAATTACGATTTCGTTGCCTGAAAAGATTAAGTCTCTTGTATCGTATAACGAGCTGTATATAAACAGGACGATTAACACCAGAGCCGATACAACACGGATGAACTTCTTCCAGTTGATTTTTACCCGTTTTTTTTCGGGTGTTTTGATTACACTATTTTGTTCAGACATAACACACACTCCTTTTTAAGTAATTGATTTGACGATATTCGGTCGTGTCGAACTTTGACCGATTTTTAACTATTCACAATTTTAAGGTACAAAACTTCAAAAACGGATCTTCCGAAAAAGACTGCCAAACAGTCCGGTTTTCCGTTTTCGCAGAGCAATGATAACACTATCGGTTATATGTGTCAAAACTGGAGGGTTTAGTGAAGATTCGTGAGTGCAGAGGAGAGGAGTCGAACCTCCACAGGGTATAAGCCCTACAGGTTTTTGAGACCTGCGCGTCTGCCATTCCGCCACCTCTGCTTTTAGCTACCATCATATTTTACCCTGCTTTGATCTTATTCTCAAACGGGGTTAAATGCGCTAAAATAGCCCCTATGATCAGCGCAACAGGATTAAAAAACGGGGTTACTTTCATTCAGTTCGGAAAACCCTATATCGTCATCAAATACGCCCTTATCAAGATGGGACGAGGGGGAGCTGTGGTAAAGATTACGGCCCGAAACCTGGAAACAGGCTCAACCGAAGAAAAGTCTTTTTCTTCCAACATTGCGGTTGAGGATGTTAATACGGTTAAAAGGAAACTCCAATTTCTGTTTAAGGATAAAATCAATGCTACCTTCATGGATCCGAAAACTTTCGAGCAAACCGAGATTCCTCTGAAGATTCTGGGGGATTCGGCCGTCTTTTTGACCGAGGGCGAGACGGTTGATGTTTTGTTTTGGGATGAGAGGGCTTTATCAGTTGAGTTGGCACCCAGCATTACCCTTGCGGTTACCGAAACCGACCCCGGGGTTAAGGGCAATTCGGCCTCAAACTTTTTAAAGACGGCTGTTTTGGAGAACGGTTTTAAGACCAAAGTTCCTCTTTTTATTAAAGTCGGGGAGAAAATCAGGGTTGATACCAGAACCGGAGACTATCTCGAGCGGGCCAAGTAACTTACTTCACGCTCATCCACCAGAGGGCAATAACAACCGTTAAGACTTGGGTTATGATGCCGAATTTCTCTTTGGCTCCGGCCTGAATTGAGCGGTGCCAGGCAATCCATTTTTCGATTAAGGCACTCTTCTTGTTAAGAAAATAATAAGGGGCTTCGATTAAATCGGGAAGAACGGCGGCCAGACAGGAAGCAAGAATGGTTAAAGCCAAGGCCGTATTGGGAAGAGCCTTATAGGCAATGAAGCTGCCGATAAGAAGAGCCAGGGTTGAATCGGCAATGACGATAATGACTGATTTTTTGGTCGGTTGTCCGAATTCTTCGGTTTCTTTGTGCAGATGGGGGTTCCAGTGGGGGGCAATATCCAGAATGAAGTGACTACCCATGGCCAAGGGTATCGCTAGGGCAGGATGCACCACCTTGGCTGCAATCACCGCGCCTACTATGACGTGAGGCGTCTCCAACACAATAAAAAAATGATATATCCCCGAGGACCCTTAAGTCAAATGGAATTGTGAAAACTTAACTGCTAAACTTGAGGGGTAATTCATGTTAACCGATATTTTAATAGGTGTTTTGGCTTTCTTTGTTTTTCTGTTTATCTTTTGGCGAAGATTAAAGGAAGACTACGCTTCGGGAATAATTTTCACCTCGGCTTTCTATCTTTTGTTAGGTCTTTTGGTTGGTTATGCCTCTGCCTACTTTGCCTGGCCGGCTTTTTGGTTTTGGTCGGTTTTGGTTGGCTTAATGCTTGGTCTGGGCGCTTCCTTTTTAAGATTTCACCTGAAGTTTTATGAAACTCTGGAAGCGGCCGTTATCGGTTTTTTTATTTGGCTCTCCCTAATCTTTTTGGCCGATTCGGTCAAACACTCTTCCGTCTTTTCTTTTATCGGTTTTATTGTTCTGGTTTTAATCATCGGTCTCTTCTATTTTCTGGAAGGCCGCTTCCGGAATTTTTCCTGGTATAAATCGGGCCGGATCGGTTTTTGCGGTTTAACCACCCTGGGTGTCTTTTTTTTGATTAGATCTGTCGTTTGTTTGTTTTATCCCTTCGTGCTATCCTTTGTCGGGAAAAAGGATATCGTTGTTTCATCACTTGTGGCTTTCACCCTTTTTCTGTTAACATTTAACCTGTCGAGGAAAAAAATATGAAAGATAAAAAGAAAATTGTGAAGAAAGAAACGAAAGAAAAAGGTCCCGCTTTTGTTTTTCCGATGTCGCTTCTTAATCCGATTGGTCATTTTCTATCAGCAAGACTTCATGAGTTGAATAAAAGAAAGAAGGAGGTGGAAAAAGACGATCCTTTTAAGGATAAAGACAGACTTTTGGACAATGCTTCGCCGGATAGTGATGCGGCCGAGCAGTTTGGTCATGAAAAGACCAACGCCATCAAGCATGAACTGGAGAATAAAATAAAACAGACCAAAAACGCTTTAGGCAGACTTCGAAAAGGCAAGTACGGCCTTTGCGAAGATTGCGGCAAGATTATCGATACGGAAAGATTGTCCGTTTATCCCGAGGCGACTGTTTGTACCGCCTGTCAGGCCAAGAGAGAAAAGTAATCTTTAATGAACCCCGAAATTATTTTTGAAGATCCCCATCTTCTAGTTCTCAATAAACCGGCCGGCTTTATCGTTAACGAGGCTTCCACTACCACCACACAACCCGTTGTTCAGACTTGGCTAAAAAAGAATTTTGATTACGCAATTGTTAAAGATGAGGAATACCGTTCGGGAATAGTTCATAGACTGGACAAAGAAACTTCGGGAATACTGCTTATAGCCAAAGACAAGGAAACTTTTACCGAATTACAAAAAGCTTTTAAGGAAAGAAGGGTAGAGAAGACCTATGTGGCTTTGGTCCATGGAAAAGTACCCGATGAGGAAGGAGAGATAAACGCACCTGTCGGAAGACTGCCTTGGAGGAGGGATAGATTCGGAGTTCTTCCTGGAGGAAGGGAAGCAATGACCAAATACACCGTTCTTAAAAGAATTGAAAAAGACGGACAAAATTACACACTGCTTGAATTAAAACCAAAGACGGGCAGGACACACCAGATTAGAATTCACTTAAAACACTTAGGGTATCCGATTGTCGCTGATGATTTTTATGCCGGCCGCAAAACCGCTAGAAATGATCGTAGGTGGTGCCCGAGACTTTTTTTACATGCTCAAAGTATTTCTTTTGAACATCCGATAACCAAAAAAAGAGTCGAGTTTGAAGCCAAACTACCGCTTGAGTTGGAAAAACTTCTGAACTGATATACCTCTTCTTAAGAAAGGGGTTTACACGCATGAAAATTGTCCTTAAACTGAGTATGGTATGGAACTGTCTGTATATGCCAACCTGATTGGTCTTCTTCTTTTTGCCGTGGTCGGCGGCAGCTTGGCCAGGTTTCTTAAAATTCAACCCCTGATTGGTTATATTCTTTTTGGTATCCTTTACCGGCTTATCTTTCCCCAGAATATTATTCTAATCGGGAAAGTGGCCGAAATAGGTTTGGTGTTTCTGTTGTTTTCGGTCGGGATTGAGCTCTCACTTTCCAAGTTGACCCGGGTTTTTAAGGTAGCTTTTTTTGGCGGTTTGATTCAAGTAATCTTAACGACCATTCTTGGTTTTATTGTTCTTAGGCTGTTTGGGGTTAACGTTAATACTTCGTTTATTTTGTCCTTCGGTTTTTCCATCTCCTCAACGGCCATCATTATCAAAACCTTAACCGATAAAAACGAAACGGACACTCTTTTCGGGGAAGTGATGATCGGTTGGTCGCTTCTTCAGGATTTGTTGGTGGTGCCGATGATGGTCGTTATTTTTGCCATGGGTAAAGGCACAAACGCCCTGGGAACCGATATTGTTTTTTCTCTGGTCAAAGCCCTCTTTGCCGTTTTAGCCGTTATCCTTTTGGGCCGCTTTATCGTTCCGCCCGTCATGCACAAGATATCTTCTTTTAAGTCGCGGGAGCTTATGACCCTGGCGGCCGTTGCTTTTGTTATTGCGACCGCCTACCTGACTTCGCTTCTTGGAGTTTCTTTTGCTTTAGGAGCCTTTTTGGCCGGGGTGGTTATTTCGGAGAGTCAGGAGAAACTGATGATCTTCTCGGAAACCCGTCCTTTAAGGGATATCTTTGTGGCCGTCTTTTTTGTCTCTTTAGGCTTTTTGGCCAACCCAGCCGTCATTGTTGCCAAACTGCCGCTCATCCTGTCGATTGCCCTTTTTGTGATTGTCGTCAAAAGCGTCATTACTTTTATTGTGAACATCCTTTTCGGCTATCACGGCAAGACCGCCTTTGCGGTTTCCCTTGGCCTGGCCCAAATCGGGGAGTTTTCTTTCGTTCTTTTTTCCCTGGCCCTGTCACTGGGGATTATTTCGGAAGAGGCGGGGACAATCGGCATCACAACGGCCATTATCACTCTTCTGGCTTTTCCTTTCATCTATGCCAAAGTTACACCGGTTTGGCGCTATTTTAGGAAAGTGGCGGTTAAGTATCCGAAATTGGGAGAATTTGTATCAGGTTGGGAGAGGAATACCAATGTACAGGAAAAAGAATACAAAGACCATATTATTATTTGCGGTTACGGCCGGGTAGGCGGTTGGGTCGGGAAAGCCTTGGAGACGGCCCAGATACCTTTTGTCGTTATCGACTACAGCCAGGAAGTAGTGGGGAGATTGAAGAAGGGTGGAGTTGAAGTTGTTTATGGTGACCCGACCGAGATTGAAGTCTTGGAGTATGCGGGCCTTAATAAAGCCAAAGCCATTGTCTTAGCTTTACCTGATAGGGTGGCTCAGGAAGAATTGGTAGCTTTGGTTCAAACCAAAGCGCCCGGTGTGAAGATTATATCCAGGGTTCATGCCAATGAAGACTGGGACAAATTAAAGCTTTTGAAAGTCGATAAGATTGTTCAGCCGGAATTCGAAGCGGCGGTGGCGATTGTCCGTTCCATGCTGACCTCAATGGGTAAGCCCAAGGAAGAAGTAGCCGAAAGAATAAAAAATCTAAGACTAAGCCGAGCCCAAAGTTAAATTTATATGCCTGCCCGAAAAAGAAGAGTTTTATCACGAAGAAAGTTACAGAAGAAAAGACCGGTTAGTTTCAAAAAGAAACTGCTTTATTTTTTGCTTTTACCCTTTTTGTTGGTTTTGGGTCTGATTCTTTTTACCTCCGATTGTTTGAAAGGCAGCACCAAGCTTTCGCTGGCCTCGATTACCGAGAGTGGGGATATCTACATCGATAATTTTGATCCGGAAGCCAAAGAAATAATTACCCTGGTTGTTCCGGCCAACACCCAATTGGAAGTGTCCCGGCAGTTGGGGACCTGGAAAGCGGGCAGTCTTTGGAAGTTGGGCGAGTCCCAACATTACGGCGGGAAATTAATTCAGGAAAGTATTTTGAAAAATTTCTATTTTCCGGTTAATGCCTGGGGGGAGGGCAGAGCCCATGGCCTGGTTTCCCGAAATATAACCGGTTTTCTGAAAGCTGTTTTTATGCCCTATAAATCAAGTTTGAAGATTGCCGATCGGTTGAAAGTCGCTTTCTTCTCAATGGGGGTCAAGGATTACAAGAGAAAGGAAATTAATCTGAAAGACACACCCTTCCTTAAAAAGATGCGCCTTATTGACGGGGAATTGGGCTATGTGGTTACCGAGGGGCGGATGGAAGAACTGTTGATTTATTTTTCCGATGCCAAAATTGCCAAAGAAGGGCGGAAGGTCAAAATTGATGACCGGACCAACCGTTATGGCTTGGCCGAGAATGTCGGTAAAACGATTGAAATAGTTGGTGCCAAAGTGGCGGTTATTACCAAAGGCAATAAAGAGGCAGGTGATTGTCAGGTTTATGGGAAAGACCCGACTTTAAATCAAAAGATCGTCGAGATTTTTGCCTGTAAGGAGATTAAAAAGGATTCGGGTGGTTTTGACTCGGTCATTATTCTTGGTGAAGAGTTTGCGAAAAGATATTAACTCTCTTCGGCTTGGGTTGGAACAAGCACTTCTTTTTTTCTGACCAATTCCGGAGGTGTATAGGAAACATAGTCAATTTTTTCCGGGAAGAAGGAAGCGGTGTCGCCGGCCTTTTTACCTCTTTGCACTTCACGCAAAAAAACTTCAACGTTCTCGGGGTCAATCGATTTGATATATGATTTATAAACATTACCTAAAGAAATTAATTTTTTCAGTCTGGCCGATAAATCATCGGGCAGGCGGCCGATGTATTTTCCGTCCATGGTCGTAATGGCGACCCTATGGCAGTGATCGTTAATCATAACTTCATCACCCGAATCCAACTTGCCGATGACACTCATACAGCCCAGATGAAGAAGGGAGACCATCTTAGTTTTACCTGGTTCTTCCAGGAAGACTTCGGGGGAGGAGGTTTTGGACGGGATGACGTCGCCGGATTTAATACCGGTCCACTTCTTGAGGGCTTTAATGGCGATGGAGTTGGAAGGATCCAGATCGATAACCTGTTGGGCGATTTTCTTGGCCTTTGATATTTCTCCCAATTCGGATAAGGCTCTGGCCAATCGGTTTAAGGCATCGACGTTTTTATTATCTTCTTTGAGGATCTCTTTATTTAAGGTAACGGCTTTTTCCCAGCTGCCTTCCAGAGCAGCGGCAATCGATTGTTGGGCTAGGTCTATATCCATTTCTAAAAGTAACTGTATTTGAGTATAAATTGCGGAAGTAAGTTGTCAAGAGCCTCCTTTTGTCTTCTTGGAAGAATGAATGGTGGCGTAGTATAATTAGCCGAAATATGTCCGGACATTCGCATTACTCCACCATTAAAAGACAGAAAGAAGCCAACGATTCCCAAAAAGGAAAGGTCTTCTCCAAGATGGCCAGGGAAATCGCCATTGCCGTTAAAACCGGTGGCGGAACCGACCCGGGCTTTAACTTCAAACTCAGGATGGTTATCGATAAGGCCAGAAGTTACAGTATGCCCAAGACCAATATCGAAAGGGCCATTGCGGCGGGGTCTGGCGGGGGAGCCCTGGACGAGGTGACCTATGAAGGCTTCGGTCCGGCCGGTATTTCCGTACTGGTTCAGGTGGCAACCGATAACCGCAATCGTACCGCTCAGGAATTCAAAAACATTTTCGAAAGAGTAGGGGGGAACTTGGGGGGTCCGGGGTCGGTGTCGTTTAATTTTGCCAACAAGGGCTTTATGCTTTTGGAAAAGAAGGATGATCCCGAAACGCAAATGTTATCCCTAATTGATTTGGGGGTGGATGATGTTGAAGAAACGGGGGACGGGATTGAAGTTTATACCCATCCGGAAAAACTGATGGAAACGAAAAAGGTTTTGGAGGAAAAAGGTTTTGTTGTCAAAGAAGCGGAACTTTATATGAAGCCTTTAAACTATCAGGTGATAACGGATCCGGAAGTGGCCAAAAAGGTTTTGTCCTTTTTGGATACTCTGGATGACTTGGATGATGTCCAGAAAGTTTACAGTAATGTTGATATCCCCGAGAGTTTAATTCAGGATCTTAATTAAATGTCGAAAAGAAAAAGATTTATCGCAACCTCGCTGGTCTTGGCGCTTGGTTTTTTCGGTCTTCAATTTTTAGGTGATCAGTACCGCTTTTTGGCCATCAGTGTTTTGACCCTTTTAACGATTGCCGGTTTTTACTGGTCCTTAAAAGAAGGTTTGGGAAAAAACATGACTCTTCTGACTTTGCTTTTACCGACCCTTTTTACTTTGGGGGTTGGAGTATTCTGGTTCTTACTTCCTTCAACCGTTTTTGCGAGACTTCCGGTCGTCGTTTTTTACGGTGTCGGCATCTATGCCCTTTGTCTGACCAGTAATATTTATACCGTTGCCGCCATCAGAACCATTGCTCTTCTTCGGGCGGCGAGGGGAGTAGGTTTTGTACTCACCCTCCTCACATCGTTCCTTCTTTACGATGCTATTTTATCGTTAAGAATCAGTTTTCCCTTGAGTTTCGGTCTTACTGCTCTGGTGTCCTTTCCGCTTCTGGTTCAGGGCCTGTGGACGATTCCTCTGGAGCGGCATTTCTCCAAAGATATCCTGGTTTCCTCCCTGATCTTTTCTTTGGTGGTGGCCGAGATTGCCGTTGGTCTTTATTTCTGGCCGGTGACGGTTGTCGTCGGCTCGCTCTTTTTAACCGTGGCCATGTATGTAATCCTGGGGTTGGGTCAGGCCAAGCTTGAATCGAGGCTTTTTATGCAAACCATCAGGGAATACCTGATCGTGGGTGTTTTGGTCTTCATCGGTATGTTTGTAGCCACGCACTGGGGAAACTGAATCTAATTTATTTCTTCTTTATAAGAATCAAAAAAAGAAAGACACACCAGGTGGGGAAGAGGGGTGGCATTATCCCATAATTCTATTAGCACTTATAGTTATAGGGTGCCACTTTTCACGATAATTTTGCGGAGTTTTCACGAAAAGCGACGCAGACCTTGGTCCAAAGAATACCCGAAGGTCTAATGATACACAATGATATAGTTACCAGGCACAGAATAGTGATCTTCGTGCCTACATCCTCCGGTCTTTGTGGATAAGTATCTGAGGTTTGGCCTGGAGGACAGCCCCCTTGGAGGGAAGACCCGATAATGGATGAATAGATGTATAGACCGGATAAGAAAAGCTTATTTACGGGCCTTACAGGGAGTCAGGCAAAAAGAATGCTTCTCCAATAGAGGGCTCTTGGAATTTTCATATAAAGTTCACACAGAGACCCTGGAGAAGCTATTAGGTATAGAGTCGCACAATGTAACTTTTGCGACTAACCCTGAAAGCCTGGGAGTGGAGGGTATTTCTTTACGTTGTTCTATCGTTCTTCTTTCGGTAAAGGAAAAAAGGTTTCCGGTAAATCTGTTTTACCTCTCTAAAAACTGTTTGTGTCAAAACTCCCGACCGAACATATACCGAACAATATTACCCCCTTATACCCCCACTCCTCCCCCGTCTTGTTTTTATTAGAAAAAGGGTTAGATGTTAATAAAAAAAATATTAAATTAATAATTTATTTCTATTATTTCTAATAAACTGATAAAAAAGAACGTTTCTTTTAAGAAAAAACGTCAAAACAATAATCTTACTTTTTCCCATGTTTCTGGGACGAACACTTAGTCGTCTTTGTAATTACAGAGGCCTTAAAATCGATTACAGAGGCTTACAATTGAGGCTAAATGAAAAAACCTTTTAAAAACGGTATTTTGGGGGTTGTCATATCAAATCTCGGGGTTTATCCTTTTTAACATGTTTAAAGAAATTTATTCAAAGATTGGAGAAAACGAAAAACCGTTCAACGACGTCTACGACATCAACCCCCAGCTTTTTAAATTATTTTCCAAAGAATCTTTACCGATTTATTGTCGGGGAATTTCTTTTGATATTGACGGCGTCATTGCTGACTCGGCGGTTCCGGTCGTCGGCGAAGTAAACAAATTCTTGGGTGCCAATTACACAACGGCGGATATCGATTCATATGATTGGGTTTACAGAACTCTGCGCCATCACAAAGTAAAAAAGGACGAAGCCCAGGGATTTCAAAAATGGGTTTGGGAAGATCCGGAGATATTAAACCGTTCACCGCTTATCCCTGGAGCCCAAGAGATGATTAATCTCTTTTATGACATGGGTCAAAGGCCTTACTTTATAACCACCAGAATCCCGGCTTTGCAGCACGCCACCAGCAGTTATTTGGAAATGAACTTGGAACATTTTAACCGACACGATCTGTATATCAGGGACGGTTCGGAAAAAGACGCCAACGGTATTGATTACAAAATCAGGATGATTAATCTCCACAACGTCAGACTTCATTTTGAGGATCATCTGCCGACCGTCAGAAGAATTACCCAAACCAGCCGGACTTCGGTTATCGTCATCCCTTTCGGCTACAATCATTTAAGTGAAAAAGACACCAAAAACGAGCGGGTGTATAGGTACGATCGTGATGAAAGAACCGTTTGGCCGCTTGTTTCCGATATCAGGACCCTGAGGGCCGCCGGTTATGGCTGTGTCGCACAATGTCATTGACAACTTCATTTCTTCCCCATAAACTTAAATGTATAAGTCATGCCTGCCGCAGCTGCCAATAAAGATTGCGAGTTGGCCGAAAAGATTGCCGAATTTTTGGAATATCTTCAGGTTGAAAAAGGCTCCTCTCCCCTAACCATACGAAACTACAAACATTACTTAAACCGGTTTTGTAATTGGATGACCGATGTGGGGATTAAAGACAATATCAAAGACATCAATCAGGAAACGGTCAGGCGTTACAGAGTCTATCTGTCGGGTCTAAAGGGAGACAATGACGGACCCCTCTCAAGAAGAACCCAGGGGTATCATGTCATTGCTCTCCGGTCTTTTCTTAAATGGCTCATTAAAAACGATTTTGAAGTCATGTCGCCGGAAAAAATAGATTTACCCAAAGTGGATGAAAGACAAGTCAAGTTTCTCTCGGGGGAACAGGTGGACAGACTCTTAAACTCCCCTTCCCTATCCACCATTCAGGGGAAAAGGGACAAAGCCATCTTGGAAGTATTATTCTCAACAGGGCTTCGTGTGTCGGAGTTGGTCAAGTTGGACAAAGACAAAATTGATTTGGAAAGACGGGAGTTTGGCATTATCGGAAAAGGCGGAAAAGCCAGAGTGGTCTTTCTCTCAACCAGGGCGGCGGAATGGATTAAAAAATACACCAACGAAAGAAAAGATCATTTCAAACCCCTCTTCATCAGACACAAAGGAAAGTCGGATCCGGTAACGCCGGATGAAAAAATGAGATTAACACCCAGGTCGGTTCAGAGAATGATTAAAAAATATTCCAGAAAGATAAAACTGTCGGTTGATGCCACACCACACATCTTAAGACATAGTTTTGCTACAGATTTATTAATGGCGGGAGCGGACTTAAGAAGCGTTCAGGAAATGCTGGGAC
>Ga0208980_10002252_pt1 | contig 11699 bp, 10 predicted proteins | sample WetSurMetagenome_3_FD_187993 | JGI IMG/M metagenome (GOLD analysis project Ga0208980, IMG submission 187993) | Wetland microbial communities from Twitchell Island in the Sacramento Delta, sample from surface sediment Aug2011 Site A1 Bulk (version 2) | ecosystem: Environmental > Aquatic > Marine...
TCTTTTTATTACAATAGAACTTATTTAGCTAGTAACCAGGGATTTCGAACTTGAAACCTGGAACATTGTTGCGTATTATCCCTAGTATTTAATTAGTGCTGAAAATAATCTATCAGCAATAAAGTGGTTGTTATAGTAGAAAGCACTGTTGTAATAATAAACGCATATGTTGGCAGATTCAGGTTAAAAATCTTTTGGTTCAAAGGCTGTACAATAACAACATCGTTTGGGAGCAAAAAATATGCTTCGGAAGCAAGAAGCTTTTTATCCTGTAAATTCAATTTGAAAGTTTTGGTTCCTTTGTCTTTTGGCCGGACAACAAGCACGCTACTTCGGTCCCCATAATCACCTATTCCGCCAGCCCTACCGATGGCTTCAAGAACCGTAAGATAATTGTTATAGTTAATATAACTGCCCGGAGCCCTTACTTCACCGATTACAGTAAACTTAAAGCTCAGGAGTTTGCACTCGACTGTTGCATTTTTAAATACCTTATCAGCCGATTCCTGGAGTAATTTCCGTGTATCTTCAAGTGTAAGACCTCCTACTTTTACAGCACCAACAACCGGCAATATAATAGTTCCTTCAGAATTTACATCAAATCCATATATGTACCCTCCTGATTCGCCTTGAGTGATATAGGTACTTCCGGAATTATTTACAGGTATAAGAAAATCTACAATTGTACCCTCTGGTGTCATTGCCTTAATCGTAATATATAGGATATCTCGCGGCTGGATCTTGTAATCCGGCACTTCCATAGTAAAAGTTTCTTCGCCACTGGTTTCCGGCAGGTTGTTCAGGTAGGAGAGTTTTTGCTGGGAAGTGCAACCACTCAACATTACGAGAATTAGTATAAGAGGGAGGGGGAGGTTTTTCATTATTCTGGATTTAAGATAAAAGATAAAAGTAAAAAGATAAAAGGATTTTTAGCTCATGGTTTATCTGGATTTTTGAGCGATAGAGCCCAGAATGTTTTAGTTCCCCGGATTCTTTGATTAAATAATCAATTTCTGACTTATTTATTTCCTTTACTGTTCTTTTAATGATTCGAAGCCAATAATTTGATTCTCTCATTTCTCTCAAAGAGATACGAACTTTTTTTGAAAAATCAGCCTTAGATGAACCTCCCTGTGACTCTCACCCTGTCAAATAAGATTTGAGGCGATTTTTCAAAAACATTTTACCATAGAAGGTTTTCAGATACTGTTCCCGGTGAATTGCATCTTCCTCAGAACGACATGCTTCAAAATAAATCAATTCTAAAGGTCTTCTATTTTTGGTAGACTGAACCCTACCAGCATTATGCGCCTCAAATCTTTGCATCAAATTGGACGTATATCCAGTATAAAATTTAAAATCAACGGAGCTTTTCAGGACATATGTAAAATAAAAATTCTCTAACAATTTGATGCAATTTGACAGGGCGAGTAATTAGCTCCTGAAGAACAGGCACTTTTTGATAATTGCGAGCGAATAGTTTTATTTTCAGGAGAATATGGAAGAGTTTTTAAAAATTCAATGACTCTAACTGCAAACTCAAAAAGTCTTTCACAAAGATCATTTTTCATAGCACGAGGTTTTTAAGATTAAGATAAAAGATAAAAGTCACAAGATAAAAGTAATGCTGCAATCGGGCCAAAACTTTTGTCTTGATTTTACGGTTTTCACTTTTGTCTTTTCCCTTTTATCTTTTGTCTTGCCGTCAGGCGCACTTCCGTCCCGTCAGTCCCAGTGAATATCTGTACTAACAATCTGTTTTTCAGCTTAATGAACCGTCATGAAGTCGTGCAGTCATGCGGTCCTGCTGTTAAGCCTTTATGCCTTCACGCCTTCACCCCATCTCCCTTTCTCCCCTTCTCCCACTCTCCCTTTCCCCCCCCACTCCCCTTCACGTCTTCTCCTCACCACGAACCTCCCCTGCAGACTGGCTCCTCGCTAAAATTAGCCACTGGCTAATTTATTAACGCTCGGCCCCATCACAGTCCCAAAGAGGCAGCAGATCCGCCGGCTTCAAATATGTCAGGTAACTCTTAGCCTCCTCTGGTTCGAGGACAATATAACTTACTTTTCTTCCAACCATCTCTTCCGCCTGTACTATTTTACGAGCAAGATACTCCCGGTCAATATCGGCTCCTACAAGTATAAGCTCGATAACCTGGCTGTCCATGCCACGGGCAAAATCGCCGGTAAGATAAACACACAAAAGATTACCCAGACGATGGATCACCTTTTCAATTACCCGGTCGATACCGGTCTCCTTCATGATTATGCTATGAATATCTTTGAAGAGAGGATGCTTCAAATTTGCCTGGTAGATCTTCTTGTTCCCATCACGGAGGGAATTCAACAATCCTGCTCCTTCAAAGCGGTTCAGTTCAATCCGTATTGCATTTGACGATTCGCCGAATTCCGATTCCAGACCACGGAGGTGAGCCTTTGTGCTGCTGTTAAGAAAGAACTTCTTCAGCAGCTTGATGCGGGTCTGCGATGTGACAAGACTGTCAAGCATTCAGGTCAGGTTATTGAGTAACAAAATTACTCGATCTCTTGAAAAATGCAAATTATTTAAGAGAAATTTCATTTGGGGGGAAAGATTTTGGACATTATGAAAGAATGTGTGTGGCGTGCGGCGCGAGGCTAAATAAATGAATGACCGCGGGCGGTAAACCACATGCCAAACGTCGAGAACTGAAAGATCTGGGAAAGATATTACCTTATTTGCAGGCTGATTTTGCAGCTTTAAATATCTCCTGAGCTAAGCTGAAAAATATTTCCCCTTCTGATATAGTTGGTTTTCCATTTGGTAATAATCCCAATTCGCCGGGATATCGTGAGTCGATATATAACTGGTCCAGAATAATCAGCAAATCAGTGTTAAATTCTAAAAGAATTTTTTCTTTAACAATATTGTAAAGCATTTCCAGGGAATGTGTCTTCAAAAAACCAAGATCAAATTCTTCGATCACAGCTTTGAATGATTTTTCAATGGCTTGTTGGGCATGAAAAGCAGAAAGATGAGTCAGTCTTTTATTTGAATTGATCTCCTGAATCAGAAGCAGATCACTTTCTGCACTTTTGAACCATTCTTTAGTCGTTCCTTTCATAAAGCACTTTCCCTTTTGTTAAAAGTTCCCTGGCAAAAAGACTGTCATTTTCAACAAATCTCTGGTGCATTGCTTTAGTATGAACAATTAAATCAACCGGGAATTTTTTTTTGATATCTGTAATTGCTTTTGAGATTCTGAGGTAGATCAGGCTCTTTTCTGAAAAACTTGAGGGTATGATATTATCGCTTGTAACAACTAAAATATCCAAATCGCTTTCTATCGATGGTTTTCCATAAGCATAAGAACCAAAAAGGATTATTTTTTCAGGACATGTAACTTTAAGCTTCTCTATTATTAATGGAATATACGATAATCCTGTCATATCTGAATATATTAAAAAGCAAATTTAATAAAACAATATGATACTCTTTAGTCTGACATTTAGGATTTATGTTATAAAAGAGTAAAGGCATAAGAAAGTAATATGGATTAAATGTTACAGGCTATGTGGTTTGTGTTTCGCAGCCAGCGGTGCGGAAAAGAAATGACCTCACCCTGCAACCAGTAACTTTTTTGTCTCCGCAGGCCGCTTGCCACTAGCCGAAGGCTGCAAGCCATCATTATCCGGCATAGAATTATTGTAATAAAGCCCTGTAATTCCCGTTATAGATTTGTTGATGAGAAAATCCTTTTTTCTTAGTCAATTCCATGAGAAAGAAACATATACTTGTTATGATTCTGATAATATTTTCAACAACAATTTACTCTTGTGCTGAAAAATTCTATTCTGAATATCCGGGCAAGGTAACAAAAGGATATAATAAACCCCCGAAGGATTTGAAAAGGTAATACCATCAAATACCTAGTTTAATTTTCAAATAAGATTAAAAGTTTATTTAGTTTTTATTGGTGCGGCATGCGGTGTGCAGCCAAAGGAATAAATGACCTCAAGCCGCGAACCGAGAGTCGTAAGCCATTTAACTTAAACAATTAACCAGTTTTTTCTTTCGATAATTCCCGGCAAAATTGAAAAATATTAACTTAGTGCTGGAGAATTCCTATACAATCGTCCATGCCTGAGAAAGAAATTGGTATTGACCATCTGAAGGAGCTTTTGCTTCTTTTATGCCGCTATCCCTTCGAAGAAAAAAACAGGGTAACATTATCAAAGCTGATAGGTGAGGTCAGGGATTGGAACTGGATGGTAGGTTTGATAAATGCTCATGGAATAATAGCCCTGGCTGCATATAATATCAGGGAAGCCGGACTTGAAAAGAATATTCCTGAAGATTCGATGGCGGTTCTCGACAATGGCAGGAGACAAAGCATGGTGCGAAACGCCTGGCTGACAGAACGATGGAAAGAGGTTAATACAATACTTACAAATGCTGGCATAAAACATGTCCTGCTAAAAGGGATGGCACTTGAACATACATTATACGAGGCTAAAGGTTTGCGACAGATGACGGATAACGATATTCTCGTAAAAAGAGAAGATTCATTTAAAGCGTGGTATCTGTTACAAAAGAAAGGATTTATATCAGGTCTGATCAAATCTCCTTTGTTTAAAAAGATTATAGGAGATATCGGAGAACATCTGCCTCCACTATATAATGACGGATATGTAATTGAGATTCATCATCGCTTATATGATCCAGAACATAAGGGAGGTAACAATTTTTATAATCCCTTCGACGACGCTATTGAAGTAATTGTAGATGGGGAAAAAGCCTGGATACTTCCTAAAGTTATCCAAATAAAGCATCTTGTGGACCATTTTGTGAAGCACTCTCTGGGAGGAGATCAGCAGCTACGCCTGTATGCGGATATTAAACTGCTTGACAAAACAATCAAACCTGAGATTTCGGATGATTTTATCCTGAATCCACAGCAAATTAATAAGGTTAAATATCTCAAGGCCGGATATAAATCAGGTGTGAATTCAATACCTGTTAAATACAGATTAAGATTTGTTTTCGGAGATATTTTCCCTTCAATGAAATGGATGAAGAAGCGGTATAATTGTAATACCTTTAAAGCAGTACTCCATTATCCACTTAGAGTCGGGAAGTTATTGTGGTTAATATAATTTGAGGGGTGGGGCGCGCGGCGTGCGTTATGCGGTGTGCATTAGAGAATCTTTAAAAGTCCAATTTTCGAATTTTGAACCCGGAATCTTGAACCATGAACATAAAACTTTATGTCAACATATTCTGCTAACAGTGAAATGTCTGAGAAAGCAGTTCCTATGAATGAGCTTATTGAATCTGTCAAAGAGGTACTCGCTAAAGGCAAATCAGTAGAACTACCAGCTACAGGTTATAGCATGTTCCCGACATTAAAACCGGATGATAGAGTTCTGGTTAAACCAATATTAAAAAATGAAATGCCTGTATTAGGCAGTGTTGTGGTTTTCAGGAATGATGATCAGCTTATCATTCATCGTCTTATCAGAGTTTTTCCAGGCGAAAGAGGAGAAGATAGTTTTGAAGCAAGGGGAGATTCAAGACCTAAAAGTGATAAGATCCTTCCTGTTCAACAACTTATAGGATTGGCGGTAAGCTATAAACGTAAAAATAAAGAACATAAATTAAGATGTATAATTCCAGGCACAATCCTACATAAGTTTAACCGGTTTACTTTATGGTTTTTCATTAAAATTAGAAAGTTAACAGAGTATTTTAAGCTTTAGATCAGTGATGTTGGAAATAGAACAATGATGATCGTTTCGTTGTTGTTTGATACTACAGATGATTCTTTTTTCATGAATTACTTGCTAAATAGTTGAAAAACTGTTTATATTTGTGATTTAAGAACCTAAAGGCACCTTAGAGTAATTGCTTTGGTTGTAATGTTTTAATCTGAAAAACATTAAGATCAGAAAATGAAACAATTACATGGAATGTTCGTTAATCCAGATATGATACTGAAAAAATAAAGCCGTGAAATGAAGAAACTTAATTATCTATTACTCCTTCTTATCCTACCAGTATCTGTTTTTGGACAAATTACTGGTACTGGCACTTATGGTAACCCTTACACCGGTACTATGTCGAGTGGTTCTTTTACTATCAGTGGAACAAAATATTTTAATACCATTACTGTATCAGGAGGGACTTTAACAATTAGTGCCGGAGCAACACTTTTCGCCACGATGACCACTTCTTTTGTTAAAGTTACAGATTCCGGAATTCTCAGTGCTGTTGGTGCAAATAGTAGTTTAATAACTTTTTCTGCTGATAATAATGGAAATGGAAGTCATGACGGTGGAGAAACATGGAAAAATATATTATTTGACGGGCCTTTAGGGAACTCCTCAACTATTGAATATGCTATTATTGAATATGGAACCGGTGATGATTATTCTGTTGGAGGTGGAATCGATATTTTTTATGGCAATGTTACTGTAAGAAACTCTACAATAAGCAATTGTGTAATTAGTAGTGCTGCAAGTGAAGGTGGTGGAATCTATGTAGAATCTGGAGGATATAATATTACTTTACAAAATCTTATCCTACATAATAACAGTGCAGAATTACACGGGGGTGGTCTTTGTCTTACAGGATCAAATATAACTGTCAGTAATTGTGAAATTTATAGTAATTCTTCAGGTGAGGGCGATGGAGTATATCTTAATTCTGCTTGTACAATTAGTACATCTTTGATCTACAATCATACTTCAGGAGAAGGTGTTTACATTATAAATCCAAATGGAGCATTGAGTAATTGTCTTGTTTATGGAAACACTACCGGGATTTATTTTACCGGAGCCGGTAATATTGTTAATTGCGATGTTATAAATAATTCTACAGGTGTCACATCAGCTTCCTTTAATGCTCCAAAACTTGTCAATTCTGTTTTATGGGGAAATACGACAGCGCAGTATTCTATAAATACAGGAAACTCCCTTGAACTTGCATATTGTGGCATTCAGGGTGGGTTGTCAGGTGGAACAGACGGTGGCCATAACGCGACACTCAGCGCAACAAACGGTGATGATACAGGACCTAATTTTATAAATCCGGCAATTCCTGATTTACATATTAATGCCGTGATAACACCTCTCGTTGATGGAGGTACAGCTAGTTATTCCGGAGTAACAGTTCCGACCTCTGACAGGGAAAGTCATTCGCGCTTAAGCACTACTGATATAGGAGCTTATGAATTTTTCTATTATGTCTGGACTGGGGTGACTTCAACGGACTGGTCTGAATCAGGTAATTGGAACGGATCTTTTGTCCCGGCTTTGACCATCTCTGAAAATCAGGTGATCATTCCCAGAGGTTGCGATTATTATCCGGTTATTTCTTCCATTACTTTATCGTCTCGAAGCAGACTTACAATTGAACCTCAGGCAGCTGTCACAGTTACTGGAGCCACAACAGTCGATAATGGATGCACATTTTTGATTCAGTCTGATGCAACGGGATCAGCAAATTTTATTACAGGCTCTTCAGTTTCCGGTTCATTCACCATCCAGATGTACCTCGCAGGGGGTGGGAGCCCAAATTACAAATGGCATTATGTTTCAACACCGGTTAATGGTATTGGAACAGCTGTGCTGACTTCAAATATTGGTAATACCTATAACCTGATTAAGTATAATGAACTTATTGTAACCACTGACAGGAATGCAGGGTGGCAATGGCATGACGGACATTATGGAACTACGGGCTTTGCCGTTTTAAATAATACGACTGGTTATAATGTTTATACTGGTACTGATCAAACTGCTGTATTTTCAGGGACAATTTTAAACAGCCAGGACTTCGGGTGGACAAATACCATGCTGACTTTTTCCTATCCGGCAAATCCTGCTCAGTCTGGATGGAATCTTATTGGTAATCCATTTACCAGCGGTGTGGATGCTCAATCCTTTGTTATTGGAGACAATATTAATAAGACGATCTATTATACAAAGGATAATGCCTACCCTACCTGGAATATTACAACTAATGAGGGAACAAATGGAGGATCAAATCTTTTACCTCCGCTGCAGGGTTTCTTTGTCCATGCAAATAGTAATGCAAGGGGAAGAACGTTGACTATTCCGGCTTCAAGCAGGATTATTTCAACAGCCCCATTGTATAAAGGAGAAAAGGGAAATCCTGAATATCCGATTCTGAAATTTAACGTGTCCGACGGTTCGGCATTTACTGATGAAGCGCTTATATACTTTTTCAAGGATGCAACAACAGAGTTTGACGGAGATTATGATGCTTTCAAGATCATAAACCCGAATCCTGTGTTGCCTCAGATATATACTATCTCCAATGATATAAAACTTGCGATGAACGGTCTGCCTTATCCGGAGTCAAAAACTATTGTTCCGCTTAAAATAAGGATTGGTGAATCAAAAAATTATACGATCAATGTACTGGAGCTTAAAAACCTTAATGATTATAATGTAACTCTCACACATGGTGATAAAAAAATTGATCTGAAAGGCAATCCTGCCTATACATTTAACGCAACAGCCGGAACAATAAATGATATGTCGATTATTTTCGAAAATATTTCGACTGACATTAGTATCCCATTTGAGGAGCAGACTGCTTGCTGGTATTCAAAGGGTGCTGTAATGATTAAACCCGGACTGACCGGTTTTGAAGATAATTCTTCTGTGATGGTATCTGATATAAACGGCAGGGTTGCTTATAATATAAATAATGTCAGTATGGTCAGGGGAGAAATTTTTGAATTGCCTGTAAATCTTAATAAAGGAATATATCTCATTACTGTCTCAAACAATGGTTTAAGGATTACAAAGAAAATAGTCATTACCTATTAATAGTTATACCGGATTTAGGAAAAAATTATGAAAAGGAAATATATAAAACCAATAATAGCCAGGATTTTTCTTGATAACAGCATTTCTCTGCAAATGCAAAGTGATCCTCCTATAAATCCTCCACCGGTAACCGGCGGCAGCCGCAAAGGTACAAATGAACCATTTCAGAGTCCATTCGGAGATAAACCGTTTAATTGATTGATTCTATAACCAAAAGAATTAAAGCTAAGAGCACCATAATTTGGTGCTCTTATTGTTTAAGTCTGAAAAATGTATTTCTAATTTTACGATAAATAATTTATCAAACAGGTAAAGTCCAAAATTGGACAAGTAGAAAAAAGACGGAAATAAAAAATATTTTCTATTTTGCACCTGTTGTAAATACCAGATTGTTACCATAGGTAATCCCAAGTGCATTAACTGCTTTTACCCTGTAATTGTAAGTTGTTGCTGAGGTCAAACCTGATATATCGGCACTTACACTGGTGTTTGTGTTTCCTGAAACCGGACTTTGGACAGCGGTAATTGTGTTACCATAACTTGTGGTTAACCCGTATTCAAAAGTAACTGTGGTAGATAGATTTCTTGCATTTACAGTTCCATTTAATGTGGCACCTGTGGATGTAACATTTGTTGCTGCACTAGTTCTGGCTGTAGGTGGCTGTCCCAAAGTTACAAAAGTCATATCATCGCCATAAGTTGTGCCAAGAGAATTCACTACGACAACCCTGAAATGATAAGTAACATTCCCCGGCAGTAAACCTGAAATATCTGCACTTACATTTGTGATAGTGTTTCCTGTGGCAGGGCTTTGAGCAGCTGTGATTGTGCTGCCATAGCTTGTCGTCAGGCCATATTCAAATGTAACTGTTGTCGATAAATAGTTTGCATTTACAGTTCCGTTCAATGTTGCTGATATTGATTGGACATTTGTGGCATCAAGAGTGGTTGCAGAAGGTGCCTGCCCCAAAGTTGTAAATGATTTATCGTTGCCATAGGTCGTTCCCAGAGAATTTACCGTTTTTACTCTGAAATGATAGGTAGTGCCCGCATTAAGCCCTGTCAGATCCGCATGTACATCCGTGGTTGTGTTACCTGTAACCGGACTTGGCGTAGCAGCGGCTGTATTTCCATAACTCGTTGTCAATCCGTATTCAAAGGTAACAGTTGTTGAGATGTAATTTGCATTTACTGAACCATTCAGAGTGGCAGTAAATGCCTGAACACTTGTTGCGTCAAGGGTTGTTGCAACAGGTGCACTTCCAAGTGTTGTAAACTGCTCTTCAAGACCATATCCGGTGCCTTCACTGTTGGTTGCATACGCCTTGATATAATAGGCCGTTCCACTGTTCAAACCGGTTACAGTACTGGTAAAGCTTCCTGATCCGGTTCCATCGCTTGAATGGGGATCTTTGACAGTTGGATCCTGTAATGTACTCCAGCATACTCCGCGGGCAATTATATCAGCGTTACCATCATCCGTGACATTACCGCCACTGGTCACACCCGTAACTGTAATATTAGTTAATGAGGCTGTACTTACAACAGGAATATTTACACTCTCCTTACAACCAGTTGCAAGCAATAATGCAATCATATTGGCAATTATCAAACAAGTACAAAATAATTTTTTCATGATCAAGTCTATTAAAATCCAATAAAATTAGTTGAGAACTTTCATTTTAATAACTGTGAAAAAACAATAAAATTGTACTAAGGATGCCTTAAATGACTATGATCCCTTTTAAAATAATACTCTCCAAATTGTTAAGAATCAGTCATGCCTGAGAAATATATTATTCTTGATTTTGAAAAAAATAATCAGATCTGACTTCGGGGCAAATCATATTGCAGAAACAGAGTTCTTAATTTTCTATATTTGTTATTTATATTTCAATATGTCAAACCACAAAAAATGGTTAATATTCTTCGTTTTTGTCAATATTCAAATAATATTGATTCCCCCTCTTCAATCACAGGAAGTTCCTCATCATGTCAAGAATATTGGCATTTATGAATTCCTCGATGAACTTGCAGGTATGAAGCTGATAGAGATCAATTCAGCAGTCAAACCATATTCAAGACTATTTATTGCTAACCGCCTCCGGGAAGCTGACGAAAAGAGAGACCAGCTTAATACCCGTCAGCAGAAAGAACTTGATTTTTACCTGATGGATTTCGGTAAAGAAATAATGCTCCATATACAGGACCGCACGACCGCACGACTGCACGACCGCACGACATTTTTCTGGCATAAAGGCCTGGAAGTTCAAAACAGCAATGGAACCACGACACATCTTAGGAGAGATCTGTTTTATTATAAGGATTCCCTTTTCTCTTTTACAGCTAATCTGATTCTGGGAGGAGAGCTGTTTACAAATTCATCCGGGCAGGCAACTTATATGAGAAATGGAGCTGAAGCAAGAGCTTATGTTCAGCACTGGGGATTCTATGCGTCGTTGCGTGATAACCATGAAAAACCTCTTCTGGGGCTTCCGGAATACCTCACCAAAAGAGAAGGAGGCCACCTTAAAGGGAATGACTGGAGCGAAATGCAGGGAGGTGTAACTTGGTCATGGAAATGGGGAAATATAGGCCTGGTAAAAGACCGTCAGCAGTGGGGGAATAACTATAACGGAGCAAATATATACGGCGGCAATAATCCAACTTTTGTTCAGCTCAGGCTTAACCTTAAACCGGTAAAATGGTTCGAGCTTAATTATTTTCACGGTTGGCTTAATTCAATGGTTGTTGACAGTACAAGGTCCTATTGGGTGACAAACAGCTACGGAACCGATTACAGGGAGGTATATTTCAAGAAATTCATTGCAGCAAATATGTTCACATTTACACCTGTC
>Ga0208980_10002253_pt1 | contig 11697 bp, 7 predicted proteins | sample WetSurMetagenome_3_FD_187993 | JGI IMG/M metagenome (GOLD analysis project Ga0208980, IMG submission 187993) | Wetland microbial communities from Twitchell Island in the Sacramento Delta, sample from surface sediment Aug2011 Site A1 Bulk (version 2) | ecosystem: Environmental > Aquatic > Marine...
GGATGTGTTTCATTATTCTCATCGGCAATATTTCTAAAGAAATACAATCATATTCCATTCCTGAAATACATTGGGTTTTCATCCAGTATCATTCTTTCTGTCGTTTCGCTGGGATTATTGTGGAAGAACATGCATTGGCCATTGGCAGGAATAGTATTAAATTCAGGGCTGGTGGTCTTTATTCCGTTTCTGTTTGCATTTATTTTTACACTTCCCGGTTCGAACTATGTTAATTGGGATAAATCTGACCGAATTGTTTTTTTCAGGGCCGTGATTATTCCGATGACCTTTCTATACATCTTGTGTGTTCTGATGTTTGCATTTCCTGATCTCTGGACTTCTTTGACACGCCTGCCACTTACTCCGTTTCGAATGACGGATTTGGACCTTCTCGACAAACCCGGATTGTTTTAGAAGTATTTGTACCAGTTTTTATAATAATCAACTGCAATTTGCGAAATAATTTCAATATTAATAAACCAGCTTTCAAGATGTCTGCCGGATATTGTATAAACATAATTACCATCGGACGAAAAGAATGGTTTTTGACCATTCATCTGTAATAACCGGTAGTTATTAAAAAGAGAATAGTCAGTATGTCTGAATATTATCCTTGATATCAGTGAAACATCATCACCGGTTGCATAAGCAAGATATTTTTTATCCGGTGAAAATCTTACATAATCGAACCTGTTTATTTTACCTGCCTGAGCTAAGTTATAATTAATGTCTACATAAATTGCGATCCAAAATTCTTCATCCCTTTTGTTCTTAAGTTCAGATGACCTGACTACTATTCCTGTTCCTGTTTCATCAAACTCAGCATAAACTGGATACCCTAAAGAAATCTCATCGGTGTAGGCTCCCTGAAAATTATCCTCGAAGCTAATGGCTTCTTTATTATTTATGCTTGTAACAACCACTCTCCTGTCAGCTGATGTTGAAAGAAGATACCTGCTGTTACAGGCAAAATTAACACTCCATATTGTGTCAGCATGAGAAGTAATTATATTATAAAGGTCAAAACGTTTAAGATCAGAATTAAAATACCAGACATTGATCGTTTTATCGGAAGATGCTGTTGCGATGAAATTTCCATCATCTGAAAAATCAACCGCATTGACTTTGCCAGTGTGATTCTTAAAAGACTGTATGACATTGCCGTTAATGTCAATCAGATCAGCAGTGTTATCATCTGATATTACAATTATTTTATTTTTTCCGGCAAATCTGAATATCTGATTCAGGTTTACCGAATTAAATCCTGTTTTGCGAGTGAACCTGATATTACCTTTAATATCCCAGACAGTGAGTAGAGTGTCAGTATTAACAGCACCGATGTTTTCTCCATCGTCACTCATTAAAAGGGTAATGAGGTGAGAAGGGCCTTGACTAAATCCTGACATTAGAGTGCCGTTTTTATTCCAGATGAATACAGAATCAGATGAATATCCAAAAATGAACCTGTTGTCTTTTGAACAATTTGCAAATTCAATGGGTGTATATACGTATTTAAATTCTGTAAGGTAATCCCTCCTAAGCTTAATTAGATTTTCATCATTGCCAGGATTCCGGATTATGTTGTTAAAAGATTTCAGCAGTGCCTCCCTGGCCTCTTCCCCCTTAAATGATTTCCATGAGGCTCCGGCCAGGCATAACTGGTCTATTGGTCTGGTATATTGAGAAATCGATTCTTTAAGGAAAACAGATTCTGTTATTTTTGTCTTTTTTACAATGTAAAACACTATAGTTGAAAGCAGCAGAATAAAAGCAAAGGCAGAGATAATTATTAACCTTTTTACCGTTCTTGACCTTGCTTTCTGGTGTTTCCTGCTATCCTCGAGGAACTCTTTCAGATCGGCATTAAGATTTAAAAGTGAGTCTTTATTGGAAATATAAGTGAGATCATCATTGCTCAAAAGCATTTTGCGTTTTAGAAATGATTGATAGCAATTTTCTATGAACTGTCTTACCTCCATTAGATCCTTCTCTGCTGTAGTGAATTTCTCATAAACTTTCCCGGCCAGAGAATCATGGCGAAGTTCATATCGGCCATTTACATCTTTATCTCTTAAGATCCTGAGCTTAACAAAATTCCAGATCAGGTTTCTTATTGTTTCTTGTGATATTTCTTTGCCAAATGAGCGAATATTTTCGGTTACCTCAGACTCATCTGCTGGTCGCTTTGTCCCCTTATCTGAAACAAATGCTTTAAGGATTGTCATAGCTGTTTCAGAATTCTCCATAAGTGATATCTGTTCGTCAAGAAAGCTTCCAAGAAGATCGGAAACATTTCCTGTCTTTTCCAGCAGGGGTAAAGTGAAGGAAAGCTTTTCTACTCTTTTATCTGACTCTTTTTCATTTTGCGCAACCCGGAAAATTTTGTCAAGGAAAACCTGAAGGTATGTCAGTTCTACATCCTCACCTCCCGGGCTCAGCTTTTCAAGCAGAGCTTCTGCGAAACCTTCTTCCAGGTTGATATTAAATGCTTTGCATGGGCCATTGACTACCTCAATAGCATTTGCATGAGACATCTTTTCAATTCTGATTCTGTTGTCAAAAAAGTCTGGGATGTATTTCTCAAATTCGCTAACGCCCGCCATATACTCTTCTCTCATAACAAAAATGAACCTGCACTGCAGATCTGATTCAATTAGTGACTTGACAACCATAACAAAATCTTTCCGTTCTTCTTTGTCCCCAAAGATGAAAAGCTCTTCAAACTGATCAAAAATGAAGAAAATCGGTTTATAGTGATCGAGGTAGAGTGAACGGACACCCTTTCTGAATTGTGCAGGAGTACTAATTTCGGATTCAGGAGTTGTAACCGATGCCTGGCTGAGAGCATTAGCCATACTTCTGACGATATTACTGCCCCGGCGTACGATGAGGGGAAGCCAGTCGGTATCCTGGAACTTATTTGCCAGACCGCAGTGGATCAGTGATGATTTACCTGTACCTGAAACTCCATAAACCAGCAGTAACTTGCTTTCGAAAACACGTTGATAAAGTTCTTCTATCTCCCTGTCACGTCCGAAGAAGATATCACGATCATCTTTGGCATAGCTGTCAAGAAATTTGAACGGCGAATTCATTTGATAATATTTTTTATCCTGAAGGAATTTTTATATCTGCTTTAAAAGGAGCGTGTTATCCATTATCAGGTACCAGTTACATTTTTTTGAGAACGAGTACCATCAACTCAAATCCTGGGCCACTGTTTTATCCAGAAATAGTTGAAATCATATCTTTGAACTGACTGAGAAGGCTATTGTAATTATGCAGACTTCTGAGATCACATTTTTCAGTTACTTCTGTTCCTATATACATGAGATGATCATCACGATACTTGGTGTACATGAATATATCCTTCTTGATATCGAATTTTTCCTTATTATCAATTATTTCGGTATGAGTATCGATTATCAGTGGTGACAGGTTCAGATAGTCCTCTATGTTCTTCAATGATTTCATCAGTAAAATAGAGTGACTATCTGAAAATTTCTCTTCTTCAAACTCTTTGGCTATGAAATCAGAGTCTGAACTGTTCAGGATATCAACAATATGGTCGAATTTTGCTGTTTCGTTTTTCGGATGATTAACTTTTATCTCCCTGACAGACACTAGTTTGTATTTGCACAAGAAAGCAATCTGTTGAAGGATATATGTAAGTTTTTCCTCATACTCAACACATCGTCGTTCAATCTCTTCCTGTTTCAGGTTAATCTGGTAATGGCCTACTTCATTTCTTTCAGGTACCCAGAAATCGAGTGCTGCGAAAAACTTGCTTCCAAAATTTTCACCCATCTCCGGCAGAAACCACGACCTCTTGTTATCATTAATAAGGTTTCCGAAAGACCTTATAAGCCATGTATAATTTCCCAAACTTAATAAGGTAATTCTTCCCAGGAATTCTTTTGACAGGCTCAGCGGTATTTCAAGCTTTCCATCTTTCTTTTCTTTCCAAATCTGGCATATCATTACAAAACTTATAAACTGCATTGTTCTTTCAATAGTTTTGAAGATCTGATCGAGACGCAGCCTGTCGGGTTGTCGCATGGTTGCAGAAAATAGCCTTCGAAGCTCAATCCCTACGGGCCAGGGAAAGTTCTTAATTATCAGATCTCCCTTCATACGGGGATCAAGTGTTTCATCTTCTTCTTCCGAGACCAGCATCTTTTGCAGTGTTGGTTTATATTTTAACATCTCTTCAAAGACCTTCTCTATCAGGATTTCATTTGTTGTAACCATTAACTGGAGGTGTTTAGCAGAAAAATACAGAATAATCACAAAACTGTTATAGCCCTCTTTGAAAGGGCATAATTTACGACAAATCAGGCGTAAATGCAATACTTTTTTAGCCCTTACAGATTGAGTTTATTTACCCTTTTTTAAACCTGATTCTTCTTTCCTGCATGGCTATATATTTTTTTTTTACTTTTGCGTTCACCAAACCCAATCGTGTTAGAGAGATTAATGAGTGCTCTGTTGTTTCTTATTATTTTGTTACTGACTTTCCCGGTTTTTATAATACCAAAGGCATTTAAGTATTATTATACCCTTTTGGTGCTCATTGGCGGAATTATAATGACATCTTTAGCGGGTCTTGATGTTCTTTCCGGAAGTAGTCATGAACTAAAAGCAGAATACCTTATTCCGGTCATTCAAAAGAGTTTTGTCCTTACAATCGACAGGCTTTCAGCATTTTTCTTAATTGTGATCAATATAACCGTTTTTGTCGGTTTTATATACGCAAGAGGATACCTCAGACCATATTATCAAAGCCATAACTCTCTTCGTTTTTCGATCCATTATTTTTCTTATTTATGGCTTTACCTGTCAATGATAATGGTGCTCCTGATCCGCGATGGTTTACCATTCCTTATTGTCTGGGAGATAATGGCTTTATCATCATTTATGCTCGTCATTTTCGATGCCGAGGATGTGAAAATCATGAAAACCGGTATCAGTTACCTCATACAAATGCATGTAGGAATGTTCTTTATACTCATTGCTTTCCTGATTGTAGGCAAGGAAACCGGAGAAATGAGCTTTGATGCACTTGGTTATTATTTCTCAAACCACTCCAACATATTGCTGTTTATCCTGTTTTTCACAGGGTTCGGCATAAAGGCGGGGTTCATACCGTTGCATACCTGGCTCCCTCAGGCCCATCCTGCGGCCCCATCCCATGTTTCAGGGGTTATGTCGGGTGTAATGATAAAAATGGGAATTTACGGCATACTGAGAGTTCTGATGTCAGTGCAATATGACCTGCTTCAGATAGGTATCCTGATACTTATAGTTTCATTGGTATCAGGTATCCTGGGAGTTATGATGGCTATCGTCCAGCACGATCTGAAGATGCTCCTGGCATACCATAGTATTGAGAATATTGGTATTATCGGGATTGGCATCGGTCTTGGGGTTATAGGTCTTGCAACAGGCAACAATGGGTTAAGCCTTTTTGGGTTCAGCGGCGGATTGCTCCATGTTCTGAATCATTCACTGTTTAAGTCAATTCTTTTCTTTAATGCTGGTTCTGTTTATCAGGCTACTCACACCCGCAATATTGAACATCTTGGGGGATTGATAAAAAAGATGCCATACACGGCAGTTCTTTTTCTTACAGGTTCCCTTGCCATTTGCGGGTTGCCTCCCTTCAATGGTTTTGTCTCGGAATATCTTATTTATCTGGGCATGTTTAAAAGTCTTTCAGCTGCAAGCCTTTATCAGTCAATTGTCCTTCTCGGAACTATTGTCGGGTTGTCCCTGATCGGTGGATTGGCAATATTTTGTTTCACAAAAGCATTCGGTATGGTATTTCTTGGTGAAGCCCGCTCGGCAAAAGCATCATCAGCAGCTGAGGTGAGCAAAGACATGATCTTCCCGCAATATATATCAGTGGCGTTTATTCTTTTGATCGGGTTGGCTTCATCCTGGTTTGTGAAACCTGTTTTTAAAATATCAGCGGAAGGATTCGGATTAACAGATATTGACCCTTCAGTTATATCTTCTGTCACTGACCTCACGCAATTAAGTATAATAAGTGGCATATTTATTTTATCTGTTGTTATTCTGCTTTTTTACAGATATTTGCACCTGAGATCAAGGGTTGTGAGCTTTGAGCCGACATGGGGTTGCGGCTATACTTCTCCCGGCCCGAAGCAACAATATACGGCCACATCGTATGCTTATAATTATAATCATCTTGCGAAGCCGGTTCTTCAGACTGAAAAAATAATGAAGGAGATCCGGGAAGATGAGATTTTTCCTGCCAGAAGAACTTTTAGGTCGCACAGTTACGATATATTCAGGAACTTTCTCATTAATAAACCTGTTGACCTTATTACCGGATTTCTCAAACAGATTGCTGTCATGCAGACGGGAAGAATCCAGCATTACATTTTGTACGCATTCATATTTATGCTGATCGTGCTGATATTAACCTATTTTAATATTATATGATGATAGGTTTTACTTTAATACTGATCACAGCTTTATTCTTTCCGGGCATTATACTGCGGACAAAAAGCATCGTATCAGGACGAAAGGGTCCTGGCATTCTTCAACCAGTAAAAGATATCGGTGTTCTACTGCAAAAAGGGAGCGTTTTCAGCAAGACCACCAGCATAATTTTCCAGATAGCTCCTGCAATTACATTATCGTGTATTATATGCGCAACGCTGGTTATTCCTTTTGCAAATCAGAATGCAATTATATCGTTTGAAGGTGATTTTATTTTTTTCTCTTACCTGCTTGCACTGGGTAAGTTTTTTGCAATAATTGCGGCACTTGATACAGGAAGCAGTTTCGAGGGAATGGGTGCAAACCGCGAAGCCTTTTTCTCAATGCTTATTGAACCTGCATTTTTCATTCTTTTGGCCACTTTTGCAATGCTTACAGGATTTACTTCTTTCTCGGATATTTTTAATCACTTTTTTATTACCGGGAATCATTATGTATTAATATACAGTTTACTGGGATTCTATCTGCTGGTTCAGATCGCGCTGGTCGAAAACAGCAGACTTCCTGTTGACGATCCCAAGACACATCTTGAATTGACAATGATCCATGAGGTAATGATCCTTGATAACAGCGGTTTTGACAAGGCTCTGATCCATATTGGAACTTACCTGAAATTTGCCGTTTATGGTTCTCTGATGTACAACCTGATGGTCCCTTCAAGCTGGAGTATTTACCTTCAGACAGCTTTGTTCTTTGGATTCCAGGCATTTTTCGCAGCTATTGTCGGATTGGTGGAATCTTTCATGCCAAGGAATAAAATGAACAGAAATCCGAAATTCATACTTACAATTTCCTCAATTGCTTTAATTGCTTTTATGATAATCCTGATACTTACCGAAAAACTTAGCCAATAACCGGAAATGATCGTCTACCTGATTGTCTTATTTGCTGTTACCCTCGTTTATTTTGCTTCTGCAGAAAGACTGGTGATTTATATCAGACTGATAGGATTGCAGGGCTTGCTGCTATGCGGTATATCCCTGTTTGAGCTCAGTGAAGTTAATACTGCAAATCTTGTTTTCATAGTTGCTGAGACACTTGTTTTCAAAACTATATTAATACCATATCTTCTTAAAAGAATAATTGCCACTTCAGGTGTAACAAAGGTACACAGGCAGGCCATGCCGGGATTCTACCTCCTTCTTTTGTCAATTCTTGCATTGCTTGCAAGCGTTATTCTTGCCAATTCACTAATAAATCCTTTTGTTAAAACAATATATATGACTATAGCTTTATTTAGCCTTTTTACAGGCCTGCTACTGATTGTGACCCATAAATTGATTGTTTCTCATCTTATTGGATTTTTAATTATTGAAAATGCTGTTTTTATATTTTCTCTTGCTGTAGGAAATGAAATGCCAATGCTTATCAATATAGGAATATTGCTCGACATTTTTGTTGGTGTTCTGATACTAGGCTTTTTCGGATTGCGCCTAAAACCGCATACAAACGAACTTACAATGTTAAAAGACTGAAATGCTCCTGCTCTTTTTTGCCATATCAGTGTTGATGATCGCCCTTATTCTTCTGATGAGAAACAGGACATTTACAATAATCATTACTACTGTATATGCCTTAATGCATGTAATTTTGACGCTTCATTCATGGATCAACCTGGATTGCACCGAGTTACGGTATTTTACATTTAACAGTACAGGAGTTTTACTGCTTTCAGTATTGTCAATCATGACAATACCGACAATTTATCATGGATTCATTTATGCGGCCGGAGATGATACCAGGAAATTCAACATTTACCACGCTGCCCTGATTGCACTTATGACTTTCATGTCAGGTGCATATCTTGCAAATGGTATGACTGTATTATGGATATTTGTTGAAGCTACTACTCTGGCTGTAGCGGCGCTGATTTATCACGACCGGACAGAAATAGCTCTTGAAGCCACCTGGAAATATGTTTTTATCTGCTCATCAGGAATAGCACTTGCTTATCTTGGAATCCTGTTCCTGGGATTTATTTATGGTCGCGAAGACGCTGCAAACCTATCTTTTTCTTCTCTTGCCTTTATCATAAACCAGGCAAATCCGATGTATCTTAAAATCGCATTTTTATTTGTTCTTATAGGATTCAGTACCAAGATGGGGCTTTTCCCCATGCATACCGTCACCATTGATGCTCATTCAGTAGCCCCTCCTCCGATTAGTGCACTGATCTCTACTACATTAATGAATGTCGGCTTCCTCGCTATTTTCAGAGTTTACTCATTATTCTCATCTTCATCTATCCTGAATTTTATGAATAGTGTTCTGATTATTTCCGGAACACTTTCACTTATGGTTGCTGCAGGCTATATGCTTAAAGCAAAACATCTTAAAAGAATGCTTGCATACTCAAGTCTCGAGAATATGGGTCTTGTGGCAATAGCGCTGGGTGCAGGAGGAACAGGATATTATGCAGCACTCCTCCTTCTTGTTCTTCATTCACTTGCTAAGTCCAGCCTCTTTTACCAGATGGGGCAATTATCGAGGATACTCCATACTTTTAAACTTGATGACTGCGGCAGATATATGAAATTATATCCTGCCGGAGCACTGGTGCTTATTCTGGGCATGGTCTGCATTCTGGCAATACCGCCGTCAGGTTTGTTCATTTCGGAATTTCTGATTTTTAAGGGATTGGTTTTTAATGAACAATGGTTTGTTATAATCGTGGCAATAATACCTCTGTGTTACGTAATTTATGCCATGAGCACACGTTTCATGCACATCAGCTTCTCAAATCCGAGAAGCAGGGATGCCATTGCCCCGGCCGGTAAAGTAAGTCCTGTCGAGAGTGTCAGTCAGTTTATTTTCCTGGGGATCGTAATAATAATGTGTTTTTATCAGCCACCTTTCATGGTTGACCTGATAAATAAAAGCATTGAATTTCTGCCTAAATAGAGACAATAATGGGTCAATTCTATTCAGAAATAATTAAAAGTTCATCCGCTCTCGATCTCAGGGAAATACCAGTTCTTGAATATGAGGTCTTTTACGAAGCGGTGTCTGAATTCCTTAAAGGCGATGAAAACCATTGCGTGGCTTATTATGGAGTTGAATTGGCCGGAAAATTAAAATTCTTTTTATGTATAGCTGATGACAGGGAAAAGAATTTCAGGGTATTCTCGTTCGAACCGGATAATGACACGGATGTATTGAAATCTCTGACTCCTGAATATCCTCAGCTTCATATTTTTGAGCGTGAGATCCATGAAAATTTCGGAATAAAATTCGAAGGGCACCCATGGCTGAAACCTGTCAGATATCCTTATTATCGACCGGACAAATCAGCTGTAATGGATAAATATCCTTTTTATGAAATAGAAAGCGAAGAACTGCATGAAGTAGGAGTAGGACCAATACATGCAGGTGTTATTGAACCTGGTTATTTCAGGTTTATCTGCAATGGCGAAAAGGTTCTGCATCTTGAAATTCAGCTTGGTTACCAGCATCGCGGAATCGAGAAGTTATTGGCTGCTGGCAGCAATAATTTGCAGAAATGTATCTTGTGCGAGAATATTGCGGGCGATACATCAATCGGTTATGCACTTGCCCATTCACAGTTGATGGAATCTCTTGGTAACCTGGAGGTCAGCGAAACACTGCAAATTGAACGTTGTATCGGACTTGAGCTCGAAAGAATTGCTGTTCATATAGGCGATACTGCTGCATTGTGCGGTGATGTTGCATACCAGCTTGGTCAGGTCGTGTGTGAAGCTCTTCGTACGGAAATAATAAATACAACACAAAACTGGTGCGGTAATCGGTTCGGAAAAGGGCTGGTACGCCTGGGAGGAAGCAATTATCCGATGAATAGCTTCTTTACTGAAAAGATGCTGAAAGTTCTGGAAAATACCGGAACGAGATTTACTGAAATTACTGAGCGCATTTATTCATTGCCCAGTGTCCTTGCAAGGTTTGAAGATATCGGTCAGTTAACAAAGCAGCAGGCGCTCAGCATTGGTGCGGTCGGCATGGTTGCCCGAACATGCGGGCTGTCGCGCGATATCAGAATATCCCATCCTTTTCAGTACTACGATAAGGTAGAAGTGCAATCCTTAATCCTTGAGACCGGAGATGTTCTGGCGAGGGGATTGCTTCGGGTAAGGGAGGTCGGGGAATCGGTCAGAATAATCCGTGAACTTGTCAATATCTGGAATGGTCATTCAGGGGATATCCGGAAGCCGGTTTATAATCATAAATTGGAACCGAACAGATTTGCAATTTCAGTTGTCGAAGGGTGGCGTGGCGAAATCTGCCTTGCAGCAATCACTGATGCTGACGGGAAAATAGAAAGTTATAAGGTAAAAGATCCATCCTTTCATAACTGGATGGCTCTGGCACTTGCTGTCAGGAACCAGGAGATCTCGGATTTCCCGGTATGTAATAAGAGTTTTAACCTCAGCTATTGCGGAAATGATCTTTAATCACTGAAATTAAAAGTACATGTTCGAAGAGTTTAAAATACTGTCACATCACGGAAAACAATATGTAAAGGATCTTCGTAATCAGCCTGTTTCTGATATTTTCAGGGGAAGACCGGTAATTGCAGGTGATATTACCTCGTCTGAAATAACCGCGATGTGCGATATTTGTCCTGCCAATGCAATAAACAGGAACGACGGGGCTATTGATCTTGGGAAATGTGTTTTTTGTAAAGAATGTGAGTTTCTTTTTCCTGAGAAAGTTAAATTTCTTAATGACTATAAAATAGCAGCAAACAAGAGAGAAGACCTTATAATTAAACCGGGAAGGGAGACACCGGTAAGACTCGATGGCAATCAAATCAGGAAAGAGATCAGACAACTGTTCAGGAAAGCACTTAAACTCAGGCAAGTTTCAGCAGGGGGAGATAATTCGTGCGAGATGGAGCTGAATGCAACAGGAAATGTAAATTTCGATTTTGGAAGATTCGGGGTTGAATTTGTTGCTTCTCCCCGCCACGCCGACGGGATTGTTATTACAGGCCCGGTTTCATCAAATATGGCTGAAGCACTTAATATTTGCTACGCTGCTGTTCCTGAACCCAAAATAATTATTCTTGTGGGAACTGATGCAATAAGCGGTGGTATGTTCAATGGCACCCCGGCCGTTGACAGGAAATTCATTGATGAACATAATATAGACCTGTTTGTTCCGGGAAATCCTGCACATCCTCTTACGTTTATA
>Ga0208980_10002254_pt1 | contig 11697 bp, 10 predicted proteins | sample WetSurMetagenome_3_FD_187993 | JGI IMG/M metagenome (GOLD analysis project Ga0208980, IMG submission 187993) | Wetland microbial communities from Twitchell Island in the Sacramento Delta, sample from surface sediment Aug2011 Site A1 Bulk (version 2) | ecosystem: Environmental > Aquatic > Marine...
CAGTCCGACAACGTCACCCTGCAGTCCGCAGCGGGTTGTATCGCGTGAGGCAATCTGCAGAATTGGTTCGGCTCCTGACCTGAGTGCCACGTTACAGCATGCAAGGCTCGACATTTTAGGGCGTGCCGAAGAGGAATCGGTAAAGTTTATTGCAGTAACATATGGTTTGACCAGCTCAATATCTCTTTTCAGCTTGCCTGTAGCTGATCCTAACGGAGGTGTAACCTCTGTGGCAACGATAAAGCCGCCTGCACGCAGCCTCCTTTCAAGTTCCGAGACAGGTTCTCCGCAGGTTCCCGGGTGATATACTGAATCACCCTTCCACCAGTCTGGCTGCCGAACTGTTTTGAATACGCTGTCCCAGGCCTCTGATTTCCTGGCCATGTCTTTAGAAAAGATGCTGCGGATGAACTTGCCAGTCCCCACCTTCCTTATCTGCCGCGCAACATCACCCCAGGTTTCAGTTCCGACCTTGTCCCAGTCAAGGGGGGGAAGCACTTCAAGCAGCATTTTTTCTCTGCCGGTTTTCAAAGCTCTGATGTAAATGGCATACCAGACACATTTTCTGGTTTCGTCAACATAGCAGTTCTTTTCAGGGGTTATTCCGCCGCAGGGGCCATTGCGCATCCCTTTCGGGCATTCCATAGGACAGATGAAAGCTGTCTCCTGGAGAAGGCAATTTCCGCACATGCGGCATCCGAATAACGGGCCCTTTATTAAAAGTTCTGTTTTAGCTAAAACCCGGCGGCTGAATTTCTCGCGTTTGAAAGGGAAAAAGGCTGGTTGCCATCGCCTTGCCGGTTTAATACCAGACATATATTATTATAACTTATAATCAGGTTTGAACTTCATTTGACTGAGATATCTCTACAAATCTAATTGCAAAGTCATCCCTGCCAAGGATGAGGTCGGAAGCCCTGACAACGGTGGCTATCTTTTCCGGATTCGCTATCGGACATGTCAGGCCATTCATTATTGACAGTGCCATATATACCGAATTAAGAACTTCCCTGTTCGGCAATCCGAACGATATGTTGCTTGCTCCCTGTGTAATATTCAGTCCAAGTTTCTGCCGCACGAGCCTTATGGTCTCAAGTGACACCGTGCACGCCTGCGGATCGGCACTGACTGCCATTGCGAGTGGATCGACCACGACGTCTTCTTCCTTTATCCCTGCTCTGACAGCCCTGTTCAGTATCTTTTCAGCAACGGCGAGTCTTTTCTCAGGGTCGTTGGTAATACCCTCATCGTCCATTGCGAGAGCTATAATGGCTGCTCCGTACTCCCTGGCTATAGGAAGAAGTGCATTCATCGATTTCTCCTCTCCGTTGACGGAATTGATAAGGCATTTGCCGCCTGCAACTTTGAGTGCAGCTTCTATGGCTTTGGGATTGGGTGAATCGAGGCAGAGAGGGATATCAAATTTCCCCCTGATGGCAAGAACGGTTTCCGGAAGCAGCCTTACATCATCCACACCTGGAAAGCCGACATTGACATCAAGCACATCAGCACAAGCCTTTATCTGGCTTTCCGCCAGTTCAAGAACATATGCAAAATCTCCATTCTGAAGAGTGGATACCAGCTTTTTTCTCCTGGTAGGGTTTATGCATTCACCAATAATGATAACAGGGCCTCCGGTATCAATAACAACTTCCCTGGTTATTCCACGAAGTATGGTCTTCATTGCAATGTGTTTGTTCTTCTATGAAACGAGAGCCTTAAGATAATTGACGGCTCCCTGAGGATCTGGCGAATAAAAATCTGCTCCGATTTTCTCGCAATACTCACGTGTAACAGGAGCACCTCCGACAAGGATCTTAGCTGAAGCATGCTTTTCCTTTATTGTCGAAACTGTCTTTTTCATATTCTCCATAGTAGTCGTCAGCAGGGCCGATAATCCTACAACAGCTCCGGGATTTTGCTCGAGGGCATTCATGAACTTTTCAGTGCTGACATCTACACCGAGGTCAATCACCTCCCATCCTCCTCCTTCAATCATCATTGCAACCAGGTTTTTCCCGATATCATGAAGGTCGCCGGCCACAGTTCCGACGATGAATTTCCCTTTGCGCTTGGTTTCTCCCGACTGGAAGAAAGGTTTAAGATGAGCCATTGCACTGTTCATGGCTTTGGCAGCCATAAGCATTTGCGGCACATAGATTTCCTTCCTTGTGAACTTCTCTCCTACTTTTGCCATTGCCGGGACGAGCGCATTCTCGAGTATGGCATCGGGCTTTACTCCCTCTTCAAGAGCCCTTTTGGCAAGTTCATCGGCGCCATCCTGATCTTTCATATTCGGAGGGTAGGGAGATACTTTGTTAATCTTTCCAAATTCGACACAAAGTGCAAGTTTTTCAAGAATATCATTCATAGTTTTATATGTTTAAGAAGAGTTTTAAAAGTATTGCAGGTCCGAACCTGTTCTGCTTTCAAATTAAATCAATTTATTTCGTTTGTTGCCAAATTTATAAATATTTGTGTCACGTAATGCTACATAAAGTACATTTTTTAAATCCTTAAGGCTAATTAACCAGGTTCCCTGCCCGAAAAATTTATCTGTTCCTTTTAGGATATTTTTTTAATCAGGGCAAAAACAATATTATCTTTATGGCCCGGGACTGATGATTTTAAAAATCACTGCACAAGAAAGTGCAAGCTCCTGTTAACCAGAAAAAAAATAAATTATGAAACCTTCATTTATCATGCTTTTCAGTTTTCTCTTCAGTCTGGCATCAGCACAAAATGCACAGATTGGAGTATTCCAGTCAAATTCCGATATCGGTAATCCTAAAAAACCGGGGTCAGCACTATACAACTCTTCAGATCAGAGCTATACCATCAAAGGTGGTGGCTACAACATATGGTTTGAAAGAGATGAGTTCCACTACCTTTACAACAAAATCAAGGGAGACTTCATACTGACTGCCAACTTTGAGTTTATCGGAAAAGGGACAAACAATCACAGGAAAACAGGATGGATGCTGAGGGCCACAACAGATGCCAAATCACCACATATCACAGCCACCCTTCACGGTGACGGTTTAACTGTACTTCAATGGCGCGGCGAAGCCGGGGCCAAAATGAGAGACCCTGAGGATGAAATTTTTGCAGATACTTCATGGTATACAATCATTCAGGTTGAAAGGTCAGGGAAGACCATAACTATGCGAGGCGCCCACCCCGGCGAGCCTTTGCATACTATCGGTTCGCATGTCATGGAAAATCTGCCCGACGAGGTACTTGCCGGCTTGTTTGTCTGCTCTCACGATCCTGAGATTACAGAAGAGGCAAGGGCATGGAATGTCCGAATTGACAAACCGGTAAGCGATAATTATGATCCGGGAAAATCAGGCTACCTTGGCTGCCGCCTTGAGACGATGAATGTCTTTGACGGTAAAAGAAAGGTTATCTACGAAAAACCTGACAGGTTTGAGGCGCCCAACTGGATGCCCGACGGAAAAAAGCTCCTTTTCAACATGGATGGATTATTGTACAAAATCCCTGTTGAAGGCGGTCAGCTTGAGAAGCTTAACACAGGTTCTGCCATCAAAAATAACAACGACCATGGAATATCATTCGATGGTAAGATGCTGGCTATAAGCTGTCACCGTGAGGGACTGCCAGGAGGCGGCTCTACAGTATATGTCCTGCCTCTTGAAGGGGGAGAACCAAAGATGGTTACAAAGGAAACCCCTTCATATTTTCATGGCTGGGCTCCCAATAACAAAGAGGTAGTCTATGTGGCACAGCGTAACGGGATTCCCATTTATAACATTTACAGGAATTCGATAAAGGGAGACAAGGAGGTTGCCCTTACCAGCAATAAAACCGGAGAACATGTTGACGGATGCGAATACTCCCCCGACGGCAGATATATCTATTACAATGGCAGCCATACAGGCACGATGCAGCTCTGGAGGATGAAGCCCGACGGCACAGGAAGGGAGCAGCTTACCAACGATATGTACAATAACTGGTTTCCGCATATCTCTCCCGATGGCAAATGGATAGCATTCATATCTTTTAGCCAGGATGTAAGCCCCAATGATCATCCTTCATACAAACGGGTGATGCTCAGGCTTATGCCGGTATCTGGAGGTCAGCCAAAGACAATAGCATATTTGTACGGCGGACAGGGAACCATCAATGTACCATCATGGTCGCCCGACAGCAAACAGATTGCGTTTGTGAGCAATTCGGGGAAATAATTTTCAGGTGTAGGGGTTGAAAATTTTCAACCCCTGCACAACAACATCTTCAACGTGCCTGGATCTGTATCAGCCTGTCGCACAGTTCCTTTAATCCCTCTTTTGTATCTCCGCCCGGCATTTCGACTGTTGTCCAGCCATGGTAGCCGATATCATCCAGCGATTTCATGACCTCAGTCCAGTTAACGTCGCCTTCAAGAAGTTTCACTCCAAACCCGGCTCCCTTGCCCTGCTTATCGGCAATTTTCCGGCTGTAATCCTTGATATGCACCTTTGCGAGCCTTTTATCCAGTATCTTTATCCATTGTTCCGGCCAGCCATATACAAGAATATTGCCGCAGTCGAAATACCAGGCAACATAAGGGCTCTTAAACTGATCAACATAAGAGACTGCCTCCATAGGGCTTATAAGAAAATTGTTCCATACATTTTCGAGTGCTATCTTTACCTTAAGCTTCTCAGCCATAGGAATCACCTTATTGAGCTCCTCAATGACCCTGTTCCAGCACTGGTCATAAGCAACGGTATCATTAACCTTGCCGGGAACAAGTAATATTGTGTCGGCGCCATACGCACCGGCGTCCTCGAGAGTTACTTTAAGAGCATCGAGTCCTTTTTCGCGGATCTTAGGATCAGGATCCGAAAGGGGGTATTTCCAGTGAAGCTCCCCGCAGACGCTCGGAATAGTTAACCCGGTAGCATCGCGTGCTGCAAGAATCTCTTTCCTGTTAAGATGACTCATCGGCTCTACTCCATCAAATCCGGCCTCTTTTGCGGCCTGGAATTTCTCCATTATGGTGTTGCCGATCCCAATGCTCCCCCACATTATACCTTTTTTGAGACTTCTCGAAGCAGGGTTCATAATGTCTGACATACCGGGCAATGAGGCAGCAGAAACCATTGCTGTTGCCATTAATGCGCTTTTTGAAAATTCGCGTCTGTTCATAATTATGCTTTTTGATTTAACCTTTAAACCATCTTTGTCAATTAAATTTCAGGAGCAACGCCGATTACCGGCACAGTCTCAGGTATCCCAGGCACTGGTCCGAAAGCATAGGTTTTCGGACCAAGATAGAGGTCAGAATTCATTACCTCCTCCCATGTAACATCCTTGCCGGTATAGGCCGACATTCTGGCCATGATGGTAATCAGGGTCGAATGTATCTGGTCTTCAGCATCATTGACTATGTTACCTGTGCGAATTCCGGCCACAAGGTTTATATGCTCCTGAACGAACGGATCTTTAACTTTCCAGGTCTGATCAGCAGCGCCCTCGGCTGGATACGGATATTTCCAGATCTCTTCACCCTTGAGGTTATATAGAGTTCCTTTTGCATCTGCAAATCCGTTGGTACAGGTTATCAGCTGTTTGGTCTGATTGCTGCAGCCGGTTATCTGTCGTGCAGCGCAGTGGGTTTGCATGCCAGTGTCATACACATATTCGACACTGAAAAAATCATACTGATCGCCAGTCACCCTTCTCTGGCGTCCTCCCCATGCAATAGCTTTTACAGGAATCTTGCCAATGTACCAGTTCATGACATCTATTTCATGAATGAACTGTTCTACAATATGATCGCCGGATAGCCAGCAGAAGTTTGCCCAGTTCCTGAGCATATACTCCATATCTGACCATCCCGGTTTCCTCTTAATCACCCACAGAGATCCGCCGTTACGGATAATATGCGCACTTACTATTTCACCTATCTCTCCGCTGGCAACCCTGCGCTGAGTCTCCATAAAATCTTTTTGTTTCCTTCTGATCGTTCCGCTGACCATGCTGAGACCGCTTTGCTTTGCCCTCTCTGCTGATACCATTACTGACCTCGCCCCAACCGGGTCGACAGCAATTGGCTTCTCCATGAAGATATGTTTGCCGGCTTTTACTGCGGCCTCAACATGTTGAGGACGAAAATGAGGGGGGGTGCAGAGAAGAACAATATCCACACCTGAATCAATTACCTTTTCATAACTGTCAAAACCAAGAAAACATTTTTCATCGGCAATTTCAACATTCTTCTGCGTCTTCAGCTCCGCTCTGCATTTATCAAGGCGGTCCTGAAAAACATCTCCCAGGGCAATGATCTGAAGGTTCGGACCGGCATCTAGAAAATTGATTGCAGCCCCTGTTCCCCTCCCCCCGCAGCCAATAAGACCGGCTTTCAGAACCTTTCCGTCAGGTGCCTGGTTAAGAAGTTCCGGCAGCTTTATCTCCTTCTTTTTTGAGCCTCCATCCGCGCAGGATGTCAGAAGTTGTGCTGCACCAATCGTTCCTATGGCAGCCAGTGCTGAGTTTGAAATGAACCGGCGGCGGCTCTGGTCATTTTTGTATGTCATAATGTGAAGAATTAAAAGGATATCAGATAATGAAAAATCATATGCATAAAAATATAAAAAAGTGTTTGATTCAGTGCCCATTTAACAATATTTTACCTTCTGCCGTATTGTATTCATCAGTAAATAATTCATGAACAGAAAAAAATGCTAATTTTAGTAATGGAAACATGCAACTGGGATGCGTTCTAGACTTTACTCCGTCATTTCGGTACCTTTTTTTGCAGTGCTCTATACCTATACGGCTGTGGGCGTATTTATTGTTTTAATACTGGCATTGCTGAAAATGAAGAAGGCAATAAAGGCCATAACTCAATTCTGGGCAAAATCGGTATTCCTGCTGATGGGGAAGAAATTTGAAGTAGCGGGAAAAGAGAAGATTAAAAAGAATGTAAGATATATACTTGTAGCCAACCATGCCAGCCTTTTTGACATAGTTGCAATAGTTTCATTCTATCCGGGGATAAGCTGGTTCGGACATGAGCGGCTTCTAAAGATCCCCCTGTTTGGCAATATTCTGAGGATGATGGATTATGTACCTTTCAAGGAACCAAACTACAGGAACACCCGAAAGATGATTGACGAGCTTCTCAGTAAATCTCAATGCAATACAGTTGCAATGTTCCCTGAAGGCACGCGAACGCTTAACGGGAAGATCAACACGTTCTACAGAGGCTTCATATATCTTTACAGAACAAGAGATCTTGAGATACTGCCGGTAACTCTCAATGGCTTTTATGACCTTAAACCTAAAAACAGAAATTATATAAATTTTGGATCCAGGCTTGGGGTGGTTATTCATGAGCCAATTAAGAAAGAGGCTCTTGCAGACAAAACTGACGATGAAATCATCAACACAGTCCGGGGAATAATTGAATCAGCATACATTAAAAGCCAGTTTAGTTAATATGACAGATAAGTGGGTCTTCATCGTAAATCCCGTAGCAGGAAGCGGGGCCGCCAGGTCACAGATGCCAGCATTGGAAAGAATGATAGCCAGGCATAATATCGATGCTGAAATCGTTTTTACCCGCTATAAGGGGCATGCCGCAGAATTATCATCTGAATACCTTGAAAAAGGTTTCAGGAATATTATCGGAGTAGGCGGCGACGGCACAATCAATGAAATTTCAAGACCCTTAATGAACAAACCAGGGATAACAGCTGGTCTGATCCCTGCTGGAACCGGCAATGATTTCATACAAATCACCGGCTTTCCTGACCGGTTCAGCGAAACGCACTGGGAGATCTTTTTCGGAAAAAATATTATCCCTATGGATGCAGGCAGTGTAAACGGAATGATATTTCTGAACGGGATGGGACTCGGATTCGATGCACAGGTAGCTTCTGAAAACTATGATTCTCAGGGCAATGTAAAAGAGGGAGGTAAAAACAGGTATATCTGGCATATCATCAAAACACTCCTCTTCTTCAGGGAAAAGAGAATGATGGCATTAACAGAAAATGGCAACACCGAGACTGACTGCTTTATAAACACCATTGCTGTAGGAAGAAGATTTGCCGGGGGCTTTCTCCTTACTCCCAAAGCAATTGCGAACGACGGCTTGCTTGATGTATGCTCTATAAAAAGACTCTCTCTCCTCGAAAGATTTTACATCCTTCTTAAAGTACCCAAGGGAACCCATGTCAACGATAAAAGAATTAATTATTACCAGACTCCTTCAGTCAGCCTTGAATTCCAGGAGGCAGTACCATTTCATGTAGATGGGGAACTATTTTTTCACAAGAAATTTGATGTGACCATAAACCCCGAAGCTCTTAATATTATCTACAATCCTTATGGACCGCACTTTTTCAGGCGATAGGAAAGACCTGGCCGCATATGTGGCCTTTTTTGATCTAGACAGGACACTATCCGGAGAAATCAGCGGTAATGTCCTGGTGAAGCTCGCATGGAAAAAGAATCAGATTTCAATAAAAGACCTCATAAATGCTTTTCAACTCTACATTCTTTATAAATTAAGGCTCCGCGATCCCGGGCTGATAATTGATGAGATGGTAGCCTGGGTAAAAGGAAAGCCGGAAGGCTGGATTGAAGATTTGTGCCGGGAGGCATGCAGCAGTATCCTTCTCCCTTCGATATTCCCTCAAGCAGTAGCTGAGATCAGGAGCCATAAAGAAAAGAATGGCAAAGTCATAATTCTGTCATCGGCGCTCCAACAGATATGCGGGAGGGTTTCAGAATTCCTTGGCATGGATGGTTTTCTCTGCTCCTCACTCGAGGTTAAGGATGGATTGCTGACCGGCAATGCTGCCGGCAGGCTTTGCTTCGGTGAGGAGAAGCTGGTCAGGATGACGGAATTTTGCAAAGATAATACCATGAATCCAGCAGATTCATGGTATTATGCAGATTCAATATCTGATCTTTCTGTCCTCGAAGTTGTCGGAAATCCAGTATGCGTCAATCCTGACAAGGAGCTTAGAAATGAGGCTCTCAAAAGAGGCTGGAGAATACTCGTATGGCAAAAATAGACTGAAGTTTACTTTGTAAGTTGGCAGTTGGCAAAGGGCAGTGGGCAAAAAAGCAATAATTGCCAGCTGCATATTGCTATTTGCCAGCTTTAATATTCTGTCAGGATAGAGTTGACATTACACTAATTAACTTCCAGACTTTGCCAATCAGGCAGGTTTGGGAACCTGGCATGCGGCTCAGTCTGGTACCAGAAGCATGCAGATGATATATCGGACTGCTGTTTCAGGTATCTACCGCCAAGGTGCCATCCAAGGTCCTGGATTGTGATTTTAAGATCTGTTTCAAATCGAACAGGATCCATAATGTGCCATCTGTACAAACCAAACCTTTGCTGGGATTTGTAAGATCCATCTGGTTTAATAACCTGAACCAGTCCGCTGTAAGGAGTACAGAATTCAGTATATTTACCCTCCCTGTCAAAATTATATGAACCGCAGAAATAATCTTCTGTTCCGGTCCCGCAAATTGTTGGAAACCTTGTATCACCGTCCATATAGAACTTTATCTCGCCTTCACCCCACCAGCCGTTATTGTTCACTCCCCAGGCAAGATACACTCCTACAAACTGACCTTTGCCCTTAATGCCGTCAGTAATTGTATAAACAGAGGTTAGATCAGGGTTTTCCCTGCGGAACTGGACATGGAAATAACCGGCATCGGCCGGGACTTCCGTCAAAGTATAATCTACCTGATAATACAGAGTCATGGGCTCGGCATCATTTACATTCTGCATCGTCATCCTGCATTTTTTGCGGAATGGCATTACCCAGTAGCAGTTAAAAGCACTGCCGGGGTTAACGCATACAGCTGATGAAACAAGGTGAGCATACTGATTCCATCCCATTCCGAAGAAATCGCCTACAGGGCACTCTACTGATGGCTCAGTTTCATCATCCCAGTAGATACGCAGTATTGAGAAGCGCCAGTTTCCCGTTGGAGTCATCCAAATGTGCTGTACTGCGCCCGATCCATCAATTTCAGCCATAGTGAAAGTTTCTCCGGGCTGAATGCGTACAAAAGGATTAACCTTCCATCCCTGCCCCAAATCCCGGGCAGCATTGGCGGCGTTTGCAACATTCGGAACATCCTTGTCTTCAAGGCGGGCCATTCCGGCTTTACCTTTTTCGCCTGTAAAATTTTCGGGACTGATTGATCGGGTTTTTGCATCCGACATCCTGTAAAGGTTGCTCATATCCACATCGAGTCCGTTAAAAGTGGACTGAGAAAACACCTGTAACGAAATAAGGCAAATTATTGCCAGAAAAAATGATTTTGTTTTCATAATCTTGATTTTATTAGAATTGGTAAAAGTTTATCTTCGTCTTTTAAGTCAAATTTTCCAGGTATTATCCTTAAAAATTCTGACCTGTAACTGAGCTATTCTTTTTGAATTAAATCAATCCAAAGAATACTTTTTTCAACGTTGTTAAAAATAGGGATAAAGTTTAATTTTCGGTCTTTCGGCAGTATTAATTCTTTAATTGATTTGGTAAGTAATTTCACTTTTTCAATTACTTCAAAATTAACTATTGTCAAATCTTTGAATTTAATTCTAATGGGGAAGTTGATTTTTTATTTGTAAGCATTAACTTTCAGGCGATTATTCCATTAAAAATAAAGTTAAAATTGATAAGGGATTTTTCAATCTACTCAGTCATACTGATAATGATACTTTTAGCAGTGCGATATATTTGGCAACTGGTGAAAAAGGAAATCAAACCTGCACTTGCCATGTGGGTAATGTTTTCCATCGCGGTTGGAATGAGCCTGATTACTTATCTGTCGGAAAGTAGTTTTGGTTTTACCGATAATATCCTGAATACGGTTGACGTGATTTATGTTGTTACCATTTCAGTGGCTATCTCCATTTTTGGTGGTAAGAGTTCAAAAATTACCCGGTTCGACAAAGGTTGTTTACTTGTGGTATTGATGATTGTAATTTTCTGGTTGTTTACCAAAAACCATATTGTAACCAATATTCTGATTCAGTGTATTCTTGTTATCGCCTATTTCCCTGTTGTTAAAAGGTTAATTGAAACCCGCGAAAACAGTGAGCCATTTTTGATTTGGATTGGAATGCTGATAGCTCCGGTTTTTTCTTTATTGTCGAGCAAAGGGTTTCTTGCCACAGTTTATTCCGTAAGGGCAATTATTTGCGTTGGATTATTATTGCTTTTAATGTTATGGATTGAGGTTACAGATAAGAAAAGAAAGAAAAATCAATTGCAAATTAGCAAACATTCAGAGCAATAAGGTATTCAAATAGTCAATTCATGTTAACTTCAAGTGGTTTTCATAAAGGCATATTGCTGTTTAAATGGTCAATTTGTTACTTTTGCCATCCATAAAACGAAATAAATGAATGCTGAATTCACAGGAACCAAATACAAATTACTGTCGGTAAAAACCGGAAAAATATTTGATGACGAAGGCTGGACACTGGATGCACCCGGCGAAGCAGAACCAACACTGGTACGTGCAGTTTACGAAAAAAAACAAATAACCGTTGGCGACGATTCACAGGGCTTGTACAAATTTGCCGACTGGTTACCAGTAAGCAGAATGTTACAAGGTTCGTCCGCACCTGTTACTTATAAAAGTGAAGGACTGGCAGCAGAACTTGGTTTAAAAAATCTGTGGATAACATTCAGTGGTTACTGG
>Ga0208980_10002255_pt1 | contig 11694 bp, 3 predicted proteins | sample WetSurMetagenome_3_FD_187993 | JGI IMG/M metagenome (GOLD analysis project Ga0208980, IMG submission 187993) | Wetland microbial communities from Twitchell Island in the Sacramento Delta, sample from surface sediment Aug2011 Site A1 Bulk (version 2) | ecosystem: Environmental > Aquatic > Marine...
CCCATATGTTACGTACTGTAGTAATTCCCGGTCCCCGACATATTATTTTAGGATCGATTTTAAGGATTGCTGTCTCCCCGTTTTTACCACCAGCTATGATTCCCCCCTGGAAAATAGCAGCTGTATTAACCGGAAATCCTGCGGCGAACCTTGCCAGGATACGACCGGTTTCGATTTCCCAAAAAACACAGGTTCCATCCCATGACCCGGATAAAAAGCTTTTGCCATCCTGTGAAATATAAATAGCTTTAACCTGATCAGTATGACCAGAGTAGTTATTCAGTAAATTGCCTGTCTTCAGATCTATCAGCGAACATGTGGAATCATAAGAAGAAGATAAAGCATACCTGCCATCAGGAGTAATACACAATGAAGAAATTTCCTTTGAATATCCGGAGATTGCTTTTACCATTCGACCGGTTCCTATTTCCCAGAGTATGGTTTCATTATTAGATGAAGTCAGCAAGGATTTGTCGTCAGGGGTGATGCAAAGAGCCATAACCGGTTCAGAATCACGTTTATAGTATCTTATCGCATTTCCGGTCTCCAGGTCCCATAATATGCAGCTTCCGTCCAGAGATCCCGATAAAGCACATTTCCCTCCACGTAAAATGACGAGTGCAGAGATAACCCCGGAATGTCCCGATAGCTTTTTCTTTGCCAGTCCTGAGTCCTTTTCCCAGAGAATACAGATATTGTCATCAGAGGCTGAAATGAAGTGATTATTATCCGGATGTGGAATTATAGCTGTTATTGTCCGGTCATGCCCTGTAAATGTCCTTAACTGGGCTCCGCTTTGAATATCCCAAAGTAGGCACGTCTTATCTCCTCCCGATATAACATGTTTACAATCGCCTGTTATGTTTACTGTTTTGACAAATCCCGGATGTCCTGCCAGTATTCTATAGGGTAATCCGGTTTCAATGTTCCATATTATACAATTATTTTCTTCTGCATGTGATTCACCAAAAGATCCTGAAACAGCGTATTTATTATCCGGACTCACCCTAATTGAGTAGACAAGATCAGGATGCCGGGTAATATTATAGACCTCCTGTGATGAGTTAAGATCCCATAGAATACAGGATTTATCATTTGAAGCTGTAATGACATTTCTGCCATCAGTGGTGACTCTTAATGATGTAATCCCATTGGGATGACCTGAAATTTTATTTAGAACCTTTCCGGTTTTGAGATCCCAGATGATTAAGGTTCCATCATTGTATCCTGATGTGGCACGGTTACCATCGGGTGAAATTGATACATCAGTAACTCCCGATGTGCCATTACTAAGCGTTTTCATATTCGCTCCATTTGTCAGATCCCAGTGGATACACGTGGTGTCATCAGAACCTGACAGAGCCTGCTTACCATCGGGGGTTATACTTATTGCTTTGACCATATGGGTATGCCCGGTAAGGGTTCTGATAGACTGACCGGTTTCAAGATCCCATAATTTGCAGGTTTTATCAAAAGAAGCAGATACTGCAAATTTGCCATTGGGAGTAATGGCAACAGACCAGACATTAAAAACATGTCCTTTAAGTATTCTTTTTGCTGCCCCTGTTTTAAGATCCCACAATACTATTATACCGTCACTGGATCCAGACAGACCTTGACTGACATCAGGTGTAATGCTGACGGTTAAAACAGCATAATTATGTCCTTTCAGGATTTTCATTGGTTGTCCTGTCTCCAGGTCCCAAAGGATACAAGTCAGATCCCAGGAGCCGGTAAGGGCAAACTTTCCATCAGGTGTAACCGAAACAGCTTTAACGGGTTTTGTATGTCCTGTCAGCCTTTTTAATTCCTGGCCGCTTTTCACATTCCAGAGAATACAGGAATTGTCTGCTGAACATGATAGCGCAAGGTTACCATCAGGTGTCAGGCATACTGCATTTACTTCCCCGGAATGTCCAATGAATGTTCTCTTTTTAGCAGGGAATGGATTCCATTCCGGACGTGTAACCTGAGTTCGCAGAAATAGTTTTGATAATATTTCATTTCCAGTCTGATCGGATGCATTTCCGACTGGTCCTGAATTAGCATAGTTCCAAGCCTGCTGAATTGCAAAATCAGGAAGTTCTGAGGCATATTTATGAAGGTTATAAGTTTCAATGCCTAAGAAATTGAGGAACGAAATTAATTTATCAATTCTTCCCGGATTGGTTTTCAACCTTTTGATTTCTGAACCGAGCTTTTCTTTGTTCCACAGGGGAGCAGTCTGAGGTATTTCAAGTTCCGTGATTTCTCCTTTAGAATATGCAATAAGATCTCTGGTGTATTTTCCCATCTGTTCCTGCCTTGCCCTTTCGTAACTAATATTTTCAGCATTGTCCGGGATTGACTCCAGGACCTCATTGAAATCCTTAACCAGATCATAAGTCATTTTAGCAACTGCCTTAGCCTGGATGAAATCAAGATTGCAAAGAGTATCGGTTACTTCATCCCAGAGTTCAGCTTTGGTTTGCTGAAAAGGTTGTTCAGCACATTTGCGGATATGGGGCTTCTTCTGCAGGTCTCCATCGAAAAAGAGGGGTTGAGCGACAAAATAATTTGAAAGAATGGTATGGTATTTAAGATTTTCCAAAATTCAGGTTTAGAATTTTAAGTTATAGGTTGCATGTTGCATGTTACAGGTTGCAAGTTAACTGGAATCATAATGAATTGCCTTTAAGTAAAACAATATGTTGAAATAAAATTAGAATCAACCTGCAACTTGCATTTTGCAACCTGCAACACAGATTTATTAAAATTCTCCCCCTGCAATAAACGGATTAAACTTCAATTCCGCTCCACATTTCGGGCAATTGCCCAGCAATCCCGGATCTTCCCGGGCTTCATCTGGTAATTCAAGACAGGGAGATTGTCCCGGTTTCAGGCCTGCTCTCTTTGTTATTTTTTCTATTGTTACTACTATAGAAGCTTGAGGAGCGAACTGGTGGCCGCATAAAGGGCAGTCGGCGGATAATGGCAGGTATTGTTGCAATTCAAAATCCCAAATGTGAACTGGAGTTACAATGGGCTTAATCTCATTCAGGTGACTTATTTTATTATTAAGAAACATCACGTCCCCATTTCTAAAGCCAATAAAAATGGATTTCGAAAAAATATCCGCTATATGTATTGCATGTCTGGTAACCAGCCTTGTAAATTGGTAACCGCCATCCAGATCCCAAAGGATAGCTGTTTTATCATATGAACCTGATATAGCAAATTTAGAATCTGGAGTAATCGATACTGAAGTTATCTGATCACTATGGCCGGTTAATTTGTGAAGGCATTTCCCTGTTGCCAGATCCCATAAAATACAGGTTTTATCCATTGAACCGGTAATGGCAAATCTGCCGTCTGCTGAAATTGAAATTGCAGTCACGATATCACTATGTCCCTCAAGAAGATGAATCGTTTCCCCGGTACTCAAATCCCAAAGATAACACGATTTGTGATATGCGCAGGAGATAACTCTTTTTGAATCAGGTGTTATTCTGACTTTAAATATTGAACCGTATGGTTTTTTAAGGGCTTTCAGCATTTCCCCTGTAGCTAAGTTCCATACCAAAGCTGTTCCTTCATTATATCCTGCTATAATCTTTTTTCCATCGGAAGTCATCTGGATTAAACTGTTATACGAAGCAATTCCTTCAAGAGTTTTAAGTATTTCTCCATTTTTCAAATCCCAGAGAATGCACGTTTTATCATTTCCGGAAATAGAAACTGCTCTTTTCCCATCCCGGGTTATCATTATGGAAGATACTCCTTTGCTATGTCCATTCAAGGTCAGACTAGCCTTAAATGCAGTCAAATCCCAGTATATGCATGTACTATCGTTTGATCCGGAAAGTGCAAATTTACCATTGGCTGAGATATCAATAAATTCAACGGGAGCTTTATGACCATTCAAAACATGGAGTGGGTGACCGGTACTTTGATCCCAGATAATGCAGGTTTTATCATAGGATCCAGTGAATACAATGTTATCTGTTGCAGATAGCTTTGCTGATGAAACAATATCAGTGTGCTTTAACGGATGATCTTTAGGGATATTTGATGTCAGGTCCCATAATATGCTGGTCTTATCGTATGAACCTGAAGCAGCAACAGTACCATTTGAGGACAATGAAAGGCATTGCACCGCAGCATCATGTCCTTCCAGAATATTAATTTTCTCACCTGATTCGGTATCCCATAAAATACATGTTTTATCCAGTGAACCTGATAAAGCTTTTTTTCCATCCGGAGTAATCGCCACTGAAAAAATTGCATCTGAATGACCAAAAAAGGTCTTTATTATGGTTCCGGAATTTAGATCCCATAGGATGCAGGTTTTGTCAGAAGATCCTGTAAAGGCTTTTTTACAATCGGGTGTAATTGAAACTGAATTAACATTGTTGGTATGACCCTGTAAGACCATGATCTTTTCTCCTTTAACAAGGTCCCAGAGAATACATGTTTTGTCAAACGAACCGCTTATTGCCCTTTTTCCGTCAGGGGTAATTGCAACTGACATAACAGCCCATTTATGACCAATCAATGTTTTTATTATTCTGCCAGACGTCAGGTCCCATAAGATACAGGTATTATCGAAGGAACCCGATATTGCCTTTTTGCCATCTGAAGTCATCGAAACACATTGAACCGGCAGGTTATGTCCCAAAAAAGTCCTTACTTTTTCGCCTTTTGTTAAATCCCAAAGGATGCAGCTCATATCGCCGCAGGAAACTGATTTGCTTCCGTCGGGTGTCATAGCGACGTCCTTTACGGGCGCCGAATGACCCCGGAGTAAATGTATTATTTCTCCCTTTTTTAAATCGTATAAGTTGCAATTTCCACTATGACAGGCCATAATCATTTTTGTAACATCGGAATTAATGGCAATTCCATTTACTAAAGAAGAATCTCCATGCAGTATTTTAAGAATACGGGGACGATCAAAGTGCTTGGGACGCGTATCCATAATCCTAAGCAACTGGCTTTTAAGTATCTCGTCTGGCTTCCCGGATGCCTCATTACCTACTGGCCCATTTTTATAATTATTCCAGGCAAGTTGTAAAGCAAGGTTTTTAATTTCGTGAGCATATTCATTCAGATTACCGTTCTCCAGTTCAATAAAGTTTAAATAGCTATTTAACTTTTCAGTATTATTAAATCCATTAACCGGATTAATGGTAAATGGCTCACTGTTATTATTGTATCGGGAAGTATGGACCTTTTGAACGCTGTCAGGTTTATTTTTAATATCAGTTAATGAAGCATAATTTTCGCGGGAATTTTCAGATTGTATCAGACGATTGTAATCTGAATGTTCTACTTCACAACTTTCTGGTATCCTGACCAAAGCAGAATGGAAATCCATAATTAAATGACGAATCAGTCCTGCACAGGCTTTTGCCTGGATGAAATCTAGGCTGCAAAGGGTATCGGTTACTTCATCCCAGAGTTCTGCATTGGTTTGCTGAAATGGAAGCTCGACACATTTGCGGATGTGGGGCTTTTTCTGCAGGTCCCCATCGAAAAAGAGGAGCTGGGCTGAGAAATAGCCTGCAAGGGTAGCATGGTATGTGCAAGAACCTGATCTCATTAATATTTATTGAATTTGTTCTTTCTGTTTAACAAGCAGCTTAAGATAGAAAGAATATTATTTTCCACTATCAAGCATCCATCTCCAGGCAGGTAATGCTTTTATTACGCCATTTTCAGTTCCCCATTCATTCTCTGTATCTGCAGTAATAATAAAACTCTCTTTTAAGTTAAAATACTTCATTGCAGTTTTCAAAGGTTCGAGTTCTCTTTTTAGAACATTATCATCAGTAAATGAGTAACATACCTGCAACAACTGAATAATTTCTCCTTTCGTGTTTGTTGCGATGAAGTCTATTTCCTGACGTTTTTCACGCGTTATGTAAAAATGAACAATATATCCTTGTCTTTTTAAATGAATATAAACCAGGTTTTCCAGAGATCTTGACAAAGTACCATCCCACACCCAGTTGTTAATATTTGCCAGGGCCCAGTCCACACAATAAATCTTTGAATAATTCCTTGATTGCTCTTTGATGGATTCTGAGAACACGGAAATCCTGTAACAAAAAAACGAATCCTCCGCCCATTCCAGATAGTCATGAACAGAATCCTTGCTTGTGGAAAATCCTGCGCTTTTTAAGGCTTCATAGGCACTGTTTGACGTAAAAGGTTTTGAAATATAAGATAATAAATACCTCAGAAGATAAATGCACTGTTTTGGTTTACTGACATTGTATCTTTCAATGATATCTTTTAAAAGCATGGTATCGAAATATTCTCTTAACAATGCCTCTTTAATGATTTCATCTGTTCCTGCAACAGCGGGGAAGGCACCCCATCGGAGGTACTCATCGAAGAGTCTTTTTATCTGAGCGATGCCAGAAGTTGATGAGGATATTTCTTCCACTCCTTTATTCAGCATGAATTCGCTGAAATCAAAGGGATATATGACAGTGGATAAAGCTTTGCCTCTGAGAGCAGTGGAAATATCTTCGCGTAACATTTTCGAAGAGGAGCCGGTAACATATACTTTCCATGTACTGTTTCTCGACAATTCAATTACATATTCTTCCCAACCTGATATTTTATGGATCTCATCAAAAATAAAGAGAAGAGGTGTTTTCAAAGTGAAATCCTGATTTAGTTTCAGGAACTGTATCTGAATTAGTTTAAGTTGCTCCGGTTGAATCCTGGACAGAACTGGGTTGTCAAAATCGAGGTAGCAGATATGGTTTTTATCAGGGATTTTTCTCAGGAGAATAGCTTCATCGGCAACCTGCAATGCTCTAATGCTCTTGCCCACTCTTCGCGCTCCGGTTATAGCGCTTACCATCTGAGTTGCCTCTTTTATTATGCAATTTCTTTTTGTATATTCCGGAAAGCTTAATTCCCTGAAATCAAGCAGTTTTCTTTCAATTTCTTCCTGTATCATGGTTATTATGTCCTGATATTTGATACAAATATATCAATTTATATCCTAAATGATAGGATAAATAATATTTTCTTTTCGAGATTTTCATTTTTGTTTAATCAGTAATCACCCCCCGCAATAAAAGGATTGAACTTCAATTCAGCTCCGCATTTCGGACAATTGCCAAGCAAACCAGGTTCTTCCCAGGCTTCATCGGGTAATTCAAGGCAAGGAGATTGTTCAGGCTTCAGACCAACTTTCTTTGTTATGCTTTCAATTGTCGCCATAATTGAAGTTGATGGGGTAAAACGATGCCCACATAAAGGACAATCTGAGGTAAATGACTTAAATTTGCTATTCTTAAAATCCCAAATATGCCGAACTGTTGTAATGGCGTTCTTTAAACACAAAATATCTTTAGATACGTTGAGAATCTCTATATTATTTTGGCATCCTACGAGGATGCTATCTTTTAATAATTCTAAAGATCCTATCGTTGTTTTGAATATGAAAACAGCAATTCTCTTGGAAGGTTCCAATTTCCAGACTGAACAAACATTACCTCCACTAATAGAAATAACATTTTCATAGTCGGCTGTAGTTCTCAATATTCCAATTGCTTTGTTATGGACATTGAATATATTCTTCATTTTTCCAGACTTAATTTCCCAAATGATACATGTACCATGCATCGAACCTATAACTACTTGTTTTCCATTCGGAGATACTTCCAGAACATTAGCAGTATTTTTAATTAAACGGTCATTGTTGAGAATTTTGATACACTCACCTGTTTTGATATTCCAAATATAAATTGTATCATCCAATGAGCTAGAAATTAATAATTTACCATCTGGGGTAGTCTTCACAGCCTTAATTGTACCTTTCTGACCTTTTAGGATTTTAATAGGTTCATTAATCAATAAATCATAGATAATGCATGTACTATCCATTGAAGAAGTTATAATATATTTCCCATCTGGAGTGTTACAAATACCACAAATTTGATTTGTATGTACTTCAGGAGACTTATGTGTGGACCAGTCTTCGAGATCAATAACTTGATAATTTCGACCACTATAATGCGACACCAAACGGGTAGAATCAGGTGTGAAAAATCCATGGTAGTTATATCCGTCATGAATCTCACTTATCTTAAAATTCTTTAAATTGAAAAAAATGAGTTTACCATCAGTCGAGTTTGTTAAGACTTGTTTTCTGTCAGGTGTTAGACAAAAGTGAATATTTCCTTTATGAGGAGTCTTTTTAATAATTCTTGTTTCTTGTCCTGATTCTAAGTTCCATAAAATACATCTTTGATCACTAGAACCAGATAATGCATATTTTGCATCAGGAGTAATTTGGATGCACTTGACTAATTTAAAGTGTCCAATTAATCTCTTAATTATTTGTCCCGAGTTAATGTTCCACAAGTTGCAACTGAAGTCCGTTGCGTACCCAGTCGAGATTGCAAATCTTGCATCAGGAGTAATACAAACCGCAACAATATCTCCCTTATGCTCACCTAGATTCCTAATAATCCTCTCATTTTCCAAATCCCACATTATGCAATTACCACTGGAATACCCGGCAAAAACATACTTTGAATCAGGAGTGATACATACTGAATTTTCATACCTAAGGTCATTAAATTGTTCAGAAAGTCTTAAAGTTTTTAGTATTTCCCAATTATTTATATTATAATATCTAACAGTTCCATCAAATGATACTAAAAGGGCATGATTGCCTTCAATGGTAAGCTTTACTGCTGTCAATTTATTTCTTCCTGCATTATTCCACTTATATTCACATATTATCTCATCATTTGACAGATTCCAGGTTTTGATAGTACAATATTGGTCATCTAGTTTTGTTAGAGAAATCATTTTCTTTCCATCATATGAAACATCAAGAATCTCTTCCGATGTGAACTTATTATCAAACTTTTTAATTAATTTGCCACTACTCAAATTCAAAAAGCTTTTGTCACGACCAATTGGTTTCCAGTTATTGCCATAATGTAATATTTTGCCATGCGTTATAACATATTGTCCATGTCCAACTATTTTTACAGGAAATTCGTCTGTTTTAAGTAGGGGAAGGGCTTCATATGATTGTCCGGTTTTGAAATTCCATGTGAATAAATCTATTTCATCATGGGAATGGTATGAATGGGATAACGTAAATGCATTTGTTCCATCATTGGAAAATGAGACAAAAGAAGTTTCTGCATTGTTTTTAATTTGAACTTTATCTATTATGGGTAAAGGATTGTAGCTTAAACGATCAATCTCTCCATAAAGTAGGAGTGTATTATTTCTCTCCTTTATTAGTTTATTAACCTCACTTCCTACTGATCCATTATTGGTATAATTCCAAGCCTGCTGGATAGTAAAATTTGGTATTTCATTACAATAATTCTGTAAATTATCACCTTCTTGTCCCAAAAAAAATAAAAAGTCCTTTAACCGATCCAACCTTGTTGGGTTTGTTATTATGCGTTCAATTTCTGCTTCAATTTTTTCCTGCGGCCAGGGAGTAATGCTTTCGGGGATATCTAATACTGTAATTTCTCCTTTTGCAAAGGCAATGAGATCATAAGTATATTTTGCCATCCGTTCCTGTCTTGCCTTTTCCTTACTGATATTTTCTGCATTGTCAGGAATAACTTCTAAAACTTCGTTGAAATCTCCGACAAGATCATAAGTCAATTTTGCACATGCCTTTGCCTGAATGAAGTCAAGATTACATAGTGTTTCAGTCACTTCATTCCAGAGTTCGGCTTTGGTTTGCTGAAAAGGGAGTTCGACACATTTACGGATGTTGGGTTTCTTTTGGAGATCGCTATCGAAAAAAAGGGGCTGCGCCGAGAAGTAGTTGGAAAGGCTGGCGTGGTAATGCAAACTATCTGGCAATCTGGTAACAGTATTTAATTATCAATAAAATAAATAATCTTGTCGTTAAAATGTATGTCTTTTAACTCATTAGGTGGCTTTGGGATAGGCGGTTTTTCAATAATAATTGGGATTATTTCTGGAGGCAGATGGTCTTTCCCTCCTTTTCGTGCCAATGCGTACTGAATTTCTTTTAAGACCCACTCAGATCTGCTTGCTGCCTGAGACCAGAAAAGGAAGAAAACATCAGCATCATCGATGTATTTATATATCTTATCTGCCCAGCGGTCTCCGGGTTCAAGGTTTAATATATCCTGAAAGAATTTTATTCTAGTTGCTGAAAGCATCTGAACCCTGCGTAGTACTTCCTGTCTGTCCTGTGATGCATATGAAATGAATGCATTTTCGTATTTTCTGGCATCGCCTGTGGGTATGGCATCTTCATGTTCTGACACTGAAGATCTCAAATCAATTACTTTTATTTTAAAACGGATATGACCAATTGGAATACCCTTCTGAGCGATCATAACTTTCCCGATAAGATCTCCGGCATGATAAGTTTCAGGTATACTCACCTCAAATTCAACTGATTCGGTTCTTCCGCGCCAAATCAGATTCTGGATAGGGTCCTCAACTTGAATATCCCGAAAGGAAAGTTCAAAAGTAAGTATTGAATCCCTTTCAATCTCAGTGTTCAAACCAGTAAATCCTCTTCTTGTGGTATCTTCGTCAAATTCCTTTGCGATATTTTCAGCTTCCTTGCTATTTTCTACAAGGTGGGCAAAAACCTGTATTAAAAATGATCTGCCACAAGATATTTCGGGTGGCGAAAATAGTGTACAATTTAAAATGTCCTTCTGTTTCAGAATTGAAGTTTCACTTTGACAAAATTGTTTGGAAGCTGATTTTAATATTAAGGATTTAGAATATTGAATATTATCTCTTGTATTTATCTTAATGAGAATCTCATGAGGAACATTCATCTCCAGAGCGAATGTAAAATACTCGCCCGGATCAATCGGCGAATTCAGGTCAAAGTGCAAGGGGTAGATGGCATGATAAGTCAGATGTGATTCTTCAACCAATTCCAAATTGATGCTGTTCGTTTTATTGCCTGAATGAAAAACTCTTGAGGTGCTTACAGGAAGTATTTCCCCCTCAGGTATTAAGATCAATTTATTGTCAGGCAACTGTATATATATTTCGTGCACGCATCGGTTTAACTTCTGATTCTCTCTCAGCAAGGCTTTTTTTCTTTCAGATTCACTCTTTAGAATTTCAAAACCGTATACAGTTGCACCCATAGATGTAACAAGCTGGGGATCAAATCGATGTTCAATTTGAAAGCCATTATGCTCCAACAGATTTTTTACCAAAGGAATCTTACTTGATCCGCCAGACAGAACCATAGCATCAATATCATTCCTTGTTAAGGATGCACTTTCAAGGGTCTTATAAACCAATTCAACTGTACGTTCAATTTCGGGTGATATGAGGTTTTCAAACTCCTGTCTCGATATTTGTCCCTCCCATCCTGCTCCATCCGGAAATGGAAGACATATATCGGTGAATTCCTGGTGTGAAAGTGAACACTTTGCATGTTCGGAAGCTGATAATAACTCCAGCTTTTGTTGCTCGTTCCCGCTCACTAGAATATCGAATCCTGTGCTGTTGACAATTCTTCTGTTAAGCTCTTCAGCAACCTTATTAGTCAGGTTCTGGCCCCCCAGATGTGCATCACCTGAGTGGGCAATAAGACTTAATGGTGAATTTCTGGCAACAATTGAAACAGATATATTACCACCCCCGAAGTCATAGACTAAAAAAATTTTCTTTTCATCGGAATTTTCTGAAGAGATATGATAA
>Ga0208980_10002256_pt1 | contig 11688 bp, 8 predicted proteins | sample WetSurMetagenome_3_FD_187993 | JGI IMG/M metagenome (GOLD analysis project Ga0208980, IMG submission 187993) | Wetland microbial communities from Twitchell Island in the Sacramento Delta, sample from surface sediment Aug2011 Site A1 Bulk (version 2) | ecosystem: Environmental > Aquatic > Marine...
CAGGATCACAAACAGAAGCAGGCTGAAAGGCCATAGCCAGGCCTTGTTTCTTGCTCCGTCAGTGGCTTGTTTGAGGGGAGGCGCGATCCTGCTATCGGGTTGAGCCACGTTTTTTGTCTTTCCACCTTTGAAGTAGGATACTACCCGCTGTCCCCGGGATTGCGCGGATTTGCCGTTTCTCCCTCGAGCAGGCGATTGCTTGCATTCCAGCTCTATCATCCTGGATCCGCAGTCCCGCTTTCAAGGACAATCGATCCGATGCAGATAGAAGCATTTTCCGGCTTTGATACTTTGGATCATGGGATATTCCCGGTGTCCCTTTTTTCACACTTTCAAAAACCAGCGTCGTTTCCACATAATCCATGCGACTGCAAAGGACAGCAGCACATAGGCAATTGCAAAAAGGAGCGAGGCATTCTGCGGGCTGGCCAGCGGCAGGAAGAAATGCTCGTAGATGTAGACATGGAGAGAAGTGGATGCGCCGCCGGCAGCGCCAACCGGGATAATCCAGAGCAGAGTCGCCAGGAGTTCGGAGAATGGAAAGACCATGTCGGTGATCGTCCAGCCGTTCCAGCGAGCGTGTCGCAGTTGGGGATATGTGACAAATCCGCCCGGATCGTTGACGAGGACCATGAATGCGATTGTCGCTCCCCTGAAGGCATCCAGCGAAAGAAGTCGTTTTTGAGTCATTAGAATTTCCATATGTGGATCACGACCGTCCGGATAGGAGTTTAACTTGAAATGGGGCGACAGGCTACGTGATCTCGGAATTGGTTGCTGGCTACAGGTCCAGAACTCAACCGCAATTGGGGAATTTGGTAGCTTGTCACCCTATCTCCGAATATATAATCTCGATGTGTTTTTCTCCCATTGGGCAATATGGAACCTGAATTCACCAAGAATTTCATTCCCGTGAGAATAAAACGATGAGTTTAGTGCGAAAAGGTCTGATTCTGACAGTCCTGATATTTGTTGGGATCGGCAGTTTAGCTGCATTCTCCCTTCTCGCCGGGCATGCTCAGGCAATCGACTCCGCCAGCCTGGCCGGCGAAATCGACCGCCTGGCGGTGCAGGTCGAAAGCAAGGCAATTTCCTGGCGTCGCGACCTGCACGAACATCCGGAACTCTCCAATCGCGAATTCCGAACCTCAAAAATCGTGGCGGACCATCTGCGCGGACTCGGATTTGAGGTTCAGTCCGGTATCGCTCATACCGGGGTTGTGGGACTTCTGCGGGGTAAACAGCCCGGACCGGTGGTCGCCCTCCGGGCGGACATGGACGCTCTGCCGGTCACGGAGGAAGTGGATCTGCCATTCGCCTCAAAAGTGCGTGCCACCTATGAGGGTCGTGATGTGGGTGTCATGCATGCCTGCGGCCATGACCTTCATACCGCTATTCTGATGGGAGTTGCCGAGGTCTTGGCCGGCATTCGCGGCGAGCTTTCCGGGAGCGTGAAATTCCTTTTTCAGCCGGCCGAAGAGGGCGCCCCTGCAGGTGAACAAGGCGGCGCAGTCCTTATGATCCGGGAAGGCGCTCTCGATAATCCCCGGCCCGAAGCCATCTTCGGGTTGCACGTCGACCTTTCCCCGGTCGGCGAAATCCGCTACCGCCCGGGAGCCGTAATGGCAAGCTCGGATTCCCTGAAAATCCATATTCGCGGCCGCCAGTCTCACGGCGCGCTTCCCTGGGCGGGAGTTGATCCTATTGTTACCGCTGCCCAGATAATCCTGGGCTTGCAGACGATCACAAGCAGGCAGACCGACCTGACCCGCTCACCCGCGGTTATTACAATAGGCAGCCTGCATGGAGGCGTACGCAGTAATATCATTCCGGAAAGTGTCGAAATGGAAGGGACGATTCGGACCTTCGACGAGCAAATTCGGGCAGACATCGCAGGGCGGATCCAACAGACTGTGGAGATGATCGCAAAAAGCGCAGGCGCATCGGCGGAGGTGGCCATCGCCCCCGGGACTCCGGTAACCTATAACGATCCTGCATTGATGGAACGGATGATTCCGACGCTTAAGAGAATTGCGGGAGACAGTGGTGTTAAGATGGCTCCCGCTGCCACGACATCGGAGGACTTTTCCTTTTACCAGAAGGAGATTCCCGGAATCTTTATTATGCTTGGTGTCACGCCGAAGGGTTCCGATCCGGCGAAGGCCGAACCCAACCATTCACCGCGTTTCTACGCAGATGAAGGCGCCATAATCGTGGGGATCAAAGCCCTCGCAAACATGGCAGTAGACTTCCTGAGGCAGTCCGCTCAATAACGGGAAGATTCTTCCACCCGGAATCACAGGATTTTCAGGTTCGGCTCAGCAAATTCGGGGATGCCAGCAGGTCGACATAGGCGCCCTCGACAAGCTGATCCTCATGAATGCCCAGCTTCTGCATCAGGCGCCTGGCAACAGTCTCGCCTTCCTCTGTAGACTCGCCCTCTGCCAATACCACTTCCAGTTCAAGGAAGTTGCCGAGGCCTTCGACGCAATCCAGGTGAATGCGGGTTCTCCCCGACATGAACAGCGTCCGGTGCTTTCGGACTTGTCCCGTGCGGCCGTAAGCCATTGAAAGGGTTTCGCGAAGGGCATCCGGAGAGGTTGTGGAATAGAGCACGTAGTAAGATTCCTTGGGTCCCTTTTGGTCGGTGCGGCGGTAGAAGATGAGCTCGCCTTCACCGGACGGAAAGGCGCGGAGTTTCAACCGGCCGTTGTTACAGGCGAAGAAAGTATCATCCTGGACAATCTCAACCGGTCCTTCATCTGCAAGCTCCGCGGCTCGCGCTAAGATCGAACCGATGTTTTCGACGCGTGCCTTGATCTCAACATTTCTTGCCATCTTTCTTTTTCCTTGCCCGAACGTTCATCCCATTCCTCCACGGTCAGGGCTCGCAGGCTCTGAAACGCACCAGCGGCACCTCCGGGTCCGGCGGAATTTTATATCCAGGCTGCAGTTTCGTAGTAAAATTTTCACCGCCGAATTTTGGGAAGCATCCGAGACATTTCTATCTGCGAACCATTCAGGCCGGGCCCGATGCGGAGGATGCTGGCTATTTCGCCTGCTTCCAGCGTCATGTCAGAAGGAGAACGCCCATGCTGAAAATCATTTTTCCCGTCTTGGCCATTTTGCTTTTGCAGATCGTCTCCCCCCTGTGCGCCTTTGCCGCGAATGCATTCGACGTGGAGGCCGCCACGAATGCTTATGTGGCAAAAGTCCCGCCGGCTGTTCGAGCGAATGCCGACGCATATTTCGAGGGAGGATACTGGCTTCTCCTGATCGGCTTTGCCCTTACTGCCTTGCTGTCGATTATGCTTCTCGCAGGCAAATGGTCGGCGGCCATGCGAAACCTTTCCGAACGCATGACACGCCGCAAGCCGGTTCAGACTTTTCTTTACTGGTGCCAATATACCCTGGTAACCACCGCGATTCTTTTTCCCATGACTATATACGAGGGCTATTTCCGCGAACACAAATACGGATTCTCCAATCAGACCCTGGGTGAATGGATGGGGGATCAGGGCAAGGAATTCCTATTGACCCTCATTTTAGGGGGATTGATGGTCGCGACGCTTTACGGCGTGATTCGGCGGGCCGGGCGCAACTGGTGGATCCTTGGAACTGTTGTCGCCAGCGTGTTCATGGCTTTGCTGCTATTCATTTCGCCGGTATTTATCGCTCCCATGTTCAATAAATACACAAAGCTCGAGGATCCGGCTATCCGGGATCCGATTCTCAGGATGGCCCGCTCCAACAGCATCGATGTGGACGATGTATATATCGTGGACGAATCCAGGCAGTCGAAGCGGGTTTCGGCCAATGTAAGCGGCTTCCTCGGAACGGAGAGGATCTCGCTGAACGATAACCTCCTGAATAACTGTTCGCTGGCCGAGATCGAATCCGTAATGGGGCACGAGATGGGCCATTACGTGCTGAACCACATGTACTACTATTTTCTTTTCTTCTTCATTCTGATTGCCGCCGGTTTCGCCTTTTTAAGAGGGTCCTTCCACTGGGTAGTCCAACGCAAGGGAGCAGCCTGGGGCCTCAGGGGCGTGGGAGATACGGCAGGCTTGCCGCTTTTTGTGCTGCTTCTCTCCCTCTATTTCTTTTTACTCACACCAGTCACCAATTCTTTTTCCCGGATGCAGGAGGTGGAGGCAGACTTGTTCGGTATGAATGTGTCCCGGCAGCCGGACGGATACGCCGAAGCAGTTTTGAAAACAGGGGAATACAGAAAGCTCGATCCGGGTTCTGTCGAGGAAGCTCTGTTTTTTGATCATCCGTCAGGCAGTCGGCGCATCAGGATGGCGATGCAATGGAAGGCGGAAAACCTGCGCTGATCCATAGGCCATGAAATGATTCTGAGATATAGCGCTGCCGGACTGCTCCGAATTCCATGGGAGAGGATATTGAACCGGAGACTTTGCGCCTGGCCGGGAATTGCGGATGTTTGAATTCCCGGCCCGTGCGCATTTCAAATGCTGAGGGCTGCCGCTACCGCCACTTGTCGATCTGGACCGATTGAACGGGAACCAGACCGCCAATGCTGAAGTAGTTGTTGTTCGATCCGCCGGTAACAATCACGGTAAATGTGCCGCCGGCACGACGCGATCCGTCGTTTGGCTTACCCGCAAAGGGAGCAGGCTTCGATCCAATCGGCACGCCTGTTACGTAGGCGGTAAATTTTTCCACTGTATCGTACCCTCCGTCCCTGACGAAATTGGCAATCGGGGGACTCAGGACGACGCAGGTTCCAAACAAAGAGCCGTCCTGCGTATTGTAGATGTCCTTGATGATCTTGGGATAATTCATCACGGTTCCCCATGCATTGTCGGCCCAGTTCTTGGCTGAGAGTACGCCCCATCCGTTAAACAGGGTGATTATGTTCTCGTTCTTTTTAAAGCCGCGCCTTACCGAGAGCGGTGTGAAAGGAGAATCCTGTTCATTCTCCGCGATGATGATGTTGATCAGGTTCATGGGATTCCCGACCGTGCCCATATAGGTTGTTCCCACTTTCCCGCAGTTCCCGCCGTTGATGGACAGCAGGTTCCAGGCTCGCCCGATGGTGGTGTTGGCATGGGCATATGGCCCCATTGCGCCGATCTCGTAGTTCAGCCCGATTTCGTCGCGGATCGTCCCGTTGATGACGGCGCCCGACACGAAGCTGTTGTCGGAAACCGAAATGCCTTCCATTCCGGTGGACCCGATCGCCAGGATGATGGGAAAATATTCGGGTTTGGCCCCTGCCATGACCGCGTTGATGGCGGCGTCCTTCACCGTATAGGTCCAGGTCTCAAAGACTCCCGCCGTGGGTCCCATCTTGCCGAGCACTTCGTCCGGACTATGGCTGGTGGCTTTCAACATCTCATTGACTTTTTCTTCCGTAGGCAGAACCACAGGCAGGAAATCCGTATATCTCTTCTCGAGAAACATCTTCTGGAGTTCATCGGCCGTGCCGCTGAATGTGGCCGGCCCTTTGTCGCGCGCCAGCATTCCGGTTCTTTTTTCTTCAGTGGTCAGGGGTTTGGTGAGCTTGTCGACAATCTCCTGCATCACAGGCTTGCCGCTAAGAGGGTTGTTGCCAAAAACAACATCCCGGCGAAGCTGCTCGCGCGTCTTGGCCCAGATCGGCCCGCGGATGTATTGAATCCTGATGCCCGGCATCCCTTTGGTAAATGCGACTTCTTTCAGTTGCTTTTCAAAACTGGAAACGACGATTGGCACTGCAGGTTTTTTGATGGTGGATTCAAAATCTATAGAAAGCCCGGTGACCCCGGGCGCACATACGCTTCAATGGCCAAGGGCGATGACCATGGCATCGGCTTTTTGCTGCATCTCCGCCCACAGAGCAGGGTCCTTTTGGGCCATGAACGTGCTTTTCTTAACGTAATGGAAATTGGTTTTAGGGTAGGTTTCCTTGAATCCTTGCTCCATTTCCAGGAGCAGGTTGTCCGATCCCGGATACCCGTCATCAACCAAATAGATGGTCTTGCCCTCTAATGTGTCCAGGCGCGGCGCCATTGCCTTCAGCTCCAAAGGCGGAGGCGTGCCCAGCGGATTGAGCACCGTAATTACCGGCTCCACTGCTTTCCCGGCAGCGGTAGCCGCATAGGCTTTTACCTCAGCCTGGCTGTTCAAGGCCCGGTACCCGCAAAACAGGCACAGGCACATCACTGCAATTAAAAATACGGTCGTTTGCCGCTTCATAACGATCCTCCTTGGTGTAGTGTCGGCGAAGCCAGGCGGCTTGCAAACCTTCCGTCCAGTAGCCGGCAGCTTCCCCTCATACTGTTTTTGAGGCAACTGAATGATGTCGGATTTATTAATGCCGGGAAGGCCAAAAATAACAAACCGGGGTAAAACCCCATCAGTTGCTTCAGCGATTCATTTTCGTCCACTTCAGGCAGCCAGTCAAATCCATATCTTGCCCAAAGCCTTTGGCGCAACGGATCGGACATAAAATCCCGAAGGTTCCAACAGGGCTTTCTCATGGCACAATCTCCGCGGTGGGGGGTAATTGGTGGCTGCAACACTCTGCGCTTCTTCCTGCTATCGTGTTTCTATTGATAATCGGATAATATGGTGACAGCAGCGCCATTCCCTGTCCCGCGGTGCGAAAGCAGAATAGCCCGGGGACGGGGGCGGGTATAGAAAGAGTACTGAAGCTGCCCTCAAAAGCCGGATGATACGGAGCGGGCCTATGCGCATCAAAAGCTGTCTTTTTTTATTCATGCTGTCCGGAATAGCCGCGTTTCCGCTGGTATCCCAGGACTGGCCGATGTGGGGCGGCACGGCGCAGCGAAACATGGTATCTGCCATGAAAAACCTCCCCGAATTCTGGGATGTCAAAAACGGGAAAAACATTAAATGGAAGGCGCAGGTCGGTTCGACCTCGTACGGAAATCCGGTAGTGGCCGATGGGAAAATCTTTTTGGGGACCAACAATGGAAATCCCAGGAATCCTGAAATTGAGGGCGACAAAGGCGTGCTCATGTGCTTCCGCGAGTCGGACGGCAAGTTTCTCTGGCAGGCCGCGACGGACAAGCTGGAATTTGAAAACGACTTTCCCGAAGAAGGCGTCTGCTCATCCCCGGCCGTGGAAGGGAAGCGGCTCTATTATGTGAGCAACCGCGGAGAGCTGGTTTGCCTGGACACCGAAGGGTTCATGGACGGCAAAAATGACGGCCCTTTCCAGGATGAGGCTTACAAAGGGCCAACCGATGCCGACATCGTCTGGAAGCTCGATATGATGAAGGAGTTGGGCGTATCCCAGCTTTTCATGGCCAATTCATCCCCCGTCATTTGGGAGGACCTGATTTTGCTCGGGACCTCCAACGGCCGAGACAGCAATGGCGAGAAGGTCCCTGCACCGAAAGCTCCCAGCTTTATTGCCGTAAACAAAGATTCCGGAAAGGTTGTGTGGCAGGATAGTTCTCCGGGAGACGGCATTCTGCGCGGCCAGTGGTCCTCGCCGGCTCTCGGCCTGATCGATGGAGTTCAGCAGGTCTTTTTCGCGGGGGGTGACGGCTGGATTTACGGCTTCAATGCTCGAACCGGAGAAAAGCTTTGGAGGTTTGATCTGAACCCCAAAGATGCCGCGTGGCCCAAAACACGCAACTATGGCGTCTCCACGCCCGTATTCAGCGGGGGCAAAGTGTTCATGAGCGTGGGCCAGGATCCTGATAGCGGCAACGGAATCGGTCACACCTATTGCATCGATCCCGCCCGGCGAGGCGATATCACCGAAACAGGCCGCGTCTGGCAGTACGACAAAATCAGCCGGTCCATTTCTACGGCGGCTGTCGCCGACGGGTTGGTTTTTATCTCCGATCTCAAAGGATTTCTACACTGCCTGGACGCCAAGACTGGAAAGCCCTATTGGACCTATGACATGATGGCCCCGGTCTGGGGATCTCCGCTGGCGGCTGACGGCAAGGTCTACCTTGGCGATCAGGATGGCGATGTTACCGTCTTCAAGGCCGCTGCCGAGATGAAGAAAATTTCCGAGATCGATATGGGAGGCTCGGTTTACAGCACGCCCGTGCCTGCCAACGGTGTGCTTTACATCATGACGTCCTCCGAACTTTATGCCGTTGCTGCCAGTGCCGGCGGATCTGAAAAATAGGGGACTCGTGCTTGGAAGGATTATGGGACGTTCTGAAGGGCGGCTAGGTGCAAAGAGCATTAGCGCGGGCCGCTTTCCGGTCGTCTCTGCCTGTATGCTGAATCAATGCCTGGATGAAAAAGGAGCCATGCCAATGAAAGCCAAGACAAAGCTCATATCGTTGTTGGTCACACTATTCGTAGCCTGCGCCTTCGCTGCGGATTGGCCGCAGTATTTTGGGCCCCAAAGAGACGGCACATCCGCGGAGAAGGGCTTATTGCGGAGCTGGCCAAAGGAAGGCCCGAAGGTCCTCTGGACGGCTCCTGTTAATATCGGCTATGGCGGCCCGGCCGTCAGCGGCGGCAAGGTTTATCTGCTCGATCGTGACGAAAAAGTCGGGGACAACCTGAGATGTTTCGACCTTTCCAACGGCAAGGAGCTATGGAACTTTACCTACAATGCCCCGGGCAGCTTCAACCACCCCGGCTCGCGATCCACCCCCACAGTGGATGGCAATAATGTTTATGCATGCGGGCCGCTGGGAGACCTGTACTGCATCAACACAAACACGCACAAACCCGTCTGGAATAAAAATATCTGGAAGGATTTCGGCGGCGGCGAACTGCCCAGGTGGGCCATAACCCAGAACCCGCTAATATACGGCAATTTGCTTATTGTGGCACCGCAAGCACCCCAGACGACTGTGGTTGCCTATGACAAGCTGACAGGCGAGCTTAAATGGAAATCATCTGTTCTATCCGGCGGGGTTGGCTATGTCAGCCCCTCAATAGTCAAAGTCGGCGGAGAAGATCACCTGGTGATGATCATGGCCGGCGTGGGATTTGGGCGCAACGCCAGCGGCGGCAGCGTCAATGGACTCGATCCGCTTAGCGGGAAAGTCCTGTGGACGTACGGCAACTGGCAGTGCGCTATTCCCGTTCCTCACGCTGTCGGCGCCGGAGAGGGCCGCATGCTCATCACAGGCGGATACAGCGCCGGTTCCGCAATGATAAAGGTTCAAAAGAAAGCAGACGGCAGCTACGGAGTTGCGGAGCTGTTCAAGACTCCCGATTTCGGGGCCCACACACAACCCCCGGTTCTCTATAAAGACCATTTCTATACCCAATACACTATCAACGAGCGAAGCGATGGCATGGTGTGCATGAGCATGGACGGCCAGATCAAGTGGAAAACGGGCGAGGATCCGGCCTTTGTCAGAGGCGGTTCAATCCTTGCCGATGATCTGCTGCTGAGCACCGACGGCACTAGGATGCTGTATCTTATCGACCCTAATCCGGCCGGTTTCAAGCCGCTGGCCAGCGCCGAGCTGCTGGAGTCAGGCGAAAACTGGGCTCCTCTGGCGCTTGTGGACGGCAAGCTGCTCATACGCGACCAGAAGAACCTGAAATGTGTGAGAGTAGCAAAATAGAATCAGAAGTTGCTTTCCTGTGCTCGGACTTTGCGAGGCTCATAACGGCCAACATCGTGCACCTGCGGTGATTGGAATGTGAAATTGTGCCGAAAATTCCAAACCCTTTGAGCGACGCCGCTTTTTGCCGCTGCCTGGGTTGTGAGGGGGATCCTGCATATGAATAAACGAGCGCTTGCGATTGCCCTGCTTCTCATCGGTGCTTTGGGGATCTCCGCATGCAGTCGCCAAACGGGCACTCCGGCGGAAACGGTGTTGATCCATGCGAAAATATACACGGCGAATCCGCAAGAGCCATGGGCGCAGGCCATGGCCGTCCGCGCAGGGAAAATCATTGCTGTAGGTTCGGATCAATCGATTGCTGCATATCAAGGCCCTTCCACAAAGGTGATCGATGCGAGGCAGCACATGGTGCTTCCCGGATTCGTCGACGCTCATGTCCACATGATGGCCGGCGCCGCTCAGCTGAGGAATCTTTCACTCAATAGCGCCAAAACAGTCGGTGAATTTCAGAAGGCGATACAGGACTATGCCGCTGCCCACCCTGAAAGAAAATGGATCCAGGGTATGGGATGGGTCTACAGCGTCTTCGGCAAAAACGGCCTGCCCCACAAGAAGCTGGTGGACGAAGTCGTTCCCGACCGTCCTGTTTATTTGGCGGCATACGATGGGCACACTGCCCTGGCGAACAGCAAGGCGCTTCAGGCGGCGGGAATCACGCGCAAAACCCCTGATCCGCCGAGCGGCATCATTGTGCGCGATCCTGTCACGGGAGAGCCGACAGGCGTTTTGAAGGAGGCTGCGGAACGATTGGTGGCCCGGGTTATCCCGAAACCGACCCGCGAAGAAGAGCTGGACGGTCTCACCGAGGCCATCCATTACGCCAGCTCCCTGGGCCTGACCCGCCTGATCAGCGCGGGCGCGGACGCGGAGCGCATCGAACTGTTCGATGAAATCCGGCAAAGAGGCGATTTGACCGCGCGTTTTACCATGGCTCGGTTTGTGAGCGCACCGGTTACTCCGGATGCCATTAAAGCTCTGCAGGAAAACCGACAAAAGTATGGCGATGATTGGATCGATGCCGGCCAGGCGAAGTTTTTGCTGGATGGCGTCATCGAAGCGCATACGGCGGCGATGCTGGAGCCTTACGAGCACGATCCGGCCAACAGGGGACAGCTCTATTTTGAGCCGGAAAAGTACAAGGAAAGCGTGATCCTGCTGGACAGCCTCGGTTTTCCAATCTCCACTCACGCGATTGGCGATCGCACCATCCGTCTTGCGCTCGATGCCTATGAGGCTGCGAATAAGGCAAACGGCCGCACGGACGCGCGGGACCGGATCGAGCATATCGAGGCCCCAAGCGCCCAGGACATTCCCCGGTTCGGAAAACTCAACGTGATCGCCGGCATGCAGCCGCTGCATGCAACTCCGGACACCAACACTTTTGAGGCCTGGGCGCGAAGCATAGGTCCGCAGCGCGCTCAGTACGCATTTCCCTGGCACTCCATCCTTAATGGCGGCGCCCACCTGAGCTTCGGCAGTGACTGGCCCGTGGTAACTCTGAATCCCTGGCCGGGCCTCCAGATTTTGCTGACGCGCCAGACCCCGGAGGGAACCCCGGCGGGAGGGTGGCTGCCAAACGAGCGACTCACTCTTGAGCAGGCTATTCAGGGATACACCATGGGCGGAGCAATCGCCGCGAAACGGGAGAAAACGGAAGGCTCCATCGAGATAGGGAAGCTGGCAGACGTGGTCATCATTTCGCAGGACTTATTCAATATTCCACCGAATCAAATCGGGAAAACGAAGGCTCTGATGACATTGGTCGGAGGCAAAGTCGTTTATCAGGATCCTTCGTGGAACAACGAACCACCGACCACTTCAAAGTGAATCCGTCAGCGACCTGCTCTGCGCGATACATTGCGGAGTTTGAAAGCTCCGGGATCTTGCAACGCTGACCTGCGCCAACTAAAGCGCTGACGGTAGTGACGAAGTCAACGTACGTCAGCGTTTCATGTTGGTGGGGGCGATCCGGCCGTACCGCAGGCTTTTGATAACCGGACAAAGCTCAGGCATACCTGCCGTAGCTCTTGGTAACATCCATCATAGCTTTCACATTCTCCGGCTTGGCTTCGTCCAGGGCTGTGGCCGTCAT
>Ga0208980_10002257_pt1 | contig 11684 bp, 8 predicted proteins | sample WetSurMetagenome_3_FD_187993 | JGI IMG/M metagenome (GOLD analysis project Ga0208980, IMG submission 187993) | Wetland microbial communities from Twitchell Island in the Sacramento Delta, sample from surface sediment Aug2011 Site A1 Bulk (version 2) | ecosystem: Environmental > Aquatic > Marine...
GCCCATTCCATAAACAGTGCTGCCAGGATCGAGCACACCACAGCCGACCGCATTGGCACACTGATCGTGAGCCCCGCTCACAATTTGCACGCCCGGGGGCAGACCGAGGTCAGCTGCGATGTGCGCTGCAACCGTTCCGATCACCGTCCCCGAGGGAGCCGTGGCAGGCAGTTTAGAGCGATCAAGGCCAGCGGCTTCGATGAGGGCATCAGACCAGTCGCCTTTATGGATGTCAAACAGCAGGGAGCGGTTGGCCAGTGAGTAATCCACTACCGGGTCAGCGCCCAGCATAAAGGCGATGAAATCGCTCCAGTGCAAAAATTTGTAGGTATGGGCGTACAGGTCAGGTTGGTGGGCCTGAATCCACTTGAGTTTGGTGAGGGTGTATTGGTTGCCTAAAGTATTACCGTTAATGGCATACAAGCGTTCGTTTGGAAGAAGCGCGGACAGCTCAGGCAGGAACTCCTCGCCGCGGACATCAAAATTCAACAAGGATGGTCCCAAAATCTGACGATCATCTGAAACAGGAACCGCCGCCTCTGCCAGCGATGACACCGAGACAGCCCCGATCTTTCCACCCGGACCGGCTGCCGTCACGGAGCGGATGGCGGCTTTGACAGCCTCCCAGATGGCGGTGGAGTCAAGCTGCGCCCAGCCCGGTTGCGGGCTTTGGGGGTCGTATTCACAATAGGCCGTCGACAGCATCTCACCCTGGAGCGAGAACAGCGCTACCTTGCAGCCGGTCGTACCGACATCAATGCCAAGCAGGTTCATGTCACCTCCTGTGTCAGCAGCGGTTGGATGTTTTTTAAGCCAAAATACTCGCCAATCAGCCAGCAGGTGCGCTCATAGACGGCATCCTGGGCTGCGGAGACTTTTCCAGAGGATTGCAGGCTGGACTCATAGGCCTGCCGGATCTCAGTGGCGATGTTGATTTTGGAAATCCCTTTTTGGAAGGAAGCCAGCACATATTCCCGCGGGATGCCTGAACCGCCATGCAAAACCAGCGGAACCGCGGTAGCTTGGAACAGACTCTCCAAATGTTCCAGGTTCAAGCGGGCGGCAATTTTCTTTTGGTCTTTGGTGCCCCCCGATATCGCGCCGTGAATATTTCCGATGGCCACCGAAAGCCAATCGCAGCCTGATTCAGTCACGAAACGGCGCGCTTCATCCACTATGGTGAAGCCCTTCCCGGAGGCGAACAATTCTTCGTAGGGCGGCAGCGGGCCGGATTCGTGGCCCAGGACAGCGCCAAGTTCGGCCTCGCAGGGAATCCCGGCCTGATGCGCCATCACCGCCGCCCGACAGGTAGCAGCGATGTTTTCATCCAAAGGCAAACGTGAACCATCCACCATCACAGAATGATAGCCCAGGCCAATCGCCTGCTGGATGATGGCGAGATAATCCACCCGCTGGCCGTCCTCGTCGATCACGGGAACATGGTCAAGATGCAGCCGCACATGCTCCGGGTTGTGCCAGCGGAAAAACTCCCGGGCAATCACTTCGGGCCCACCGGCTTCAAATTTAATCCATTCCAGGCGGGCTGTTTCGATCAGCGCAAAACTGTTTTGATCGACCACCGCCCGCACGACCGGCTCAAGCATGGGCAGGTACGGGATATTGAAGGCCGGCAGTGCCACCCCGGCTTTCGATGCATTCTGAACAATATCCCTTAATTCAGGCATGGTTACTCGGCTTGCGGGACAGTGACTTCAAAGCCGAGATACTTCTCCAGCGCTTCTTTCAGCGGAGCAACGTGCTTGCCGGGGGTCACACCGACATGATGGCGATAACCGTTCATGCCCACATGCAACAATACATCCTGCAGCTTGTCGATCTCTGCCACTCCGGCTGCGCCGAAGAAATTCCCCGGAATTGGGTCTTCGGTGAAACGACCATCCCCCAGGAAAATCTTGACTTTGCCTGCATCCGTCATCATGCTGCCAAAGGTCAAATCGGATGGTGCGATTCTCCCGACAACACAGCCAAAGCTGTTATTTTCACCAACCGCATTGGCTAGAATCAGATGATCAGAAATGTGGCCTTTATCGGTCATCAACTCGCGCGGCACCGGCCCGCAGTGGAACAGGATGCATTTGTCATCCTCATCGTGGTAGTTGTTGTTCCAATCCAGCACTGTGGCCGGACGCCCCGAAGCCAACGATAAAGCCGCCATGACCACGGCGTTGTAGATATCGACTTCGCAGGCTGCGATGGTGCCGGTGTTGTTGAGCAGGCCCATCAGCACGCAGGGTGAAATCCTCAACTGCTGCTGCAACTCGATCCAACAGCGGATGGCAATCGCATCCATTCGGTTTTCGACGATCAGTTCATCCAGTACCACGCCCAGGCGGGTGATATTCTCGAGAGCCGCATCCGGAACGCCATCCCAGGATGTGTAGTCCATCAAGGCTTCTTTCTTGGCTTTGTAAGTGCTGCTGTCGGCAGAAAGGGCTTTGACCCGCGCAATCACCGTGGAAAGATCGAAAGTCTCAACGGTGACACCCATGCGCTGCAAAGCCACTTCGTCATAACGGACGGTCTTGAACGCTGAAGTGCGCGCGCCAACCGCCCCGACGACCAGATTGCGGAAGCCTTTGACCACACGGCAGAGCCGGTCGAAGTGGTCGAGATTGGCCTTGAAACGCTCGCTTGAGGGGCTGACGACATGCGGTTTGAGAGCGGTAAATTTAAGGTTGTGCTGGTAGAACACGTCCATGATTGAGAACTTGCCGCAGAAGGCATCGCGCCGCAAAGCCGGGTCCATGCGATCGAAATCGTCAGGATAAGCCTGGATAAGAATCGGCACCCCGGACTCTTTCAGGGCCGCTACGGCTCCATTTTCATCGCCAAAATTGGGCAGGCTCAAGATCACGCCATCATATTTACCCTGGTTTTGGCGCAGGAAATTAGCAAAGATCTGGCCTTCCTGGGGCGTTTCGACCGCCCCGTAACGGGTGGCTTCCGCATCCAACATCAGGACCTCATGTCCAGCGGTTTTGAGAACCCTGGGAAGTTCCTCACGCGCTTCCGCCTGTAACGAAGCCGGGAAAAAACCGCGGTTACCGAAATAGAGTGCAAATCTGGATTTTTGCGTCATGGGTTTCTCTCCTAAAAACGATTTTATTAAAACGTTTTAATGATTATAATAGTTATAGTAAAAACGATTTTAATTGTCAAGTGGCGATTAGCCTTATTTAAAAAAACGGAGAATGTTTTGAAATCCACCATTCAGGATGTTGCTCGATTGGCGGGGGTATCCAACGGGACGGTATCCAATGCCCTGACTGGCAAACGCCCGGTGGCTGAAGCAACGCGCCAGCGGATTTTGACTGCCATGGCGGAACTGGGTTACCAGCCCAACCTCATGGCGCGCGGACTGGTCAATCAGCGCAGCCATGTGCTTTCGGTCGTCATCAAAGAGTTAAGCGACCTGGGTTTCTATGGGTACTCATCCGCGCTGACCGGTATTCAACGTGAAGCCAATCATTTGGGATACTCAATCATGCTTCACTTTGTCAATGGGTCCATGGAAGATGAGGTTTTTAGCACCCTGGATCAAATCCGTGCCCGCCGCGCAGATGGGGTTATCTGGGCGATCCACGAAGTCGAAGGGAACCGGGACTGGGTTCGAGAAATCCAGCCGGATGAATATCCACCGATCATCTTTTTGCACATGCACCCCGACCCGGCTCTCAGTGTCGTGGCGATTGATAATCAGGCCGGGGCCAGTCTGGCAGTTTCACACCTGATCGAACAGGGCTGCCGTACTGTCGGCATTATCACCGGCCCGGTAAATTGGTGGGAATCGCAAGCCCGCCTGGCGGGTTGGCGACATACATTGGAACAGGCCAACCTGGATACCGACTCGTCGCTGGTGGTGACCGGCGATTGGCTGGCCGAAAGCGGTCAAAAAGGTCTGGAAACACTCCTGAATCAACGCCCGGATCTCGATGCGGTCTTTGCCTGTAACGACACGATGGCTCTGGGCGTGATCCACACCGCCCGCCGCCGCGGGCTATCCATTCCAGGCGACCTGCTCCTGGTTGGTTTTGACAATACACCCGAGGCGGATTCCTATTGGCCGCCGCTCACCTCTGTGCATCAGGGGTTGCGGCAATCCGGGCAGATTGCAGTCGATGAACTCCACCAAATCATAGAAGTCGGAATTAACGAACCAACCGCCCCCCGTCAGCATATCCTCCAGCCTGAATTGATCATCCGGCGCAGTTCGATGCGCGAAAGAATTTAGTTAATGGGATGGACAGGCAGATAATTCCTTTTCAATGAGGATGGCATTATGAAAAGGTCGGAGATTAACAGCATTATGCGGGATGCGGACGCGTTCATCCGACTAAGAGGCTTCCAACTTCCGCCTTTTGCCTACTGGACCCCGGCCGACTGGGAAACCAAAGGCCCGGAAACCCGCGAGATCGTGGAACGCCAATTGGGCTGGGACATCACCGACTTTGGGCTAGGTGACTTTCGCCAGATCGGCCTGTTCATGTTCACCCTCCGCAATGGCACACTCCGGGAACTAAAAAACAGCGCCGGCAAGGTCTATGCGGAAAAAATCATGATTGTGGAAACCGGCCAGGTCACGCCCCTTCACTTTCACTGGACCAAAACCGAAGACATCATAAATCGCGGTGGCGGCCGCCTGGTCATTCAACTGTATAACTCTACAGCTGATGAAAAACCAGCCGACACTGAGGTGGTCGTCAGCCTGGACGGCGTCCGACAGTCCTTGAAAGCAGGCGACTCGGTAACATTGGCCCCCGGTGAAAGTATAACGTTGCCGGCCAGCTGCTATCACAAATTCTGGGGTGCGGAGGGCCGCACGCTGGTTGGCGAAGTCTCGGCGGTAAACGACGACAATGTTGATAACCGCTTTTACGAACCGGTGGGGCGCTTCCCAGCCGTGGAAGAAGACCGGCCGCCCTTGTATTATTTGACAAAAGATTATCCACAGCACTTAGGTCGGATCATGCGAAGATCAAGCCAACTTTAATGTAAAAATCCCTAAGTAACAAACGCCATCAAAATTAACAACAAGAACACGGTTGATCGGCCGTGTTCTCTGCAACCCTTCACTGATAAGCAATTCATCTAGACGTTATCCCCTTGGGTCTTTAATGCAGATCTTCTTTCAAGTAGGGCGTTTGATTTCACTCCCTCCCTGCCAGATGCGCAATTGTCAGCGCCAGTTTCGGGATGCGGTAGTATGCCGACGCCTGAATATTGGGCCAGCCCAGCGCCGCACGGATCAGGTGACTTGACATTAACAAAGTAATCACAGTTACGGCTGTGTAGTACCCGTGCCGGAGGAGAAAAAGATCTTCTCGGCCCGTTCTTGTGCTTCGTCCAGCGCAGTTTGTACATCCACATTCTCGACAATAACCTGCCGCACAGCCTCCGAGAATAGATTGGAAATCTCCCCGGACTCTGGATCGGTGAGAAACGGCAGGCTTAAGAATGGCAGGTCCGCCGGCAAACTCAGGGCAACGGTCAACACATCGGGGGAGGCGCGTTGGGCATACTCGTCTGAAATGATCTGCCAGCTGAGGGGCGGAATCTGCCCTAAAGAGGCTTCCTGGCGTTGCACAATAAAGTTGATCCAGTTCCAGGCTGCCTGGGAGTCCGGCGATCTCCTGGTGATAAAGTACCCATCCAAAAGAGCAGGAGCGCTTGCCGGGCTCACTGATGTTTCATCCACTCTTGGCAGTGGGAGCACACGGCCTTGGACGGGGAGTGAATCCGCGTAGCCAAACATGTCCAACCAATTCATCCAATACCCGCAGGTACTGGATGCGATATATTGATAGGTTTGATACACGTTGTCTGTCACTTTTGGCACCAGGGCATGTTCCGACCACAAGCGGGCGTACCATGAGATGGCTTCAACATTGGCGGAGCTGTTGAGCCTAGGTTGTGTGGGTTCCGGCATGCGATCATAGAGTCCGCCTCCGAAAATGTACGTAAAGCGGACAGGATCATTATCCAACGGGGTCGTGCAAAAGCCGTAGGAATAGTTGCCTGAATCGAGGGAGGCGCTCTGATTGTTGACTTGCCTGGCGCTTGTCAGAAAATCTTCCAGGGTATAGTCGGGGCTGGGCGGGGTGGCGGAAGCTGCTTTGAATCGGATATTTTCGTAGAACATCACCACCGGGTCGAGTCCCGCCGGCAAGCCCATCTGGTGTTGCCCGGATTGAAGCGCTTCCAGTGACCCCGGAAAGAAATCCTGACGAGGGAAGTCTTCATTGCCCGCGATAAACTCATCGAGCGGGTAGACGGCGGAAAGTTGATCCGAACCAAGAAAGGTGGAGTTCACACGCACAACATCCGCTTCCTGGAATTGTTCCAGCAGCAGGTTGAAGCCTCCCAGTTGTTCGCGAAGGGAGATCGGCGCCAGCTCGATGGTGACGCCGGGATATTGTTGGTGGAATTCATCAGCCAGCCCCTGGTAATCTTCTTCATGACCCAGGTAGGCAAAGCGGAGCGTGGTTGGCACAGGGGTGGGAGCAGGCGTCGGCGCCGGTCCGCAGGCGGTGACGAAGAGAACGATCAGCCAGACGCAGAGCCATGTTCGAGAGAATTTTTTCATGACAAAACCCTCCTGGCTTGAAAGAGATTGTACCTTTGGACGGCCTCCAAACAGGAATCCTTGAAATACCCCTTATTGGGAATTGCTTTCTTGTCTCATGATCTGTCCATCCGATAATTGCATCACCTCATCCACGTATTCATCCACCAGTGGGTCGTGGGCAGCTATTAAGATGGTGACCTCTTCCTGAGCCACAATTTCACGGAATAGGGCGAATATCTCCCGGGCTGTACTCGTATCCAATTTTCCGGTGGGTTCGTCTGCCAGGATCAATCGTGGCTGGTTTGCCAGCGCGCGGGCAATTGCCACGCGCTGCTGTTGCCCGCCGGAGAGTTCATGGACTCGATGGTGCATCCAGTCAGCCAGGCCGACTCTCTCCAGGCAGTGTTCCGCTCTTTGCCTCCGAGAGTTGTATCCCATCCCGGCGATCTGCAGGACAATTTCCACATTTTCTATGGCGGAGTAAATGGGAGTAAGGCCAAATGCCTGGAAGATGAATCCCACATTCTGGCGGTAAAAATTGGTCAGATCCTCGTCTTCCAGATCCTTCAATTCAAGGTCAAAGACACGCACAGAACCGCGGGTGGGTTTGTCCAAGCCTCCGATGCAGTTCAGCAAGGTTGTTTTTCCGCTCCCGGAACGTCCCTTGAGCGCAAGATAACTTCCCCTGGTCACAGAAAGGTTGACCCCCCGGAGAGCATGAACTTCCTGCTGGATGCCGGTCTGATAGGTTCGCCACAAGTCCTGGGTGATGATCACCTGCTCGGGAGCTGCTTGTTCGAGGTTCATCGCTGGCTCCCTCGTCCCGGCTTCCAGCGTCCGATAAGCCTTTGAAGACGGTTCCTTTTAGGAGCTGCTGCAAGCTCGTCCTTGGAATTATCGCCAGGTCCAGTCTGTTGTGCGCCTTGGTGTTCAACAGGGAGGATCAGGATTCCGCCATCCTTGATTTCCATGCGGACATAACGCTGCATGCCCAACTGTTCCCTCAACTCTCTGGGGATCTGCAGCCGACCGGTGGAATCCAGCACGATCAATTCAGTGAAGGAAGAACCGTGCTCGGCTGTAGGGTGGTCATGTCGCAGCGTTTCAGAAGACACCTTACCGTCGCGGATGGCCACCACCCTGTCCACGTGCCGCGCCAGGTTCAAATCGTGACTGACGATCAGTGTGGTGAGATTGAATTCCAGGTTCAGGTCTTTGAAGATCTGGTAGATTTTCCTAGCATTGACTTCGTCCACTTCGCCGGTGGGTTCGTCGGCCAGGAGCAGCTTTGGGCGGTTTGCCAGGGCGACGGAGATGGCCACGCGCTGTTGTTCCCCTCCTGAAAGTTCCGAGAGTTTATGGTTACGCCGGTCCGTCAGTCCGACCAGTTCCAGCAGCTCTTCGGCACGGCGCTGTTTTTCCCTGCCGTTTACACCGAACAGGGTCATGGGCAATTCAATGTTCTTCATAGCGCTCATATACGGAACCAGGTTGCGGGCGCTTTGTTGCCACACAAATCCCACCGTGTTGAGCCGGTAATGATCCAGAGCTGAATTGGGCATCTTGAGCAGATTCTGCCCGTTGACCTGAATCCGTCCGGCGGACGGGCGATCCAGTCCTCCGAGGATGTTCAGCAGGGTGGACTTGCCGCTTCCACTGACCCCGACGATTCCCACCAGCTCACCGGTGCTAATCTCCAGATCCAGGCCTTGAAGCGCGACGACATCATGTTCGGCGATCTGGTAGATCTTCACCAGGTTGTCGCACAAGATCATGGGGGAAGGTGCTCCGTTGGTGACTGCCGCCATGGCTATACCGTCTCCCCCAGTTTGATCGCCTGGAAGATCTGCATCCGGCGCAAGGATATGAGCAGGATCGCGAGCGTGATGCCAAAGAGCACCATGAACATGATATAGATCTGAAGTACCGCCGGCCAGGCAATAATTACTTGAAATGGCGGAACCAAGGACGACACCTTTGAACCGATCTGTAAAAATGGAATAAACAATTGGCTGGCCATCACCCCAAAGACTGTGCCAAAGGCGATGCCCAAAATGATCAGGAAGGTCAGCTCCCAGGTCATATACCCGGACATCTGACTCATCGAAAGGCCGGCGGCTCGCAGCACGCCCAGTTCAATGAACCTCTGACGGAATGAGAATAAAACATATAACAAAAAAGCCAGCGTGGAGAGCACTGCCGCAGCAGCAAAACCGATAAACAAAAATCCAAACAATCCCTGCCGTTCCGGCTGAGCTTGTGTCGCAGCGATGGCCAATACAGGCGCATCCCAGTCCGAGTATTTGGCTCCCGGAGCCAGCCCCGGAAGTCTGTCCCGGCCTAATTCCCCGGGATCAACGCCCTCTTTAACCGATAAAAGAACACGGTAAGGATAATCCCCATGGATCTGTTTGAAAAAATAACTCAGGTTGCCGACAAATAAAGGTCCGTCTTGCGGGTACCACATCGGAAAGTAATCAAAACTGCCCACGATATTTGCGGAATAGGGAAAGCTTTGACCAAAGATGGTCATTCGCAGTTTGAGCGGGTCGCCGATCTTCAGATCATTTTGCCGTAGGAAACTGGTGGGGACCAGCACCCCAGCCCGGTCGGTCGCCAGGCGGTTCATCAGCGCACCCAGACTCTCGGCAGCGAAATCGTCCCTCCAAAATGCGACGTTGGGAAAATCGAGCCGATCGACACCGAAGAAAATACCATTGACGGCCTTCGATTTGATGATGGCCCTGGTCGTATACCTTCCCAGCCGGGCGACAGAGTCAACACCATCAACCTTCAGGTATTCAGTGACGGGGAGAAATTTCCAGGTGTCAGTTTGATTTCCAACAGCAAGCTGACTGGAATTGCCGGTATCCAGCAGGCGCATATCTGCGCCAAGGCGATAATACGTTTCGTCATACAGATGGTTGTCGAAGGTGTAAGCCAGGGAGGCCGTGTAAGCTGAAAGGCTGACTGTCAAGGTCAGGATGATCAGCGGTGTGTAATAGTGACCTGGTGAGCGAGAAAGCTGGCGCGAGGCCAGCGTAAGGCTGGTGTTCTTGGTTCTCCCGGCAATTTTCGCGACAATCGTCATGATGGGTTGGATAAAGCGCAGCGAGAATAAGGTCAGCGAAAAAATAGCCAGTGCAGGCACCAGGAAAAGCAATGGATTCTGGAAAGGATCAGCAGTGCCGTCACTCCCAAATACAACAATCCTTCCCTGCTGCTGAAGTATGCGATAACCATAGACTGTCGGGATCAAGAGCAGCACATCCAGCCATAATCGCTGCCACCATGGTTTTGTGACCGCCTTTCCCATCTCCCTCTTGTAGGAAACAATGGTGTGGCGGGCTGCTCCCATGGCCGGGATCATCATGGCGACCAGCATGAGAAGCACAGCGGCCAGACCGATCCAGATAATCTGAGTGGAGATGCCCACCCGGAGATCGCTGGTCAGCGAGAAATCCATAAAACTACGCGTATGACCTATCCATCGCGTCAGGGCTGTGGCCGTCGGAAGGCTGATCAATAATGCAAAAAGGCCGATAATCAGACCCTCAAAAAGCGTGAAGGCCAGAACTTGTAATGGAGAGGCGCCCCGGCTGCGCATCACCGCGATTTCATTTCTTTGCCGTTCCACGGACAGATGCGACACAAGACCGATGAACGCGATGATCAATCCGAGGATGGGAACCGCGAATGCATAAAGAAGGACCGTTAAAAGGTTGGATGAACGCCGATAATTGGTCAATGCATCCACCGGTGAGATCCGTAATTTCACATGGTCCAGCAGAGTGGTGGAAGTCCGATTGAGCATATTGATTCTCTGCAACAAGGGCTTGACACCGTCGGAGTAGACTTTCGAACCGTCCATCACGAAATACCAGTAGGCTGAAAATATCGCCTTGGGGATTTTTCGGTTGACGCTCCCTGAAAATGCCTCTTCGGATGTGAAAAGCACGTTCTCATAGAGACTCGGTTTTGAAATCCAATATGTATCATCAGGATTAATCGGTTCCCAAAATCCGGCAATTTTTACAGGAACATTTCCGAGCACATTGCTTTTTCTGAACCAGCCTTCTGATGCAAGAAATTGATAGACTTCCCCGACTTTGTAGCCATTTGCTTTTGCCATCGCGCTGCTGATCAGCACTTCGACCGGTTCACCTTCTCCCGGATCGATGGGTTGGGGGAATTGCCCTTCGATGAGGCGAATATGGTCATTCAGGCCGCTCATGGTGCCCATGCGTCCGCGGACGATATCCATGCCAAGCGTGTAATTTACTTCCCCCCTGGGAAGGATCGGAAAGGAGTCAGTATTAAAGAAGCGAACCAATTGAATCGGGGGTAGAGCTAGGGTGCTGGATATCTCATTTTCGACATAATCATCCAGCGGCTGGATATCTTCCCAGGCAACACTTCCACCCAGGCTTCCATAGTAATTTAGTAAAAATGAAAAAGGCGGGCGATACCTGACTCCGAACTCACTATCTTCTATGATATTCTTTTGCAGACTGCGGTAATACACCGCATCGGCATAAAGCGGAATGCTCATAATCAGCGACAACGAGACCACCAGTCCTGCGACAGCCGCCAGCGCAAGTTCCCACCGCGCGATCAGACGGGAGGGAATGGCCATGAGTATGCCAACGGTCCGGTTAATAAGTTTCATAAATGGGTTCGAAACATCTTAATTGAGATGGCGATTGTGAAAAAGAGTATAATAATTATACCCTGTACGTACAAGCATACAACCGTTCCGCAGAACCCCTTGGATCATTAATATATGAAAACGGTTAATAAGCAAAGTCATATTCCGTATTATTTTCAGCTGGCGGATATTCTGCGGGAGACGATCCGTGAAAGCGCATCCGGTGATAAAAACGAGTTTCTCCCATCCGAGAACGAATTGGTGCAGATGCACCAGGTCAGCCGGGCTACTGTTCGTCAGGCATTGAACCAGTTGACGCATGAGGGGTTGGTTCATAAGGTAAAAGGTAAAGGCACCTATATCTTAAAGCACCGGGTTCGTTACCCGTTGACACAGCTTATCTCAACCACAGAAGAGATGAAACGCAGGGGGTGGAAACCGGGTGTGGAA
>Ga0208980_10002258_pt1 | contig 11682 bp, 3 predicted proteins | sample WetSurMetagenome_3_FD_187993 | JGI IMG/M metagenome (GOLD analysis project Ga0208980, IMG submission 187993) | Wetland microbial communities from Twitchell Island in the Sacramento Delta, sample from surface sediment Aug2011 Site A1 Bulk (version 2) | ecosystem: Environmental > Aquatic > Marine...
ATACGTGGAACCTGACGTCTCCGAGTAGATCCCATCCGATTGCAAAATAAACACGGGACGCCCCATCATGAAATCAGCCGTGGGAGGTCCGAAAACCCCGCCATAAACAGCCAGTGGATTCTGCCCGGAGAACGATGTATACAACTGGTGTAACCGTTGGACTTCCACGCCAAACGAAATCGTGTGATTACCCTTGGTTATCGTCAGGTTTTCCGATAGGTCATAGATCCTTCGCTGGGGATCGTCGGCAGTGCCATTATAGGCTGCGGTAAAGGAGCCTGAGACGATTTGCTGAAATATGCCCGGCATGTCGGCCTCGGTAATCTTGGCGCCGAATTTGGCTAGACTGGGAGCATTGGGGTCTCGATCGCCGGGAGTGTTATGATAATTCATAACAGTGAAACGAAGGTCGTTGACTAGATTCGCATTCGTATACGTGTAGCCGAGCGTGCCGTTATGCCACCCATGTGACATCCCCAGGCCACCTATCATTATGTTGTCTGGCGGCGCCAAAATAGAATCGGTCACACTGGAATCGTAGAAATAGCGCGCGAAGAACCGGTGACTGCCAAGGGTGTAATCCGACTTTATCACATATTGGTTTGCGTGTTGCCTGACGGGATTCCTCCACTCAAGGTATCCATCTGGATTCGGCGAGTGAGGAATATATTCCAGCAATTGCTGATTAACCTGACTGAGTTGGCTCGGAGGAATAATGTTGCCGGGGAACGGCTGGAAGGTCAGGGGATTCCGGACCGGCCTCGGCGAGGTAGAAAAATCTCCGGTACGCTGAGCGTCTGTGGGGAAATAGGCATTTCGTGAAATGCTGTTCGACAATTGAGTCCCCTGCCAAGAACCAAAAACGAACCAACGGTCGCGCTGGATTGGGGCGCCCAAGGCAATGCCATACTGGTTGCGTTTGAGCACATCGGGACTCTGGGCGAAAGCGTTCCGTGCATTAAAGTATCCGTTGCGCAGGAATTCGAAGAACGATCCGTGAATCTCATTTGTTCCCGATCTGGTCACAATATTAACTGCACCGCCCGGCGCAGACGGATAACGCGCTCCATAGGTCCCGGTTACGACGTTGAATTCCTCCGTAGCATCGGGATTCGGAAATGGACCACCAGTGACCTGAAAAGGATCTACGTTGGTTGCTCCGTCCAGAGAGAAGAAAACGTCGCCACTACGAACACCGTGCACTGTGGCAACGGTTGAGGTTGGAAAGGTGGCGCCGCCTGCTAAGACAGTCATGCCGGCTGCGGTGGTACCTGCGCCCCCTGCTCCCGAGACCGGGTTGCTGACACCCGATACCGTAAAGATAAGATTGGCGGGATTTCGACCGTTCAGCGGAAGCTGAGATACCTCTTGCGAGCCTATAACTCTTTGAATGTTGCTTGTCGTCGTGTCGATGGCAGAGGCGTCTGCCGAGATCGACACTACTTCCGTAAGACTGCCTATGCTCAGTGCAATTTGTAAATTAGCGGCTTGATTCACGCTCAATAAAATTCCCGTCTGCTTATAGGTCGAGAAACCCGCCGCTTTAACCTCCAATTCGTATGGTCCGATGGGCAATGCCCGCAGCGCGAAAAAGCCGACAGCATCCGACACGGCACTTGCCTTGTATTGGGTCTGCGTCTGGATTGCATTAACCTCCGCATTCGGAATAACCGCGCCGGAGGGATCTTTCACGGTGCCGGTAATGGATGCTGTCGATAGTTGGGCATTCGCAGTTGGGACCAGAACCAGTGTTAGAGCCAGTAAGAGAAAAGCAGCATTCACGGAACGGCCCAAAAGACGGGGTAAATTTGCTTTCATGACATCCTCCTCAATGTATCTGGTATAGGTGCCGGAGCATTTCTACGATCGGGATTTGCTTCAGAATGCCTGCTGCGATCTTCGATGCGCCCTGGTGCACGCTTTCTGACTCGAACCCGTGGATTCCCTTGGATGCGCATTCCGGACCTATGGTTTGCCGAAAAATTCCTCGAGAACTAACTTGCCTATAATCTGTTGGATCTTGAGTATTCAGTACTCATTGAAACTAACATAATGAAAGCTGAATGATTGATTCTTTCTGTTCATGACAGTTATGCATAAAAGTGATGGATGGTTTTGCGGTCGCAGGTGCATGGCTGCTGTAAACTAGGACATTAAATTGCAGCCACCCAACACGCACATGTAGAAGAAATAATCATGAAAGCATTTGGAGTCTTGGCCGGGAGAAAAATAGGCAACTGTGAAATTCTGGCAAAATAAGGAGAACTCTATGAAAGAAATCCGTCCAAAAATGATCCCATTTATAGCCGCATTGTTTTTTGTGATGCTTGCAGTCAATCTCAACGCACAGAGTTTGAAAGTCGTCTCCCCCGAAAGCGTCGGACTGTCCACTGAACGTTTGTGGCGAATAGACAAATACATGCAGGGCGAAATAGATCAAAAGAGAAAGGCAGGCATGGTTGTGCTTGTCGCGCGTCACGGCTCGGTCGCATATCACAAGGCATTCGGATTTAAAAATATCGAATCAGGCACCAAGATGACGACTGACACAATCTTCAGGCTTGCTTCAATGACCAAGCCGATCACCAGCGCAGCCCTGTTGACGCTATATGAAGAGGGCAAATTCCAGCTTTCCGATCCCCTGGAAAAATATATTCCAGCGTTCAAGGATGTGAAGGTGTTCGCCGGATTCGATAATAATGGCGCTATGATTTTAGAGGCACCTAAACGGAAGATCACGATTCATGACGTCTTCCGCCACACGCCCGGCTTCGGTAATGCCGACGGCTCTCCGGTGGGCAAGCTCTATCGTGAGGCCGGGGTAGAAATGAGCAAAGTGAATTCACTCAAAGAATATGTTGAAAGGCTGGCGACCGTTCCACTTCTTTATCATCCGGGCGAGCGCTGGGTTTACGGCCCATCCCATGAAGTTCAAGCCTACCTGGCAGAGTACTTTTCAGGCATGCCCTTCGACAAATACGTTCAAAAGAGTGTACTCCAGCCTCTGGGAATGAAAGACACGGTTTTCGGCGTGCCGAAAGAACTGGTCAGCCGTTTTGCCAATATCCATACTATTGGCAAGGACGGGTTACAGGTCGCCCAACCGCTGGGCGGAATGACTGACGACATGTTCAACAGAATTCCCTCCGGAGGAGGCGGCCTCTCTTCAACGTCTACGGACTATTTCCAGTTTGCTCAAATGCTGTTGAATGGAGGCAAACTGGGCGATGTTCGTATTCTCGGCAAGAAGACGGTTGAGCTTATGAGATCAAACCATCTTCCGCCGGGTGTCATATTGCCTCCTGCGCAAGGGGATTCGGGCTATGGTCTTGGGGTGTATGTCATTTTAGACCCCGCCCAGGACGAAAATCTGGGATCCGCAGGTAATTTCGGATGGGGCGGAGCGCATTTACTTTATACAATTATTGATCCTAAGGAGGACATGGTGGCGCTCTTTTTCACCCAATTTAGGGGTGACTAGAACATTGTGGAGCAGTTTCAGACTCTTGTGTATCAGGCCCTTATTGATTGATAAACTCCAAGGCTCGAACAATATCTGACGCCATACAGCGACGATAATTGATTTGCCGGAACAGGGGCTTGCAGCCCGATTGCGGTCGTAAATATATTTTAATAAATAGCAAACTGTCAGATAGTGCCTTTTTTTGTTTCAGTCTGGATTTTTCTGTAATCAGCTTGCATGGAAATATGGACTTACTGATATCTGATTTTTGCTAAAAGCATAGACCGGTTCACTGATAGTGCTGGATTTCTCACCCGCACATATGACCTCTGTGGATCGGCGCAGGGTGCATCCGGTTTGGCAGCGGTTCCGAGGCGAGGGCGACAACCTCGCCAGGAGAGACTCGTTTGCGTTCGACTGATTGGTAAGCGTTCTTGCCGCTCAAGTTTTACAGGCGCTCGATTCGATTCGATCGGAGATAGCTTCATGAATCTCAACCAGCTTGATCTAAATCAATCTCGGTATCGAACTATTTCATCATGGTGTTTATGCCTGAACTGATCCGGCGCATGAGAGCAGGGGCTCCAAACATGAACTTGAAGGTGATGAGACTACCATTTGAAGTGCCGCCGATTCTGGAGCATATGATGTACCATCCCTCCCAGGAGTTCAGCCAGGCGAATGTCCGGCTTCGAGAATTGCTGAAATCAGTTGCCGCGAAGTTCGGATCCCAGTGCTGCCTCTGGAAAAGAAGTGCTTTCACATTAACCACGGACGCGAAGCCCCGCATTAGGCTAGGTTCGCATTCTTTCGCGAAGTGCCGAACAGCTCACGCCGATCTGCCATTCTCCCGTCCGGTATCACAACCATCACCCAAGGTTTTTCAGGATCTGCGATTCTCAGATTCCATTGAAGCGTCTGCTTGCCATTAGTTCCCAAATCCAATTTTGCCTGGTTTTGGTCTAGTTTGGCGTTGAAAGTCCGCAGCTCCAACGTGTGCGCACCCGAGCCACGCACCTGCCCCGTTATTGCAACGGTACCACCCGCAGGCGATGCCGCCGTGAGATCCATCTCAATAGCCCGACCGGGATCAAGCTCCAGTTGATAGCTCGTGCCATCCACGAGAGACATGTTTTTGACCATGCCACCGTAAGTAATGGTGTATTCACCGGCCGCAAGATTCACGTCGAACTTGCTTTTGTCTACCCGGACCTCCTCGCCGGTTCTATTCTCGCGGAACGTTGCACCCGACGGAGCTGATCCGCTAAGCCGAGCCGGGATACCCACATGGGCAAGGTTGAGGATTACGCGACAGTTCGAGAAGATCCACATCTCTTTATAGGGAAAGACTGCGTTGTTTGGCCACGCGGGCGAATCGCCCCGGTAGGAATTGAACCCGAGAGACAGGCCACCAACCAGTTGCGGCATCGAGACCGTAAAGTTCTGCCAAAAGTCATAACCCTCGCCGTACATGAGCGATCGCGAAAACGGATTTGCGCCCAGTCCCCACTGCAGCTGTCTGGCGGCAAGTTCTGCGAGATCGCGGAAGCCTCGTACCTGCGCCGCAGCCATTAAGCCCGCGGTTTTGCCGAGGTGAACAGTGGTGGCGCCGTGTTGGACGTGGTTATGCCACAGTGGAAACACTCGCAAGCGGTGGTTCTCACCGAGGTAGGCTCCGTCCTCGAACATCTTCAGCATCTGGGATCGGACGAACTCCGGGGTCGGATCGGTCGGAAAAATCGGATTCGGTTCAGCGGCAAGTGCCACCCCGGACCGATCAAGAGGTAGAGGTGCATCGATATCACTGCGCCGCCAAACTGCGCTCGGGATCACATCATATGGAGCGGACGCTGTAGCACCCAGCCGGCAAAAGAATTCAGAATAGATCAAGAGCGCCGCGTACCACTCGACCCAATCCGGATGATCCGGCAGCGCCTCGCACAATGCCTTGAAGGCCAGGAGGCCGCACTCCTCGAAGCCGTTGTGGAATTCGTGGACGATCCTCGTGCGCCCAGCGTCCTCATAGAAATAACCGGCGATGGGGATACCGTCAACAAAGCGCTGTTCCTGGACCTGCAGTAGCCAGCGCCCGAGCCGTGCTGCATCCTCCGCATAGCTCCGCCGGCCCGTTGCGCGATAGAGCTCCACTGCCGCAAGCGTCAAGTACCCAACCTGATCTCTCCACGAGCCTTGGTTAATGTAGATGGGAGGTGAGTCTGATGGAGGTTTCGGGTACGTCTCGAGCGCGCTTGCGAAATCTTCTTCCGCTGCCGCGAGAAGCTTGGAGCTGAGCGCTGGATCGGATACCTTCAAGACCCGTGCCGCAGAACCGGTTGCCAGGGTGCCAAGTATGTTCTGGAAGGGATCGTAACCCACATTCTCCTGCAAAACATCGTCGATAGTGCCGATTTCGCTATCGGTGTAGTAGCTGTACCTTCCGGACGAGCACCTGAGTCCCTTGCCGAAGCGCATTCTCAGAGACCAGTCCAGCCCCCATCGCGCCTCCTCCAAAACCCGCCGGGCAAGTTCCGGCTCAAGGCCTCGAGCCTGAAGCTGTTCGTAGAGCTGCAGCAGTGCGAAAACGGATAGATGCGTCCGCCCGGCTCCTTGCGTGAGATTGGCTGCATCGTGCCAGCCCCCGCCGACCACGCGCTTCTCGCCCTTGTAGGACACCAGGACATCCTTGTGGCAGGCATCGTGCACACCCGGAACCGCAAATCCGCAGCGAAAACCGTAAAAGGCATTCAGGGTCTTGTCTATCGGGCTCCGCCAGGCGTTCTCGTCAATCTTAAACTCCTCACCCAAGGAGCTTCCACAGCGGAGTCGATACTGTCCAGGCTTTGTGAAGGCACTGAAATCCAGGACCTGGAAACGGCCGCGTTTATTCTCAACCGTCCTGACCGGAAATGTGGCGATGACGGCACCTCCTGCGGCGTCCAGCAATTGGAAATCCCGGGCGCTCAGGTCGCCAGCGAACGCCAGCTTCGCGGCCGCAGGCTGATATCCTATGTGGCTGAAGGCAATCTTGCCCGGAGACACCGCCCAGCCTTCCACAGGTTCGACGTCGACACGCTCGAGCTGCAACTGATCGAAGTCATAGATGAGCGTGCCGTCGATGCGCTTCTTGGGATTGCCCGAGATCGCCTGGAATAGCACAAACTTGCTGACTCTATCGCGCTGATACTCAGAAATCTCCCAGACCAGACGGTTCCACTCCCCGGGTTTCAAATCCCCTATGTAGTGAGCGGCTATGGGATCCATCGGGCCGGCGGCAGCACCGTCACAGAGGAACTGCAGGGAAAGACTGGTGATAGGATTTTCCGTCGGATGCAGGTAGCACCACAACGAAATCCGGTTGAAACGGCTCCAATCCTGCGGCGGATTCAATGGCAGATACATAAGTGCTGTATAAGGCCCCGGCGACCCCATTTGAAGCACGCCACTACCGGTGAACGACCCATTCTCACTTCGAGTCTTCTTTATATATTCCTCGTTACGCTGATTTGTTTGAAAGCGGAGCGATCGGGTCCCGGCCTTTGCCCGCTCGGTTGTATATCCCATCTTGACGGCAGCAGAAGCCGTCCATCGGCCATCCTTCTCCATGTCATCGATTAAAAGCGTCTCGTACACCCGCTTGGAAAGACACTTATAGTCCAGGGAATGCTCCAGATTTACCGGAATGAGCTGTCGCACGGGCCATGTGGGGTCCAATGCAGATGCGCCAATCGTCTGTGTTCCCTGAACAGATTGCTTCGCTGTGATGCACGCTAAGTTGACCGGCAAGAACGCTCCGACACTGAGAGCCAAGGCCTCCTTCAGAAGTTTCCGCCGCTCCTCGTTGAAACCCACAGACACATCCTTCGAATCATCATTCATTTCAGCTTCCTTTCTGTTCTCACGATAACCCCTTCTGGCGCTATTTCTAGCTTGTAGCACCTGCCTGCCGGATCAACCGCAGACCCTCGCCTTCAGGGTCGTTCTTGATCGTGCACTGGTTGTCAAACACCATGGTTGCGCGCTTCTCCGCGGTGTAGGAGGGCCACTCCGGAAGATTGCGATGGCCGGGTTTTCCGGTACGCGCAAAACTGGCCCACGCCTCGCCCATCTTTGAGGATAGCGCCAGGGCCTCGGGTACGCCGCCCGAGTATTGCGTGCAGAGATCCGCGTTGTCGAAAACAAATGTGTTTTCACTTGTATGAAATGTACCGGGCTTGCCTTCCAGCATTGGAGTGCGCCACGCATATAGGAACTGGTAAGCCGGCGCAGTACCCTGGGCTGCCTTGCGCTCGGCCTGTGTGATCGCGTTAGTACGGGAACCTGCAGCAGAAATAGCTGCCCAGAGACCGAAAGGTGAATCTTTCGGGTACTCGCGGCGGTATGCCGCGATAATATCGCCTGCCTTTTCTTTGTATCTCTCTGTTACCCTCTTGAGCAATTCCTGTTCGCTCAAGGCATCCCTTTCCGGGTTGTCGCAGCCGCTCACACTCTCGTTAAGACAGGTTCCGATCAGCATGGGAACATCAGCCGAAATCGGCGAAGCCACCGGATCGAACGAGTGCTCCGGAATTATCTTGCCGTCAACATGAGGCGCAAAGCCCATCCGTCCGGACATAGCTGATCCTGAGTCCTGAAGCCGCTTGATTGCCGCGGCTTGCACGGCAACCAGCGTGCTTGTCGGGAGAGTGTGGATCTTCTGAAGATCCGCTTTCGCGATGCCCAACTCTTCCATGACAGCCGCCGCCAGTTTGGCCGAGTTCTCAGCCGAACCAGACCGCAGAGACGAACCGCTCTGAACTCCGACTCTATGGAACAAACCCTTCGCCGCCGGCATACCCATCAGTGTTGAAACTTTAGCGCCGCCGCCGGATTGGCCGAAGATCATCACATTCGCAGGGTCGCCGCCGAAGCTTTCGATGTTGTCGCGGATCCATTCGAGAACCGCCAAATTATCCAGCATCCCGACGTTTCCGGAACTGGCATAGCGCTCGCCGCCGATCTCCGCGAGGTTCAGATAGCCGAAAAGATTGAGGCGGTGGTTGTGCGTCACCACCACGACGTCATGATGACGCGCCAAGTTCTCGCCGTCATACGACAGAAGCCCATTCCCGTTGCCGTACGCATAACCACCGCCGTGCATGTAGACCATGACGGCTCGCTTGCGTCCGGCAGGATTGGGCCCCGGCGTCCAGACGTTCAGTTTGAGACAGTCTTCACCCTGGTACCAGTCCCCTGTTTGACAAAGCAAAAATGCGTTTTCCTCTCCAGGATAATTAGGCACATTGCCATCGTTCTCGATGAACCCCACTTGCGGACACGAGTGCCCATAGGTCAGGCAACTGCGCACGGAGGCCCAAGGCTTCGGTTTTTGTGGCGGCATGAAGCGATTCTCGCCAGTGGTGGTTGTACCATAGGGAATCCCGCGAAAAACCCATACCCCGCGATTAACAAATCCGCGCACCTTGCCCGATGCGGTCTCCACCACCGGGTGCGACGTTGGACTGGCCGCCTTGGCCGCCGCGCGGCTTCCGGCAGATGTCTTCGAAACCGCCGTTCCCGGGGTTTGCGCCAAGCTCAAAGCGTCTCTCCCTGCAAGCAGGGCTACACCACCTGAAATAGCACCTTTAATACATGTCCTGCGACTGATGTCCTTCATGACCATTCTCCTTTCTATTAATGCGTTTCCCGTTTTGGTTCTATGCATCTATGCATATCGATGAAAATTTGCAGTCTTGCCTGAACATAGATATCTTGAGTAATCAATTTCCATCAAAACTAACACAATGAAATCTGAATGATTGATTCTTTCTGTTCATGACAGTCATGCACAAAAGTGATATATGGTTTTGCGGCCGTTTGTCGTGGCGAAAGATGGCATGGAAAAATGCCGGATATTCTCCGAAGGACGCTGAAACTATTATTATGAAATTCGGGAGACCTAAAAAGAGGCATTCATAAACCTTGATAAAATCAAGGCGCTGGGTCAGGAATACAAGAATTTCAATGTGCCCGCAATCAAAGTGCAAGCAAAGTAGTTTTGGAAATTCATTTAAGAACAGGTAACGACCGGAACGCGCATCGATTAAAACACAGTGGAATTGCATCCAGAATGATCGATTAGTTCTGGCGCGACATTTAGACACCTCTAACGGCACCTACATGTCGGCAAGACTCAATTCGGTACGCGCGATCACTTCATCCTGCATTGCCCGGTTGAGTTGGGTGAAATAAGCGCTGTATCCGGCCACGCGCACTACAAGGTCCCGATACTGCTCAGGATCCTGTTGAGCCTTCAGCAACATCTCTCTGGACACGACATTAAACTGCACGTGCTTCCCGCCACGATTGAGGTATATCTTTATCATCGCGGAAAGTTTTTGCAGATCTTCATCGCTCTGCAGTGCGGAAGGGTGAAACTTCATATTCATGAGAGTGGCCTGGTACGGGTCCTGATCGATCCGCAACGCACTCCGAATGACTGCTGTCGGACCGTGAGTGTCTCGCCCCTGCATCGGGGAGACAGTTCCGTCCGCGCAAATCTCATGGGCACGCCTTCCGTCCGGCGTTGCGCCCGTCAATGCACCCCCAGGCTGATGCGACGTAATGGATATCGCAGTTGCTTTGTGCGTGCTTCCAAACACAGTCGGCAGTTCATTGGCAGTTGTGACCCAGAACTCATATAGTTCAGCTGTAATTGCATCCACATAGCTGTCCCCGTTTCCATACTTGGGCGCCGCCAGGCACATTTTGCGGATAGTTTCACTCCCTTGCCAATCGAGCTCCAAAGCCCGTTTGAGATCGCCCATGGCTACTTTCTTTTCTTCATAAACAAGTTTCTTGACCGCCGCCATTGAGTCCGCGACGTTGATCATTCCAACGGGATTGAGCACGGCGCCGTTTTCGAACGGCATTGTGCGACTCAAAAGATCCTTCCCGGCAGTGATACCGTCCTCCATTAGAGAGGACCTGAACGCATCTGGGAACAACTCGCTTTCTATCAGGAGCTCGAGGTTATCCTTTTCCGCCGCAAGCTCCATGAAGTATCGAAGTTGCCTTTTGAATGCAGCTGCAAATTGATCATAATCCGCGAAACTTTCCAGGTCGCCGGTCTCAATCCCGACCCGCGCGCCAGTAGCGGGATCGATCCCGTTGTGCAGGAAGACGTCGAAAACCAGCGGTACGACAAACATTCCGATGGCGACCGTACGCGACTTCCCCGGCAGATTCGCATCCAGACAGCCCGTAAGCACATATTCCCGAGCCTCTTCCAAGGGAATTCCGTAGCGCATGAAGAAAGCCGTGTAGGATTTGTCTCCCACGAACGCGGGCATGCCGATGCCTGTCTTGACAACCTCCAGGGCCTTGAGCATCAACCTTTCCGGCGTGTTCTGATGCACCCTAAGGGTGAGTGTATGATGTGGCAGCCGGGTTTCTCGCGCTGCTTCCAACAGAAGGTAGGTCAGTTCATTTGTGGCATCCCGGCCATCGGACGTCACTCCCCCGATCGTCCAGTTGTGCCATTTCGCCAATCCCGCGTTTTTCTTGCGATTTCGTTCGCCAGATATCCGATTCAGTTGCATGTCCTTGATACGTAGGCACTCCAAGAGCTCAAGCGCCTCATCATCCGTAATCCGCCCGGCTGCCTTGTCCGCTTGGTAAAACGGGTACATATATTGATCAAACCTTCCTGCAGCCGCTGTCGGAGAGGGATTGATCATGAGGAATACAAACCAAAAAGATTGTAGTGCTTCCCGGAACGTCCGTGCGGGATGTGCCGGCACCCTTTGGCAAATTTCCGCCATTGCCTGCAACTCCCTTTTTCGCGCCGGGCGAGTTTCCATTTCGGACATGCGGGCTGCGAGATTTCCATACCGGCCCGCCAAATCCACTACCGCCCGGTGCATCTGAATGACTGACTGCAAATACCTCAGCCGCGCCAGGCTGTCGTCACCGGAGTGCCTCAATCCCTTTAATTCAGCCTCAGCCTTGGCAATAAGGCTGTTGAGCCCTTCGCTCAACACCATGGGAAAATCGACTGCCATAAGAAAGAATCCGGGGCCAAGGCCCAGTCCCGATTGCGCGTATCCCCCTCCGCTCCCCTCTTTTGCGCTTTTCCACGGCGGCAGGATGATTCCCATGCGCAAGAAAGTCAGTAGCCTCTCGTCGTGGGCTGCTACCTCTCCCATGCTGCCGATCAACGTCTTGATTTTGCTGCTGGCGTT
>Ga0208980_10002259_pt1 | contig 11678 bp, 7 predicted proteins | sample WetSurMetagenome_3_FD_187993 | JGI IMG/M metagenome (GOLD analysis project Ga0208980, IMG submission 187993) | Wetland microbial communities from Twitchell Island in the Sacramento Delta, sample from surface sediment Aug2011 Site A1 Bulk (version 2) | ecosystem: Environmental > Aquatic > Marine...
CCATTTCACGCCATGCATATTCCCGTTCCGAGTTTGCCAGTTTCTGGGCACTTTCATCAAGTTCATCGACCATCCGGTTATACTGCCTGACAAGTTCCCCAACCTCATCGTTCCCCTTATAATAAAGATGTTCACTTTTCTTACCCAGCTCGACAGACGCAAGCCGGCTGCTGAGAACTGCAAGAGGTGATGTAAGGCGGCCGCTTATAAAAACAGCCAGGCTCATTGCAATCACAATGAAAAGAAGCGTAAAGTTGATAATTGTGACTATCAGGTTTGAAATCTCCCTTGTCAGTACGCTCTGCATCCTGAAATACGGGAGATTGAGATATGCCAGAAGCTCATTATTCGTATTATAGAAAGGAATATAGGCAGAAATATATTTAAGATTGCCTATCATCTCTTCATGAAGATATTCACTCCTGCGGAGGGTCGTAAGGTTAATGTATGCCATATTATTCATCCTCCGGCTTGTAATGTTCCTGTAAAATATCTCAGGCCGCGATGTCGCTATCAGGTATCCGTTAAGGTTATATAGATTTATATCCGTGTTGAAAATATTTGAGAGTTTTATAAGCATTTCATCCATTGAATTGTAACTATTGCTTTTCCAGTCGGAGGCAAGAAACAATTCCATCGATATTCTGCTTTCCAGTTCAATCGAGACTGAATTCAGCTTCTCCTGTATGTTTTCATAATGCTTGGTTGTGTATTGCTTGATTGCCAGCGAAGCAATGACCACACCGATAAGGGTAAATGAGAATAAAAGTATGCCGATAAATGACATTTGCAGCTTCTGTCTGAAGTCAAATCCTGCAGGGACTTTTATTAATGGTCTTTTTATAATGAAAAGAATCAGGTTTGAAAAAATGAATATAAAAGCAAAAAGGTATGCGAAGGAAATAATCAGATCCTGTGCCTGTACAACAGGCCAGCTTATAATTACGGTAACATTCCCGTTTTTATACAAAGCGTGACTGAATGAATCAGCTACAAAAAACCTGAAATCCTTTACTTTTTCAACATATTCCGCATCTGTTTTATTATAAGGGAATTCTCCTGTTCTCAGAACAATCTCCCCATTAATATATTTGCTGAAAGAATAGTCTTTCAGCTTAGCGTAGCTGTGGTATTTCTTATCCAGCAAAAGCTCAGAATATCCTATCTGATAAACATTTATATCGCTGAAAAGGTCGATAAAAAGACCGTTGACCCTGCTGTTGCCATATTCAAAATATATCTTTCCCAAATAATTAGATCTTCCCTGTTTATTATTAATAAAATAAAATCCCGTACCTGTCAGCTGTTCTCCGTCCGATGAAATTTTCTGCTCAAAAAAGGTGAAACAATCTTCGGTCGATCCGTTCTGGTCACCAATATTCAAATGATCATTTTTCCGGCAGAGTACAATATTCAGATTAAAATTTTCCCAGTATCCCCTGAAATATTTTTCATGCAGATAATTTGAGATAGTATCAAAATCATTTCTTTCGAAGGTTATTACATCCATTATTTTTCTCAGAACAGTATCTCCGGATATTTTTGGCCACAAATCAAGCAGAAGATGTTCGGCAGTCGGATCATTTTCAGTAGAATATGAAACAAGCTGTATTTTGACTTTTTCCTCAGTCTTCTTTTTTGAAAGGGATGTTATGAGAAAAAGGGAGTATAAACCGAAGACAATCGAAAATATGACTGTCTTATTAAAGATTCCTGACTTTTTTCTTATCAGAATCCCAATGAAGATCGTTACAAGAAAATAAAAAAGAGCAACAGGAATCAAACCCCCGGGGTCCCTGAAAAAGAAAACCGGGAATACCACCATTGCTGTGACCACTGAAAAAATTACTGTCCTTGTATCTGGCTGTTTTAAGCTTTGAAAAACCTTAAGGGTATACAAAAAAGGAATGCCGAATAGCAGCATTACTGAAATAAAGCCGGTAAGACTAAAGAAATTAAGATCCAGGACTTTAAAGGTCTCAAAATTGATATTTGAGTTGAAAATAAGATGACTGAAAACTATATGGTAAAGAGCAAAAAGCAAAGCTCCCGGAATCATAAGAAGAGTAAGGATCAAATAACCTGATTTCCCTGTCAGGCTGTCCGTCTTAACGTTCCTGAAAAAGATATAAGCAAGCACCGAAAGCATAATGCTCAATAATAAAAGATGCCCGAGTGAAGGTATGAATGCATTCATGGTGTACCTGTAAGGCGAAAATAGTTCCGTCTGAAACAGTACAGCCGGTTTCCGCAATAAAAGAATCAGCAGGTATACTGACGATAAAATCATGACGCTCGAAATGAATGCTGTGATTTTTCTTCCACTGGCAATAAGATAATCTGCCAGGCTAAGCACAAGGTAAAGGGTCATGAAAAGAACAAGACTCCAAAGTAAAAGTGGCAAATAGATGAAATATGTCTTGCCTTTCTCTGAAGGATATAACAGCGAAAACAGGAAAGAACCGTCTCCTGCAAAAACCTGAAATTTTGAAGCATCACGTGTCCTCGTGAATCCAGTGTTTTCAGGTAAATCGAAATCTTTCACAAAACCATTTCTGATAATGTCATTTTCAAAGCCGTACTCGCTCCTTACCCTCAACAAACCGACTATTATTTCATCACCGGCCTGGACAGATTTGGTCAGAAACCATCCGTTCTGCAAAAAGATTAATGGCTTTTTGTAAAGTGAATCGACCAGGATAGCCGGGACATCAAAATCGGTGTCTGACCAGTAAATAAGTTTCTTGCCGACGTATTCAAGAATAGTGATGTGATTCTGCTCAGCAACTGAAAACAGCTTGTTTTCAGCGGTTGATCCATGCGTTTCTCCCCTTGCCAGTATAGGCTTCATCCCGTTCAGGCAGTTTTCCATGATCCTTTCCTTCCCCTTCAGGATCCTGTTGAACCTGTTGGTTCTGTACCTGTATTCAAAATCACCCAGATATATCGATTCTGCCGCCAGTGCGAAAAGAATCAGGCCAGTTATCAGGATAAACGGTGCAATCTTTAATTTTCCGTCTTTCATACTGTCATGTTTTTGGTCTATTCATGATGGTATGGTTCACCTTTTATCACCGTGAAAGCTCTGTAGAGCTGTTCAAGAAACAATAAACGTACCATCTGGTGTGAAAATGTCATCCGTGAGAGAGAAATACGCGTGTCGGCTTTTTCAAGTACTTCTCCTGAAAAACCCCATGAACCGCCTATCACAAAAACAATTCTTTTCTTTTGCAGCATGAAGATTTTCTCGAGCCATGAGGAGAATTCAACTGTCGAATACTCTTTCCCTTTTTCATCAAGTATCACAATATAATCACCGGCCCTGAGAAATTTCAGAATATGTTCGCCCTCCCTGATCTTTTGATCCCGCGAAGGCATGCTCCGGCTGCTTTTTATGTCAGGTGCCGTAAATATCTCAAAAGCTGAATATTTTCTTATCCGCTCTTCAAAAATTGTAATGCCTTCCGCTAAATATCTGTCTGAGGTTTTTCCTGTCTGCAATAAAGCGATTTTCATAATTATTGGCCCGACTTTTGTACACTTTAAAAAGTCCGTGGTGTTCACAAAAATAATAATTAATAACTTGTCAGGGCAATTATTAATGGGTTGATAGACATAAACGGATATTCTTTAAAATAAATTAGTATAAATTTGCACAGGATTAGAACTGATAGTAGAATTTAATTAAGCTGAATTAAATGAAGTTCATAATTTCAACTACGGTTGCAGTATTGATGATCGGTATTCTGACCGCCATTACACAAGAGCAGGCTAAAATCCCGGCCGGTATTTCACTTGCCATAAAGTCAGGAAATGCTGCTGAACTTTCTAAATATATGAATTCAACGGTTGAACTTCTTCTGCTTGACAAAGAAGATTTCTATAAAAAGAATGTTGCCGAGACAATTCTGAAAGATTTCTTTAACGAATACCACTCCAAAGAATTTATTATCCGCCATCAGGGTGCAAAAAATGATGCCCAGTATGCAATAGGCAACCTTGAAACTGAAAAGGGCAATTTCAGAGTCTATTTCCTTCTAAAGAAGGTTGACCAGGAATTACTTATACATCAGATACGTATTGAACCCGACAATGCAAAATAGAATCCTGCGGGATTTCATTTTAAGATGTCTTGAAGAAGATTTAGGCGATGGCGATCATTCATCACTTGCATGTATACCGGCAGAAGCCACCGGGAAAGCCCGTCTCCTTGTCAAGGAAAATGGTCTGCTGGCCGGTTGCCAGGTTGCTTATGAAGTATTCAAAATTGTTGACAGGGATCTTAATTTTGAACAATTTATTCAGGACGGTACCGAAATTAACTATGGTGATATAGTATTTCAAATCTCAGGCAGGATACAATCTATTTTGAAAGCAGAAAGGCTTGTACTGAATATCATGCAGAGGATGAGCGGTATTGCTACAAGTACGGGAAAGTATGTTGAAAAGCTAAAGGGGTTAAAAACAAAAATCCTCGATACCAGAAAAACTGCTCCGGGGATGAGATTCCTTGAAAAAGAGGCCGTCAGAATCGGTGGCGGCCTGAATCACAGGATGGGACTATTTGATATGATAATGCTGAAAGACAATCATATCGATTATGCAGGAGGTATTGAGAATGCTATCCGGAGCACAGAAGAGTATCTAAAACGTACAGGCAGGAGACTTAAAGTGGAAATCGAAGCCCGTAACCTTGAAGATGTCAGGAAAATTCTTGAAACAGGTGGTATAGACCGCATTATGCTCGACAATTTCAGTATCAGCGAAACCAGGGAAGCAGTTAAAATTATCAGTGGCCGTTTTGAAACCGAATCATCAGGGGGAATTACACTTGATACAATAAGAGGTTATGCGGAATGCGGTGTCGATTACATTTCGTCGGGCGCCCTTACTCATCATATTAAAAGCCTCGATATGAGTCTGAAAGCATTTTAGACTATGAGGATCATTAAAGGAGACAAAAAACTTAAACTGACAGAGAAAACCAGAAATCTAGTTTTGCCTGGCTTTGATGGCATACCTATAAAAGATGTTTTCAAATTTGTGATCAAAGGTTTCAGGAGAGGTGTTCTCGTTACCCGGGCGTCATCCATTGCATTTAACATGCTTATGGCACTTCTTCCTGCAACAATCTTCCTGTTCACACTGATCCCTTTTATCCCGATTCCTAATTTCCAGCAGGAACTTATCAGACTATTTGAAAGCATACTCCCTGTCAATGCCTATAATCTTATGGAAAGTACTATTGTAGATATTGTTACAAACAAAAGCGGCAGCCTGCTTATTGTAATGTTCTTTGCTACAATATTTTTTTCAACAAACGGGATTCATGCTGTAATCCATTCATTTGTAACTACTTCACATCATTTCGACTCACGGTCGTGGTTTAATCAAAGGAAGGTGTCCGTTTTGCTCCTTCTGACAGGACTTTTTATGATTGCAATAGCAGGAGCCCTTATTATATTCGGGAAAATGGGCATTAATACGCTGGTCGAGCTTGGCATACTGGAAAAGAGCCTGGTAATATCAATATTTGTCCTTCTGAAATGGATCGTGGTTGTCCTTTTGCTCTTTCTGGCAATTTCCTTACTATACTATCTGGCACCTGCCAGGAGGCATGATTTCAGATTTATCACTCCGGGATCGACTCTGGCAACTCTCTTATTTATCATAACTTCTCTCGGGTTTTCCGCCTATGTGAACAATTTCGGACCTTACAATAAGATTTATGGATGGATAGGAACACTAATGGTCATACTTGTGTGGCTCTACCTTAACTCAATTGCTTTACTGATCGGATTTGAACTTAATGTAAGTATTAAAGATGCCAGTCATAAGAATTCCGGAGCGAATGATGCAGAGAACCAGTCACCTGGAAAAAGTCAAAAAAATAATTATTTTTAGACCTATATTTCTTATAAATGAAGAATTGGATTTATTTATTTTTCCTGGCTTTTCTCTCCAGCTGCAAAGGACCCGCCGGGGAAACCTATTTTACTACTGAGAAAGCATCTGCCAGTTTTAAGGAGATCGAGGAGATCTGTAACCGGGATGATGGAAAATTATGGGGCCGGAATCTGTACGGACCACTGATGTATGTTGACAGGAACAGCAGAAGGATTTTTGCCAATCAGCCAGACAATGAAGGCCTTCTTAAATTAAAAGACGGGATATATACTGGTTTTTACCCGAAAGAAAATATTATCATTACAACAACAGTAAATTTTGGGGGAACGCATTTTGGTATGGCTCCACTTCCCAATGAAGAGGATAATTACAGGCTGACAACCAGAGCCATTCATTCACTTTTTCACAGGTACCAGCAAACAATAGGCATCAATCCGGAATATTTCAGTGCCGTCAATATGGATGAGAAAGAGGCGCGCATCTGGATCAAACTCGAATGGAAAGCTCTGAGGAAAGCTATCGGTTCTGAAGGTGAGGAACAAAAACTGGCCATCAGGGACGCTCTGATCTTCAGGGGATCGAACCGTGAGTCGTTCCCAAAATATGTAAATATGGAAAACAGGTTCGAGACATATGAAGGACTGGCAACATTTACATATTTTCTTTTAACCTCGAAATCTCCTGAGGAATATAGATCAAAGCTCTTTGAGTACCTCGACAGGATATATTCCTATCAGTCATATTCAAGGTCATATGGTTCTATTCACGGAGCCTTGTATGCAACTTTGCTCTACTTAAGAGGTTTCGATTTTAAGACAATCTCAACCGACACCATCGATCTTGGAAATATTGTCAGGGAATTGTATCAGATCGAATTGCCACAGGTGTGCCGTGATGTTGCGGGAAGCATCTCGATTAATTATAATATAACGGAGATCTATAATGAGGAGGAACAGAGACTTAAGGAAATAAGGGAGAGACTTGACAACCAGGTCGGTGTCTTTACTTCAAAACCGGTCGTCTTCCTTGAGCTCGAGAGTCCCTATTTTGATTTCGAACCTGAAGATGTCCATTTCCTCGATACACTTGGTACACTTTACAATACGATGCGTGTGTCGGACAATTGGGGAAAGCTGACAGTCGATAAGATAGGCTGCCTTGTTTCAAATAACTATAAGTTTCTTCGCATAACAGCCAAAGGTCTGAAAATCGAAAAGAATCATGTCTCCGGTGAAGGATGGCAAATAATTCTGAATGATGGCTGGGAAATTAAAGAATCAGATGAGAACTATTTCTTAAGGAAATTAATACCCTGAAATACTTAGTCATACAGTCGTGCGGTCTTGTAGTCATGCAGTCAATTTTGTGAGGAATTGGTATTCCACTGACCCATACCTCACACCCCGTAACAACATTTATCATTTCTTCCGTGAGAAGCTTTCTAGTGCTTCCTCCAACGACTTTATTTTTGATTCGGTATCGGACTTTTTCTTCCTTTCAAGTTCGATGACAGCAGGTGGTGCGTTCTTCACAAAACGCTCATTATTAAGTTTTTTCATGACTGAATCCAGAAAACCTTTAAAATAATCCAGGTCTGTTTTAATCTTTGCCCTTTCGCTTTCAATATCGATCTTTTCTCCCAGCGGAATGTGAAATTCAGTCGTTTTCACCATAAACGAGGCGGCATTCCCTGGCTTTTCGGAAATAAACTTCACTTCCGACAGGTTGCATAGCTTCCTGATAACTGGCAGAAAATAAGAATCATAAGCAGCTATATCAGTTCTTATGAATAATTCAACAGGGTCCCTGTTCAGTATCTGTTTTTCTTTCCTGACTGTCCGGATGGCTGTAATAGTCTCTTTAACATTTTCAAACCTGGCTATAAGTTCCTTATCGTATTTCTTTGCCTTTGGGATGGATGAGATCATAAGGCTTTCGCCATCCTTGCGTTCCTCTATTAACTGCCATATTTCTTCTGTAATAAATGGCATGAACGGATGAATTATCCTGAGGAGGCTGTCAAAAACAGCAATTGCGGCGTCATATGTTTTCCTGTCGATCGGTTTCTTGTATTCAGGTTTTATTATCTCCAGAAACCATCCTGAAAACTCGTCCCAGAAAAGCTTATAGCTCTGCATCAGGGCCTCAGAAATCCTGAATCTCTTAAAGTTCGAATCAATTTCTCCGAGCGATTTCTTCAGAATTTCATTCATCCATTTAACTGCTATGGCAGATGATTCAGGCTGGACTATTTTATCGTTCACCTTCCAGCTTTTTACAAGCCTGAAAGCGTTCCATATTTTGTTTGCAAAATTACGTCCCTGTTCAGGAAGTGAATCATCGTAAAGAAGGTCATTGCCCGCTGGTGAGCACAACATCATTCCGACTCTTACTCCGTCGGCCCCGAATTTCTTTATCAGGTCAAGCGGTTCAGGTGAGTTTCCAAGCGATTTTGACATTTTCCTTCTCTGCTGATCCCGGACCAGACCGGTAAGATATACATTACTGAATGGCTTTTTACCCTGGTATTCATATCCTGCAATAATCATACGCGCAACCCAGAAAAAGAGGATTTCAGGAGCAGTTATAAGATCGTTTGTCGGATAATAATACTTTAAATCCCTGTTGTCAGGATTGTTTATTCCATCAAAGGATGTTATCGGCCATAGCCATGACGAAAACCAGGTATCAAGGACATCTTCGTCCTGCCGCAGATCACTTTGTGTCAATGACGTGTTCCCGCTTTTTTCCCTTGCAAGGGTTAGTGCCGTCTCAGGATTTTCCGCAACAACTACCTCATTGTTCATGTAATACCAGGCTGGTATCCTGTGTCCCCACCAGAGCTGGCGGCTGATGCACCAGTCATGTACGTTCTCCATCCAGTGACGATAAAGATTCCTGAATTTGGCCGGATGAAGATGTATTTCTCCATTCATTACTGCATCAAGAGCAGGCTTTGAAATGTCCTTCATTTTAAGGAACCACTGCACGGAAAGTCGGGGCTCAATAACAGCATTTGTCCGCTCTGAACGACCGATCTTATTATTATATGGAACAACTTTCACGAGATCACCTGTCCGGCTCAATTCATTTTCAGCAAGATCTTTTGCTACAAACCTGTCGATACCTGCGAACATGCCGGCATTCTCGCTTATCGTTCCGTTATCATTGAAGACATCTATTGAGGGAAGTTTATGCCGGAGTCCGATCTCATAGTCGTTTATATCATGTGCTGGAGTTATCTTAAGACATCCTGTTCCAAACTCCATGTCAACATAATCATCAAATATAAATGGCACTTCCCTGTCAGCCATAGGCACTATCACCTTTTTGCCTTTAAGGTGCCTGTATCTTTCGTCGGCAGGATTGGCACATACTGCTGTATCGCCAAGTATTGTCTCAGGCCGCGTGGTGGCAACCATTATATACCCGTCCTCACCCACAATTTTGTAACGGACATAATAAAGTTTCGATTTCTCTTCAGTGTAATTGACCTCCTCATCCGACACAGCTGTCATTGCCTGAGGATCCCAGTTGACCATTCTTACACCCCTGTAAATAAGACCTTTATTATAAAGATCGACAAAGACCTTTATTACTGAATTGTACCGCTTTTCATCCATTGTGAAGAGCGTCCGGTCCCAGTCGCATGATGCCCCCAGCTTCTTAAGCTGTTCAAGGATGATTCCACCATGTTTACCGGTCCACTCCCATGCCTGATCAAGAAACTTTTCCCTGCTCAGATCACGTTTTTCTATCCCTTCAGCTTTCAGCTTGGCGACAATTTTTGCTTCGGTTGCAATCGAGGCATGATCGGTTCCAGGTACCCAGCATGCATTCTTCCCAAGCATTCTTGCCCTGCGGACCAGGACATCCTGAATCGTGTTATTCAGCATATGTCCCATATGCAGCACACCTGTAACATTAGGCGGGGGGATAACTATTGTATAGGGTTCCCTTTCATCAGGTTCGCTTTTAAAAAACCCGTGCTTCATCCAGTAGTCATACCACTTGTTTTCGGCTCTGCCGGGTTCATATTTCGAAGGAATTTCCATGATCTGCCTTATATAGATTTCTTTTATTGAAGTGCAAAATTAAAAAAATAAGTCAACATAACCGGTCATGGAATAAAAAGGTCTGAGAATCAGAAACAAGAAAAAATATTGAAAACATAGGAAATCATTATTTCAGGTCTGTAATTACATTATTTTTGTACTGTTTTAATTCAAATCAGACAACTGTTTCCTATGCCGTCAATTTCAGACAAAGGCAGGGCTATGCCTGCTTCACCAATCAGAAAACTGGTCCCTTACTCAGAAGAAGCAAAGAGAAAAGGGAGAAAGGTTTATCACCTCAACATTGGCCAGCCTGACATTCCCACCCCGGATGTGGCACTAAATGCAGTCCGTAATTTAAACCTGAAAGTTATTGAATACAGCCATTCAGCGGGAAATGAATCATACAGAATTAAGCTTGCCTCTTTCTACAAGAAGATCGGGATAAATGTTGACCATACTGAAATTCTTATCACTACCGGTGGCTCAGAAGCAGTCTTGTTTGCCCTTATGACATGTGTGAATCCCGGTGAAGAAGTAATTATTCCAGAACCGTTTTATGCCAACTATAACGGGTTTGCCGTATCTGCTGGTGTAAAGGTTATCCCTGTAACCTCTTCCATCGATAATGATTTTGCACTTCCCCCGATAAAGGAAATTGAGAAAAAAATAACCTCAAAAACAAAAGGTATAATCATCTGTAATCCAAATAATCCCACAGGCTATCTTTATTCAAAGGAGGAATTGTTCCATCTGAGGGATATTGTGAAAAAGCACGATCTCTTCCTGTTTTCAGATGAAGCTTACAGGGAGTTTTGTTATGACGGGGCAGAACACCTTTCAGCAATGAAACTTGAGGGAATTGAAAATAATGTAATTCTGGCTGACTCCGTTTCCAAACGCTATAGTGAATGCGGGGTGCGTATCGGTGCTCTTGTAAGCAAGAACAAAGAAATAATTTCAACCGCTCTAAAGTTTGCGCAGGCCCGTCTTTCTCCTCCCGGACTTGGCCAGATTGCGGGTGAGGCTTCCATAGATACTCCCGCTGATTACTTTAAAAAAGTAAATACGGAATACACGGCAAGGAGAAACTTCATGGTAGATGCTCTGAACAAAATGCCGGGTGTATACTGTCCAAAGCCGAAAGGTGCATTTTATGCTGTTGCACGGCTTCCAATAGATGATTCTGACAAATTTGCTCAATGGCTTCTCGAAGAATTCAGTTACAGGAATCAGACCGTTATGCTGGCTCCGGCTTCAGGCTTCTACTCGACACCAGGTCTGGGTAAAAATGAAGTCAGAATTGCATACGTACTCAAAATTGATGACCTCAGAAACGCAATGGAAACTCTTGGTGAGGCATTGAAAATATACCCCGGCAGGGTATGAAAGGATACAGTCAATGAGGAACAATGTACTTAATTGCATTGCAATAGATGATGAGCCCTCAGCTCTTAAGATTATAAGTGAGTTTTGTTCAAGAATTCAGTATGTCAACCTGATCGGAATTTTTACAAATCCTTTTGAAGCCGTTCATACTATTAATAATAATCAGGTCGATCTGATTTTTCTCGATATTATGATGCCCCAGATTTCAGGACTCGAATTCCTTAAAACTCTTTATAATCCTCCGATGATAATTTTTACAACAGCATTCAGGGAGTATGCTTTTGAGGGATTTGAAAGTGATGCTGTTGATTACCTTGTCAAACCCTT
>Ga0208980_10002260_pt1 | contig 11678 bp, 3 predicted proteins | sample WetSurMetagenome_3_FD_187993 | JGI IMG/M metagenome (GOLD analysis project Ga0208980, IMG submission 187993) | Wetland microbial communities from Twitchell Island in the Sacramento Delta, sample from surface sediment Aug2011 Site A1 Bulk (version 2) | ecosystem: Environmental > Aquatic > Marine...
GTCGGATTGAACCTGGTATAGATCGTTGTATTCGGCAGAGTGGGAGGGGAATAGGTAACATTAATACTTCCGGAAAAAGTGATATTATCCCGTGATACCTGGAACCCTGAAGGTGCTGTTACCACTATCGGCCCTGCCGTCAAATTGGTTCCTGACAGAACATAAGTTTGCGCCGTGGAAGGCGTTCCGCTGGGGGAATAACCAAATGCGAGTGCGTTTGGTATTACATTCAAAATAGGACTGGTAACGTTATATACCCTTACCTGGTCAAGTCCGATATCATCGTCTCCAAAGTCTGAGGTCCCGGTAAATTTCAGTTTCACATTGGCAGAGGTAGTACTTAAAGCTATTGAGGTATGAATTGTCCAGGAAGTGGCTGTACCACAAGTAATTAAAGCGCTGCCCCAGTTTGCGCCACCGTCAGTCGATAAGAAAACTTTTAAATTATCTGTTCCAGTCGCGTTGATATGATAGAATTCTAAATAGTTACCGCCAGTTGTATACGAAGAAAGATCTATCACCGGAGAAATAAAATCGGAGGTTAAACCTCCAGTAATCCCATATGAATGAAATCTTGCAGAACCGGTTGTGGAAGCTGCACCGGTAGGCGAATAGGCCCCTGAGGTGGGATAACTCCATCCCGTTGTGTAATCATTTTTGTGCCACTGTAGATCAGCCGTGGTGGTTCCTGACCAGGCAGGGCTTAAAGTAGAAGGGATGGTCCAGGAACCGTCAAAGTTTTGTGTAAAAACATTTGTCTGCCCCATAGAATTCTCTGCCCATAGTAACACCATGATGATTAGAGCGATTAGTTTTTTCATAGTAGGATCATTTAATGTTCAAATTGTTATGAACTGATTTTTATTGGAATAATCTTGTTTTTATTGTCATGATCTGGATCAGTAAAATATTAATTATCAAGGACTTGGTCTGGTATTATTTTACTGTATATAATCAATATGCGACTTGCTTATCACAATTGAAAATTTACGCATATCTAATTCCATGCAATATAATTAATAAATGAGACGGATCAAAATTTATTTTGCATGCAGGTCTTAGCTCCTGGGGTTCAAAGAGGTCAGGATGAAGGGGCTTAAATACTGCTTCAAACTGTTGCTTTCTGCCTCGGAATTTCATATCTTTAGCGAGCTAAAGTCTATAATCCAAAACATTAGATGCACTTCTTGTAATGCTTTCCTTTATGGATTTTGATAGATGACAACTATCAACCATTATTTAAATAGTAACTTTCTGGTAAATGTTTACGCTGAAGACTATAATCTGATTCTGGGACTTGCAGGAGAGTTTACAGCTGCGACAAGGCTTTTAACCACCAGGATAGCCGTTATGCAACATCCATTGCACCAAATCCGACACTCACAATAGTCGCGCTTTCATCAAGGCTTTCGGATTTCGTTAAAGACAGGCTTAGCTGAAAATTGCCCAGTCAGATTGGATATGAAAAAGTTATTAGTCAATTGATAAATTAAATTTGAAAATCGAATATGCCGAATTGTCCAGTTTGTTGATGTAACCCGGTAGATTATTTTGTATATTTAGGGTGGCTTGAATTTTACTGCTGATAAACCTCTCCATGTGTTCAGAGGGATTACAAATCAACCTGTCATCCACGAAAAATAAACAAAAGAATTGTATGAGAACCCCGGCAAAAATCATTCTTATCCTTGTTTTTAGCTGGTTAAGCTATAGCCTGTCAGCACAGGAAGAATGTCTTGTGCTTAAACCTGAAATTGCCGGAGAATATTTTGGCAAGTGCAAAAACGGGCTGGCGCAGGGCAAAGGCAGGGCCGTCGGACAGGATACGTATATCGGTCAGTTCACTAAGGGCCTGCCGCATGGAACCGGAACATATACCTGGGCAAACGGAGACACTTACATCGGTGGCTGGGAGGAAGGCCTAAAGCAGGGCGAAGGTACCATGAAGTTGAAATCCAACGGGAAAGACACGACGATAACGGGCCTCTGGGAAAAAGATCAGTATAAAGGTCCGTTGCCGCCAGAACCGAGGATCATCAGCCGTTCTAACATAGACCGATATACGATCACCAATTCCGGGGGGGTAAAAGAACGGGTACTGATTAATTTTTACCAGAACGGCGTCAAAAACAACGTGGAAAACCTGTTGCTTTCCACAACCAGCGGGACAAGTACTAGCCTTGGCGTATCGGTGGGATATGAGAACATCATCTTCCCCGTAACGATCAGAGTTACCTATACCACCTGGAATAAGGCCCGTACGGAAAAATATTATGCTACCTTCGAATTTGAGATCTTTGAGCCGGGCGACTGGGTAGTGGACCTCCATAATTAAGGCCTCTTACTTTCCTCCCGGCGGACAATGCGATTTCAGATATTCGGTATAAAGTGTGACAAGGTGGTTCAGGGTGCCTTCTCCTTCATAGATGCCATGGGTCCGGTTGGGGTAAGGCATGAACTGGAACTGCTTGTTGTATTTGATCAACTCATTGAGTAACATTTCCGCATTCTGGTAGTGCACATTATCGTCACCTGTACCATGGATGTACAACAGGTTCCCGGTTAAATCCTTGGCATAAGTGACCGGAGAGCCGTTCACAAAGTCTTCCATGTTTTCCTGCGGCAGTCCCATATATCGTTCCTGGTAAATATTGTCATAGGTGAGCAGGTTGGAGACAGCCGCAATGGCAATACCGGTTTTGTAAATTTCCGGGTACTGGAACAGCAGGTTCAGCGTGGCGGATCCGCCGCCGCTCCAACCCCAGACCGCAATCCTCTCGGGATCGACGAATTTCCATTTGAGGATCTCTTCCGCGGCAGCAGCCTGGTCGCTGATGTTCAGCTGCCCGATCTTCCGGTAAATGGATTTACGCCATTCCCTGCCTTTAGGCGCGGGCGTACCCCGATTGTCAAGGGAGATGTAGATATAGCCATCTTCCGCCATATTTCCGGCATACAACGGATTATCGCTGGCACCGAAAACGTCTGAAACAGTGGTGCTAGCCGGCTCAGTGTAGACATAGAACACCACCGGGTACTTCTTCGAAGGATCGAAATCCTTGGGTTTCACCATCCAGCCGTCCATCTCCACTTTATCCTTCGTCTTGATGGTGAAAAATTCAGTGGTTGGGAGCACCTGCAATGAGTCGAGGTGGGCGATAATATCCTCTTTCTCGAACAGGGCCTTATGATCCGGTATGGTGATCAATTCGCGGGCTGGTTGGGTATAATTGTTTGAGAATGAGTGAAAAGCATACTTACCGCTGGCTGAAAATGAATAATCATGGGTCCCTTTTAGTACTTCCTGACTCAGCAATTCCGGCTTGCCGGAACCATCAAGCTCAACCCTGTAAAGGTATTTTTGTGTGGCATTATCCGGAGAAGCCATGAAATAAACGACCCTGCTGACAGGATCGACATATTTAAGGTCCATGACATCATATTTGCCTTTCGTTATCAGCTTCTCAGGCTTGCCATCCATGTAAACCTCATAAAGGTGCCTCCATCCGTCTTTTTCAGAAGCCCAGATAATGCTGTTGTCTTCATTCAGCCAGGTGAAACTGTTGGTATAGTCAATGGCATAGGGGTTCCCGGACAGGAACATGTCGACCCAGGCTTCATCGGTTTCTTCATAGACCAGTTGGGCTGTGCCGTTGGCAGCATCGGCAATGTATAGTTTGCTTTCGTTTTGTTTGCGGTTCAATTGCTGTACCAACAGTTTGCTGGTATTTGGGACGAATTCCATACGTACGATGTAATTCTGGACCGGATCGCCCGGAATATCCATCCATGTTGTGGTGCCGTTTTCAATGTTGACAACTCCGACATGGCAATAGGAAGGATCCTGTCCGACTTTGGGGTATTCGATGGGGATCACCTGGGAATAGATGGAATCGGTATTGTTGATCAGGTAGAACTTTTTGATGTTGCTGGCATCGAGCTGCCAGTAGGCGATGGATTTGCTGTCAGGGCTCCAGCGGAAACCGTCGCGGCAGAAGAATTCCTCTTCATAGACCCAGTCAAATGTGCCGTTGATCAGGGTAACCGAGCCATCGGTGGTCAGGGCTTTGATTTGAGAAGTAGCCAGGTCTTCCACGTAAATATTGCTGCCGCTCACGTAAGCCACTAAATTCCCGTCAGGAGAGAACTTGGCGAACATGAGTGACGATGACGGGAGTGTCTTGCCAAGTTGTGTAAGAGAGCCGGTCTGCCGGTCCATCACCCAGTAATCCCCTTTTGTATTCAGCCTCCACACCTTCCTGGTATTGGTGAACAGCAACAATTTTTGCTGATCCTGGGAGAAGGCGTAATAGTTGAATTTCAGAGGGTCTTTGCTGCCCTCGGGAATCAGCTGTGCTTTGGATATAATGACTTCGGCCACATTTTCAGGAAGCGTGTACCGGACAATTTCATTTTTCTCGACCCTGTAATAAGAATTGCCTTCTTTCGACCATTTGATGCCCCGGGACTGGGAGAAGGCAATTGATTCGAAAAATAAAATTAATACTAACAGGATCAGGGTATTAATCCCTGATTTTTTGGAAAATCCAATAGAAATAGTCTTCATGCTGTAAGAATTTATAAGGGGATAAATTTAAGGCTTATTTGAAATGAAATTCAAATCCGGATTTTGAATATTAAAATACCTGCCATCAAACTAAATATTTTGGGAATAGTATTGAGAATAAATCATTTCTAAGGAAATTCTAATAAAGTTTGAGGATAATATCCCAATATCTTTCATATATTGGGATGTTGTTTTTGCCATAATCCAGGGAAATAAAATAATAGTTTCTCATCAACGATCAGTACGTCTCTATTTCTCTATTTCTCTTTCTGCCTGAATCAAAGCTATTTTCCTGAATTTCATAACTCTGGAGATCTTTTTTTATTATTTCTCAATTATAAATTGTAATAAATAAAAATGTTGGTTATGAAAAAGCTTTTTCTTACGACTGTCTTATTGGCCATTAGTATACCTTTCCTGATGGCCCAGATCCCGCAGGCATTCAAATACCAGGCGGTGGTCAGAGATTATAACGGACTCATCCTTGCTGATCAGAGCATTAATCTGAGGATCAGCATACTTTCAGGAAATGCCTTTGGGAAAGAGGTTTATTCTGAAATACATAAAACAGTCACCAATTCGATGGGGCTGGTAAACCTGGAAATAGGACGCGGCGAGGATCCATCAGGCAGCCTATCCGCGATCAACTGGGCGGAGGGTGATTTTTTCATAAGGATTGAAATGGATGAGAAGGGTGGGAATTTATTTAAACAGATGGGGGTGACGCAACTGCTATCGGTACCTTATGCGCTTTACTCCGGAACAGCAGGGAGCATCGCGTCATCCGGCAATGTGTCCGATGAAGGAAATCCTTCAAACAACTGGATCACCTTCGGGAATGACAATACCAGCCCGCCTGAGGACAAATTAGGGACAACCGATAACGCGGATCTTATGATTGTGACCAATGATACGCAACGGATATTGATCAAGAATTATGGTGATGTATTCGTAGACAGGAGTATGTTTGTAGGCGAAAACCTGTCTGTCGAAGGCAACGTTTATCTGAATACAGGCCTGGGGGACTCTACCATCAATCATGGCACATTTACGGTTGCCGATCTGAAACCAACTTTGCTTTCCGGCACGCTTACAGTCGACCAGGCGACAGATCTGAATAGTACTCTTAATGTCGACGGAATAACGGATCTGAACAGCAACTTAAATGTCAACAATCAGAGTCCATCATTATTAACAGGGACTTTAACGGTACATAAGGATGCATTCTTTAATCAACACGTCACTTTGACCAATTCCAATCTTAATTCAAGCAGTCACTCGTCAGGGGCTCTTGTGGTTAAGGGCGGAGTAGGCATTGAAAAAAAATTGAATGTAGGAGGCAATACAACAATTGAAGGGTTCACAAGAGTTACAAATCTGACACAAGTGGTGCATGATTCTATAACTGATTCAATCAGTGGGGCTTTCGTGGTTGATGGTGGTGCCGGGGTGGCAAAGGATCTTTATGTTGGAGGTGCCTTGACTTTGGATAGTGCCCTGATAGTTAATGGCCAGGTTAATATTCATTACAATGCTGACTCAGCTGATAAATCTGTCTTTGATGAATACGCATTAAAGATTGACCAATGCAGACAGGGAATAGCCATTAAAGTTAATGACAGCAGGAGTTCTGCGAATAATTTTATTTCATTCTGGGATACAACTGGAGGCGGCACCATGTGGGGGAGAATTGAGGGGCAGACTTATTCCGATATGGTAAATTATGATGAAGATTATCAAAGAGCATTAGATTATTTAGATGAGCAAATCGATGTTGCGGACGTGCAAGTTATTATAAAGGGGACTGGACTAGTTGTTGCGATTGCAAATCAGGTTGCAGCAATTGCATCTTCTACAGCTTGTTTTGGATTAGGGGCCTGTGTAACAACCCCAATTCCTTCATTAATCATTGGGGCAGCAGTTAAAATTATTGTTGCAGGTGCAAATTTTTATTTGGCTATAGATAAAAAATTGGATTTAGTGGAAGACAAGAGTGATTATGTTGAATATAAGTTTAGACATCTGGGAGTATCTTTTCAATCAGGTGCAGCAGACTATGCTGAATGGCTTCTAAAAGAAAATTCATCAGATGTTTTTAAGCCAGGTCAGTTAGTTGGATTAAAAAATGGAATGGCAACAAAAAATCTTAAAGATGCAGATAAAATTCTCGTAGTATCGACCAATCCAATTGTATTGGGAAATATGCCACCGGAAGGTGAAGAAAACAAATATGTCAAGAGTGCCTTTATGGGCCAGGTACCAGTAAATGTTTATGGCCGGGTCAGTCCCGGAGATTATATTTTGCCAAGTGTTTTTGGGGATGGATTGGGAAAAGCAGTGAATCCGAACGATATGACAATAGATGACTACAAATATATTGCCGGCGTAGTCTGGTCGATGTTAGAAGGGCCTGATCAGGGATTTAGCTTGGTGAATATAGCAGTAGGAATAAACACAAATGATTTCGCAAGATTGCTGCAACAGCAGGAATTACATATGAAAGCCATTCAAGAAAATTATTTGCAATTAAAATCTCAATCTGACAGATCTGATGCTGTCCTTGCAATGTTGGTGCCTGGTTACGCTGAAGCTATTGGATATGAAGGAAATTCGATAACTAATGAGACAAGTTTGCCGGATATTTCTCCGGAAGATCAGGGCAAGGGGAATAATATTGATAATGCAACCGGAGGGGAATTGATTTATTATGAGTTTTCACAAGAGCAGTTTGAAAGCGCACTGGAAATTACACGGGAAAATTATAAGCTTTTATTTAACAGTGCAAATAATATTCAAACCTTTTTAGTGAGTGAAATGGGCGAATTATATGCTGATAGCAATGGATTTATATTACCAGAACTTGACGAGAATCCATTCTTTAAAAAGCTTGATTCTGATCCAAAATTCAAGGCCGATTATTTCGAATTTGTGAAGACAACATTGGAAGAGGCTGTAAAATCATCCAACAGTCATCTTACTCCAGCTTCTGACTTAAAAATCCTGGATATGAAAAAACTGGGAAAAACTGAATCAGAAGAGTAATCAACGGTAATCCGGATGATTCCGGGTAGAAGGAGTCTTGTAATAAAATCCTTAATTAGAGTGCATTATGAAAAGCAATCATTACAAAAAGGTGTTCAACCTGGTGGTAATTTTCTTTATAATTTGCCGGATGTTTTTGCCGTTTGAAATTTTAGCTAATGGAGGTTTGGAAGGATCATATACCGGCATGATGGAAGGTATCACATGTCCTGATAATATCGTAACAGCGAACGACCCCGGGCAATGTTACGCGATCGTTTATTATACACCACCACCAAATTCATACCGTGTTTCAGGGCTCGCTTCGGGGTCTATGTTCCCGGTTGGGATTACGGAGATAACATATAGCCTCAACGATAATTCGGATAGCTGTATGTTTACGGTACAGGTGAATGATGTCGATTTCCCGGAGCTGTCCTGCCCGGATGACATTATTCAATCCTATGAAGATGGAGCAGTTTATTATGAATTTCCGGAGGGTTCTGATAATTGTGGTGAATATATTATCATACAGACGGCAGGCTTGCCTTCCGGCTCTGTCTTTCCGGTTGGGAATACATTGAACAGTTTCATTATTGCAGACCCGGCAGGAAATACTGCAAATTGCGGATTTACGGTAACCATTACCGGCTCGCATGCTGAAGCTCTGCTTTCCGATGGTTCTGTTTCACAGGTGTTAGCTCCGCAAGGTAAGTTTAGATATCAGCGGGGCTTTTATTTAATGACACGTGAAGAACTGGATTCTTCTGACCTGACATCGGGTATGGAAATCAATTCCATCGGTTTTACGATTGGGGTGGCACAGGATAAAAAAACTTCAGGGAATTTTAAAGTTTATTTAAGGAATACCACGGATACTGTCAGCAGGATAAATAACAACTGGCACTCCTTCGAAATCTCTTATAACTATTTGACATTAAATACATTAGATCCTGCGGAATATGAATGGAGGGTTAAAGATAATTCATGTAGTGGGGATTCTGCTTACTCTTACCTGCAAAGTTTTGACAATACTACTGACGATGGCTGCAGGCAACCATATAACCTGGAAACTCATTCGATTACTTATTCCTCTGCTGTATTGACCTGGAATATACCAGTTTCTTCCAGTTTTACCAACTTTATGCTGATCTATGGAATTCCAAACTCAAATAATAGCGATACTGTATTCCTTACAGAAAAGACTTATTCAGTAACCGGATTGATGGAAGATGCTGTATATCAGTGGAGTGTGCGAACCATATGCTCAGACGATAGCTCCCCACTGTCCGCTGCAACTTTCACGACATTAAGCCGTGATTTATGCAACGAACCTACGGGTTTAGCAAATATGTCGGTGACAGATGAGAGTGCTAAAGTTTCATGGACCAAAACTGCCGATGCTGTGAGCTATGAGGTGGCTTTGAGAAGGTCTGGAACATCATTCTGGATGGTGGGAAATACCGTTAAAGATAATTACACATTTTATGGACTTAAACCTGGCACTACCTATGAATGGAAAGTAAGGACAGTCTGTTCGGCGGGCAAGGGAAGTTACGTAAATGGATCTGATATAACAACGTCTGGAGAAACTTTCGTTTATGCACCTGAAGGATTGAAGACAAGTGAAATCAGTGATACATCGGCAACATTTTACTGGTTGGCGTTACCGGGGGATGATGTCATATATGAATTCAGTTACAGGCTAAAGGAATATATTACCTGGGATTATGCTATCGACTCAATGACAAAAGTCAGCGACGGAGAAATCACGATTCCTGATGATATTGGCCCATATGATATTCCTTTTGTAGCAGGTAGTCCATTTATTTACGAGGATAAAGGGATTTATATTGCCTGGGAATATTCAAATCCCTCAGGAGAACTTTCATCTGAAAATTCTTCACTTTGCACAAGCCAGCATTCATATCTAAAAGGAGCGAACGGTGCGGATTCGATAAAGTTGATCAAGAGTTTCGTCGGAAGAACGAATGAGAATAGTGCCGAATTACCCGCCAGTCTGAGAGCAATTGATATGCGGCCTGAGACCCGCCTGGGATCCCCTGGCTTAATGGATAGTCTGGAGGTTGCTTCCGTTTACACTATGGGACATGTATCTATGCCTTACGGCTGCCCGGTTCCCATTTCTGCAGTCGTTAAAAACTATATGGATCATCCAAGAAATGTTCCCGTCAATTTAAAAATAAATGACCTGGAGTCTGGAAGCACAATTTATACTAATGACCAAAGCTGTCTAATTCCTGCATATGGTAGTAAGCTCGTCAGCTTCATATCCTGGGAACCTGTAAAATCCGGGATATATTCTGTAATAGTTACTGTTCCTGTTCAAGAATGGGAAAATGTAGTAGATAACAACATTAATTCATACCAGGTCATGGTTGGCCGATACATTGAATCCTATGATGATGCTTCTCCAGCAATTAACGGCGCAGGATTTGGAGAGGGAAGTGGTATGATTATCAGTCGTTTCCGAATGAATGGATGCGGAAAAGTTAATTCTGCCAGGGTTTACATGCACTGGTCGGCTGAAAAACACCCTTTATATGCAGTGGTGTTAGATGAAGATGGCAATATTAAAGACACTTCATTTCATTTTACACCTGATTCAACGACAATAAATAACTACCATACGTTCTTCTTCCCAAATACTCCAGAGATCTCTGATGCTTATTATTATATCGGATTAAGTCAAAAAACAGATGGTTACAGTGAATATTATCCTGTCGGGGCGCAATGGGAGGGTAGCCTCATAAGAGAAGGTGCCTATTACAGGGCTAATTTGGATGGAAGTGGACTCACAGATCATCCTTTTCCAGGCAGGCTTATGATCCAGGCTGAAATCCTTCCTGCAATGCCGGAACCAATGATTGAAGGAAGTGAAATCTTATGTGAAGGAAGTACAAATAATTTGCGAGCCGTCAGCAGATGCACAAGATTTGCTAATAAGATCATTGGTTATAGCTCAGAGTTTTCCAATTTTAAATCTGGCGCTATTCAAGCCTTGGGGAGTCCTGATATGAATACGGACAATTCCTCGGATTTAAATGTCTGGATGAGTGATACCGTAACATCAAGAGAATATCTCATACTAAATTTTCCTGATCCGGCGCCGATAAATTTCATCGAGATTTATATGGCGGAAAATCCAGGTTCGGTTGATAAAGTCAGTATCAAAAAGACCAACGGGGATTTTCAGTCAGTATATGAGGATAATGCAAAATCAGAACCCGCTGAGGATGTGATAAGACATATTAGGTTTTCTCCTACATCTTATTCAGTGAAAGAAGTCAAAATCGAAATGGGAATCTCAGATACTGTAAGTGGATATCGTAAGATCGATGCGGTTGGGATTGGTCAAATCAATGATACTACACCTGCCTTTAGTAGCTATCTTTGGATACCTGGTATGGAAACCACGCAATCAATTGAAGTTGATGCTTCAAATACAATTACCCTTAAAGTAACCAATGAAAATGATTGTGAACTGTCTGCCCGCATGGATGTTATAACTCCTGAGCCATCAGCTCCAATAATAAGCTGGCGAGGTCCGACAGAGTTCTGCCAGGGGGATACCACAGTTGTACTTAGATCAAGTGAAATAGGGCATAACAGATGGAATACCGGCGAAACCGCCGACAGCATTATTGTAGCAGACAGTGGTTCCTACAGTGTGACGCATTTTAATGGCTGTGATTCAGTTACTTCAGAAATGAAAGTAATCAATGTCCATTCTCTTCCAGTTGTGCACATCATTGGCGGACCGATTTGCATCGGCAGTGTTGAGGTTTTGGATGCAGGGGCAGGGTATGAAAGTTATTTGTGGTCAACCGGCGAAACTACGCAGAGTATCAGTGTCAACACACCAGGTAATTATGAGGTCACTGTCAACAATTCATTTGGCTGTTCTGGCACAGGTATGGTTCATGCATTCTATGCACCTGTTCCCAAACCGCATATTAATGGCAATCCATTCTTCTGCCCGGGAGAATCTGCAATTTTAGACGCTGGACCGGGATTTCGCAGTTATCTCTGGTCGAATGGCGCTACCAACCGGAAAACGACGATCAGC
>Ga0208980_10002261_pt1 | contig 11671 bp, 7 predicted proteins | sample WetSurMetagenome_3_FD_187993 | JGI IMG/M metagenome (GOLD analysis project Ga0208980, IMG submission 187993) | Wetland microbial communities from Twitchell Island in the Sacramento Delta, sample from surface sediment Aug2011 Site A1 Bulk (version 2) | ecosystem: Environmental > Aquatic > Marine...
TGGCGATGAAAAACTGGATCACTACCAGTACCCTCCTGAGAAAAGCACTGGATTTGCCTGATTTGGCTGCATTTCCCTTCAGTACATTGATGGGCATGAAGGAGGAAAGGTAGAATGACGGGTAACTTCCTGAGATAACACCGACTATTATGGTAATGAGAATGATGGCCCCGATAATGCCAGGCTGGGTGAACAGGCCGAAAGATATATCTTTTCCGGTCAGCTGGTTGAAATCAGGCAGGAGGAGGAATACGACGAAAACTGCGATGATAAGGGCAATAAAGGTCAGCAGCAGGGATTCAGCGAGGAACTGGAAAATGATCTGCTTTCGGAAGGCGCCCACTACCTTTCGCAGGCCCACCTCCCTGGCCCTGTTGGCAGACCGGGCAGTGGCCATGTTCATATAGTTGATGGTAGCCAGCATTAGGATGAATAAAGCCACGGCAGAGAAAATATAGACATAAGCCATATTGCCAGTCGGGCGGTCAGAGCCAAGCCCCTGCCGGAAATGGGTATTGGCCATCGGTGTGTACAACAGGTCGAAGCTCGCATTGATCTGGTCACCGATGGAACGCATGTATTTATCGTAGAAAGCAGGGAATCTTTGAACGATGTTTTCCATCGATGCATTCTCATTCAGGAGAATATAGGTGTACACCCCGAGATTCCAGAAAGCCATTGGCTCCATGCTGTTGAAATTGTCCCGGCCGAAAAGCTCCTGCAAAGTGACGACGGACAGCAATGCGCCATAAGTCAGGTGGGAGTTGGCAGGCGGATCCTTGATTACAGCGGTAACCTTGTAGGAACGGCCGGACCCTGTTTCGATTATCTCGCCTATCGGATCTTTATCGCCAAAGTATTTTTTAGCGATTTTTTCTGTGAGGACCATGGTGAATGGGTCAGTAAGCGCTTTTCCCGGGCTTCCATGCACGAAATCGATGGTGAAAATGTCGAAGATGGAAGAATCGGCGAAATAGAAGGTGTTTTCGTAATATTCCTTATCACCGTAACGGAACAGGGCATTCCCCACCTCCGCGATGCGGACATAATTCTCCACTTCCGGGAATTCTATCTTGAAGGCCGGTCCCATCGGTACTGGCACGATGGCGAACAGGTCATGCCGGTTGGAAATATTGAAATTCGATTCAATCCGGTATATCCGTTTGTGCTTTTTATTGTGTTTGTCATAGGTAAGCTCGTCGCGGACATAAAGCAGGATGAAAATAAACGCAGCCAGCCCAATGGTAAGGCCCAGGATGTTCAACAAAGTGTAGAACTTATTCCTGGAGAAGTTGCGCAAAGCGGAGATGAGGAAATTGCGAAACATGGTATATTTTTTTTGGTTTCCGTCTGGTAAAGACGTTGCATGCAACGTCTTTACTGCAACGTCTTTACTGCAACGTCTTTACCTGGCCCTTTGAACCTTGAACTAACTCCTGATGTTTTCCGTTACAATCTGGCCGTCGAACAGCCTGATGATGCGCTGGGCATATTCTGCGTCGCGCTGGGAGTGAGTCACGATGATGAGGGTGGTGCCCTGCTGGTTGAGATTCTCGAGCAGGTTCATCACTTCCTCACCGTTAGCCGAGTCAAGGTTACCGGTGGGCTCATCAGCGAGGATCAGGTTCGGATTGGCCACTACCGCACGGGCCACGGCCACGCGCTGCTGCTGCCCGCCGGAAAGCTGCAGCGGGAAATGTTTCTTGCGGTGTGTGATCTGCATCCGCTCCAGCACCTCTTCTACCTTCTTCTTCCTGTCATGTGCCGATAATCCCAGGTAAATCAGGGGCAATTCAACATTTTCAAAGACGTTGAGCTCGTCGATGAGGTTGAAGTTCTGGAAAACGAATCCGATATTCTCTTTCCGCATGCGCGCCCGCTGGCGCTCCGTGAAACGGGACACTTCAGCGCCGTTGAAATGATATTCCCCGCCGCTGGGATTGTCGAGCAGGCCAAGGATATTCAGCAAAGTCGATTTGCCACAGCCCGACGGGCCCATGATGGCTACAAATTCGCCCGGCTTTATCTCGAAACTGACCCCGTTCAGGGCGGTGGTTTCCACTTCATCGGTGCGGAATACTTTCGTTAAATTGACAGTCTTGATCATTTTATTCGTTTGTTTAATGTTATTTTTATCATTACTCATATTTCAGTGTATCAGCGGGGTTTATCAGCGAAGCTTTCAGCGCCCTGTAGGAGATGATGAGCAGGGAGACCACCAGGGCGAGTAAACCAGAGAACAGGAAAATCCACAGGTTAAACGGCGCCCTGACCGAGAACTGCTGCAGGTACAATTTATCCACCAGTATCCAGGTAACCGGCCAGGCGATGATCATGGCAATGATGATCAGCTGGACGAATTCTTTCACCATCAATCCAAGGATATTTGCCACTGTGGCCCCCATTACCTTGCGGATTCCAATCTCTTTCGTCCGCTTTTCAGCCATGAAGGAAGCCAGCCCGAACAATCCCAGCGCTGCCACAAACAGGATCAGCATGGTAAAGGTGAGCGACAACTTGCCCAGATTCGTTTCGTCTTTGTATAACTTCCGGGATTCGTCCGTCATAGTAGTATATTCAAAGGGCCTGTTCTTTTCGTATTCTTCCCATTTTTTATTAAGATACTCGATGACTTCTTTCTTCTTAATATCCTGGACCCGTAAAGTCATGTACCTGTTGAAGAATAATATCTCCCCGGTCTTTTCCTTGATATTGAGGACGAAAGGACCGGCGGGCTCCCGGAATGACGTGGGCTGAAAATCGCGGAATACACCGATGATCTTTTCATTTCCGCTAAGCGAATGGAATCTCTTGCCCAGGGCTTCTTCATTAGATTTCCATCCGATGTGCTTCACCATCGATTCGTTCACGAGGATCCCTTCCTCCGGGTCAGTCTTATTCTCCCGGTTATAATCCCGCCCGGCCACTATTTCGATATCAAACGTCTTCACGAAATCGTAACTGACCACCAGGGCGGGGAAAAAGCGCCACTCGCCTTCCTTCATTCCTTCAAACCAGATCTCATGGGTGTTGTGCGAGGACCCGAGAATATCATCCATAGTTGCTACTGAAAGGATTTCCGGGTTGGCAAGGATATCATTCCTGAATGTCTCGAAATTCTTCGATATTTCCGTTCTGTATATTGGAATGACCAGTACATTCTTTGGATTGAATCCAAGGTCGGTATGACGCATATAATGGATTTGCCGGAATATCAGGATGGTGCCGGTGATCAGGCCGATTGAGATTGTGAATTGGAAGATGACGAGGAATTTCCTGGCCATTCCGCTCCGGGCGATACCCTGGGCATTGCCGCGAAGAATCGAAATTGGTTTGAATGACGAAAGGTACAAAGCCGGGTAAGCGCCTGCAAGGAAACCCAGGACCAGCCATAAAACCAGGAGCCGGGCAAGGTTTTCCGGGCGTAACAACATGTTCATCTCAATCTCTTTTCCTGTAAAATTGTTGAAAGCCGGCATCAGCGCTTCGATCAGCACCAGTGCTATGATCAGGGCAATGAGCGTGAGAAACAGGGATTCCCCTATAAACTGAAAGAAAAGACGCGTTCGGTCAGCCCCGCTGACTTTGCGGATTCCGATCTCCCTGGCCCTTGTCCCGGAGGTGGCAGTCGACAGGTTCATAAAGTTGATCACAGCAATGAGGAGCAGAAAAACAGCAATGATGGAGAGTACCACTACGTAAGCGAAGTTGCTATTGGGCTGGATCTCATAATCGAGCCTTGAATGAAGATGGATGTCAGGCAGTTTCTGCATGTACATGGTGATGCTTTCCCGTTCTGCATCATAATAATAATCCTTGATGAAACCGGGGAAATTTTCCTCCAGTTGCTGCTGCTGGACGCCTTCTGCAAGCAGGACGTATGTCCAGCATGGATTCCAGACCCATGTATCCGGCAACCCCCCGCCAAATGATTTTTTTACGGAGTTTAACGAAGCGATCATGTCGAACCTGAAATGAGACCGGGCAGGCACATCCTGGATGATTCCGGTGACTTTTAAAGATAATACTGTTTCGAATTTCAGCACTTTGCCCATCGGGTCTTCATCCCGGAAATACTTATGTGAAAGGGTCTCCGTAATGACGACCGAATTGGGTTCATTGAGGGCTGTGGCCGGATCGCCTTTAAGGAAGGGATGGTCAAAGATCCTGAAGAAGGTCGAATCGGCGAAAAATGCCCTTCTCTCATTGAATTTCCTGCCTTCATATTCCACCAGGTTGCGGTCAGACTGAAAATTGAAGACCCGCGTCACCTCTTCGATCATGTCGGGATAAGAAGATTTCAGGGTTAAAGCCACTGGAAAGGGCATACTCGCAGAATTTTCCCCGACCCCGCCAAAGTCATAATTCATGCAAACCCGGTAAATGCGATCAGCCTTTGTATTGTAGCGGTCAAAACTCAGTTCATCCCTTATATACATCATGATGAACAGGAAACTCGCAATCCCTATGGCCAGGCCGGCCACGTTTATAAAGGTGTAAGTCTTCCTCTTGAATAATCCCCGGAGCAATATTTTAAAAAAGCTGTAGGACATGGGTAATCGTTATTCCATGTTATGATGTTTTACGTTAATGGATCAGGCAACAGACTCTGTTTTGCGCCGGAACATAAGCGGTACTTTGTCATTGATCGGTGCGCCGATTTCCACCAGTTCCCAGTCTTTCTCCTGGGATGTGATCCGGTGCTTCAACACCGTCACTTTGTCCTTTGGCGGCACCCCTTCAGCCTCAAAGCTGAGCAACTCGACCTTGTACTGGATGGTCCTTTTCCTGCCGTTGATCCTCACTTCGATCTCAACGTTTTGTTCAATTTCAATGTCCGGGATAAGTACTACAATTTCGCGCATGGCATTAAAGTTTTTTACCCTCCCCCTTTGATTCCCCCTCCCTACTGGCAGGGAGGGGGATAGGGGGTGGGAACTGTACTATTTCAAAATGAGCTTATCTTTATCTCCAAAAGTTTCATAGGAAGAAATGATAACCTTTTCTCCGGGTTCCAATCCCTCCAGCACCTCATAAAATTTCGTATTCTGCCGGCCCAGTTTTATCTTTCTCTTAATGGCCATATCTTCTGACGCATTTACGACATAGACCCAGTTGCCGCCGGTCTGCTGGAAGAAGCCCCCGCGTTTCAGGATCAGCGCATCAGTGGGTGTGCTGAACTTGAGCCGCATCTGGATGGTCTGGCCCCGTTTGATATTGTCCGGGACTTCCCCGGTAAACAGCATATCCACCTGGAAGGCGCCGCCGGTGACACCGGTATAGATCTTACTCACATAGAGGTCATACGTCCTGCCGTTAAAATCGATCTCTGCTTCCTGGCCAATGACTACCCGTGACACATACCGTTCATCAATGTTGGCCCGCAGCTTGAAACCATCCATGATGTCAATCTGGGCCAGGCGCTCCCCGGGATTCTTGGTTTCTCCTATCTCTAAATTGAAGGAGGATAATACCCCGTCGGCAGGGGCCCTTACCACCAGCTTTTCCATATTGCTCTTAAGCAAAGAAAGGTTGGTCTTCATACGCTCGATGGATGCCGCTATCTGCCGTTTCTGGTCTTCCGTGGATATGGAATCCAGCCGCTGCAGTTCCAGGCTGATGGTAAGCTGCCGCCTGGAATAATCGTAGTCTCGCTTGGCATCCTCATACTGCTTCATCGTGTAAACCCCATCGTCATAGAGCTTTTGCGACCGTTCGAACTCTTTTTCCACCTGATCTATCTCGTAAAGCAAATTCGTGATTTCCTTCTGCCGGAGATATTTATTCTGCTCCAGGGCTATGCGGGAGTTTAAAAGGTTATTGATTGCGTCGTACATCCGGGTCTCCTGGTCCATATAGCTGAGCTGCATATTGGCATTGCTCAGCTTCAGGATCGTATCTCCTTTCATTACACTGGCGCCGTCTTCCAGGTATTTCTTCTCAACAGTACCTCCAAGTACTGCATCAATGTATATCGTGGTCCTGGGCTGTACAACGCCATCCACAGGAATGAATTCCTGGAACTTGTCTTCCAGCACTGCGGCAACAGTGATCTGGTTTTTATCAACATTAAGCCTGCTGGAACGATCGCGGAAAATTAAAAGGAGGATAAAACATGCAAAAACTGCGATGGCTGCTATTTGAATGATCTTTTTTGTGGTCCACCGCTTTTTTTCAATGATCCTGTCCATGCAATTTGGTTTTTGGTAACTTATGTTTCGCTAATATCATGCCATTCGATATATATGACTGTTTTTCAATATTTTAAGATATTTATTTCAAATAAATGTGTCCAAATTCGTTCACCCTTCTTGTACAATTGTGAACATTAAATTGTACCTTTAACCGGTTATTGACGGAAACGATTCTAATAATGAATGATAGTCAAGAAAAGATCAACGCCCGCATCCTGATCGTGGATGATGACAAAGATGTGCTGCTGGCCGCCAGGCTTTTCCTTAAACAGCATGTAGAAGTGGTCCATGCAGAAGAAAACCCGGAGAACCTGCCCAACCTGATCAGTACCGGCAGTTATGACCTGGTGCTGCTGGACATGAACTTTGCACCCGATGCCACCAGCGGAAAAGAAGGGTTCCACTGGCTGAACAAGATCCTGGAAATCGATCCTTCCATTGTGGTTATCCTGATCACCGGGTATGGAGACATAGAACTGGCAGTGCAGGGCATCAAAGAAGGGGCGACGAATTTCCTTTTAAAGCCATGGGAAAACAAGAAACTGCTTGCTACGATCAAGACATCGATGCAGTTGCGGCAATCCAAGCTTGAGCTGCAGGAATTGCGCACCAAGCAGAAGGTCCTCATGGCCGACCAGAACCAGCCCTTCGTGACGATCATCGGAAACTCTCCGGCCATGCAGAAGGTGCTGGGTTCCGCCCAGAAGGTCGCAGGAACAGATGCCAACGTGCTGATCCTGGGAGAGAACGGCACGGGAAAGGAGCTGATCGCCCGGGCAATCCACCGGGATTCACGTCGAAAAGACGAGGTCTTCATCAGTGTAGACCTGGGAGCCATCAGCGAGTCGCTTTTTGAAAGTGAGCTGTTTGGATTCAAGAAAGGCGCCTTTACCGATGCCAAAGAAGACAGGGCCGGCCGCTTCGAAGCCGCCAATAAGGGCACCATATTCCTGGATGAAATCGGAAACCTTTCTCTCTCCTTGCAGTCGAAGCTGCTGAGTGTCTTGCAAAACCGCAACGTGGTCAGGCTGGGGACCAACAAGGAAATCCCCATCGATGTGAGGTTGATCTGTGCCACCAACATGCCACTGTACCAGATGGTGCGGGAAGGCAAGTTCCGGCAGGATCTGCTTTACAGGATCAATACAGTGGAGGTCCATGTGCCTTCCCTGCGTGAACGTACGGAAGACATTCCTGAGCTGGTGGAACATTTCCTCGAGATTTACTGTAAGAAGTATAAAATAGCCCAGAAACGCATTGGTGAAGATACTTTTGCCAGGCTGAAGAAACACGACTGGCCGGGGAACATCAGGGAACTGCAGCATGCCGTGGAAAGAGCTGTTATCATGAGTGATTCCAGCATGCTCATGCCGCACGATTTCTTCCTGACCTCTCCTGCGGAAGATAAAAATGACAATATGGAACTGGACAATCTAAACCTGGAAGAAGCTGAGAGGATGCTTGTCCGTAAAGTCATTGACAAACATGGCGGTAATATCAGCAAAGCTGCCAAAGAGCTCGGGCTGACACGAGCCTCACTTTACAGAAGAATCGAAAAGTATGGTCTTTAACCAGTTCCGGATTGCCATCACCTGGAGGGTCATTGTGCTGGCGCTCACGGTGTTCCTTTTCTTCCTGCTGCTTTCGCTGGACAGATACCGGTTCAGCGCTATCATCGTGGGTCTGCTGGTGATCCTGGAGATTTTCCTCCTGGTCAGATATGTTGAACGGACCAACCGCAAGCTCACCCAGTTTTTCCAGAGCATCCGCTATGCTGACTTCTCCAGCTCTTTTTCTGATCCAGGCCTGGGAAAAAGTTTCGAGGACCTCTCCCGCGAATTCAACCAGGTGATCGAGGTTTTCCGTAAATACCGTGCCGAAAAAGAGGAATCGTTCAATTACCTGCAGACGGTCGTACAACATGTTTCCATCGGGATCCTTGTTTTTCAGAGGGATGGCAAGGTGGATGTTTTTAACCAGGCGGTAAGAAAGATGCTGAAGATCAGGAATATAAGGGATATTCACGAGCTTAAGGAAGTAAAAGAAGACCTTCCGGCAATCCTGCTGGGGCTGAAGGCAGGCGACAGCACCCTGATAAAGCTGTTCACTGACAGTGAACTGCTCCAGTTATCAATCAACGCAACAGAGTTCCGGATGCGTGGAGAAGATTATATTTTAGTATCGATGCAGGATATCAGCGCCGAACTGGATGAGAAAGAAATCGAATCCTGGCAGATGATGATCCGGGTCCTTACCCATGAAATCATGAACTCCATTACGCCGATCACATCGCTGGCATCGACCGTGCATGATATGACTGTTGATAAGCAGGATGGCAGGACTGTCATCAGGCAACTGGATGATGAAGATGCAGAGAGTGTGGATTCGGCTCTGGTTACGATTAAAAACCGGAGCCAGGGACTGTTGAATTTCGTGGAGGTCTACCGCAACCTAACCCGCATCCCGAAACCGAATTTCCGCTATTTCCGGGTTTCAGAACTGTTCGATCGCTGCTATCTCCTCCTGCATCCCAGGATGGAAGAGCACTACATCAAGTGCTCCCGCACCGTTTTCCCCCCGGATCTCATGATCACCGCCGATCCCGATCTGATCGACCAGGTGATTATCAACCTGATGCTTAATGCCATCGATGCCGTGTCGGAAGTTGAGAATCCCCAGATATCCATTTTCGCCACACTCAACTCCAGCAACCGTGTCACCATCGAATTCAAGGACAATGGCGTTGGCATAAAACCAGATGTCATGGACAAGATTTTCATGCCGTTTTTCACCTCGAAGAAACAAGGCTCCGGCGTGGGCCTTAGCCTGTCGCGCCAGATCATGCACCTGCACAAGGGATCGGTCAGTGTGCGGTCAAAGCCGGGAGAAGGAACGGTCTTTACGCTGGTTTTTTAATTCATTTTGAGTAATGGTGTGTCAAAAATGAAAAAGCAGATTTCACTTATTTTTCTAATGGTTTTCCTCCTTTCCGGCGTTGCCGCCCAACCAGAAGGCAAATCCGGCGCTTCATCCTCCGGTGAACTCACCATCTATCTCATTCCTTCCAGAGTAACATACAACTGGTCTTCTCCGCATGCCCTTTACTGCAGCCTGATCAGGAATTACGTCAGGAATATTATTAAGAAAGATTGCTATCTCCTGGGGCATGCATTCATGCAATTGGAGTCTCCGGCAGATTCATTGGTAATTATGACCGGTATGCGCTCCACCTGCCGGGACCAGCAAAAGCAAATGTTGTTCGAGGATAATTACGGGCTTGCCATTCTGGGAACCGGACTGGAAGGAAAGCTTCAGACCAGGGAAGAACTGGAATGCCAGATCGAGAAGTATTCTAAAAAGGGAAAACTCGCTTTCATTCGTTTTTTAATTAACGAAAAAGCGGCCTTGAAGATGGAAGAATTTTACAGCTCTTATAAATCCCGTCTTGACAGCATTGGTAACAGCTCCTGTTACGGAGGAGCATTCTGGCCAAGGTACTATGGAGAAGGATCGGGCTGCTCCGCTTTTGTCATCAGCTTTCTCGATATTGCCGGGATTCTGCGGGAAGAGTTCGATATCTGGAGGGTAGACATAGACATCCCTCTTGATTTAATCGGCGGGCCCTATAATCCCGGCCAGGAGGTTACATTAAAGGACGTTAAGAAGCGCAGGCAATGGGCCGATAATTCAGCGCTAGCTCCAATGAACTATGAGCCTTTCTGGATATTCGACCCGACCATCATGAGCAAATGGGTGAAGGAAGCATACAAATCACCCGAATCGGTGGAAGGCCTGACGGTCATTCCAGTGAAAATCAATAAAGCCAAAGGGCTTGAAATCGATGCCCGGAATGTACCTGTCCCGGATGAAAGCATCTTTATGCAAAGAAAGGAACCATCAATTTTTATTAAAGAATAGAAGCGCAAAATTTCCGGGTCTGCAAAATTGCTATCTGCCCTGTGAAATGATGAGTTTAGCGCAGGTTTTCCCGATGTCAGAAATAATATAGATCCCGTCGGGCAGCCTGCTGGTATTTATTTCCAGCACATCCCTTGCATCAAAGACAGGCTGGCCAACCAAGTCAATGATCTGCCCTGAAAATGGCTGGTCAAAATGCAGGATGCCATCCCGGACAGGATTTGGGTAGAACAGGAATCCTGGACTTTTCCCTCCGTGTTCAGGCACTCCATAGGTGCTGTTGCTGTATCCGGGTGTCGGATCCTGGTAAGTTACCCAGGGCATCTGGCCGTCTATCTGGCGGCCGAAGGAGATATCGATCTGCTGAACACCGAAAGTCACACTATCGAGCAGGAAATAGCCAGTGGTTTCGTTGTCGAAGATCCCCAGTTCTTCTCCTTCGTCATTCAACTTATAATTGGCATGGAATGGACCCTGTTCCGGCTGACCATCGCACCAGATAAGCAGGAACGTGCCTGGCTGCATCGTGAAATCTGGCAATTGCCATTTGTCCGGATTTGACAGGTTATCCGAAAGATATTTGTCACCAAGCCATACGGGCTCTGCATCAGCATTATAGATCTCAGCCCAGTTATCGTATTCGCCGAATTCATCCGCAATGGTACTGTCATTATCTGCCATCAGCTCGTTGATGAATAGCTGAGCGTCAGCAGAAGGCAGGAATTGCACGAAAGCCGGGATACACGGAAGCATGGAAGCATGGTTATAATTGTCTGTAACACTGACCTGCCATGCCAAAGTCTGGTCGTATTCCAGAGAAGGCAATATACAGCCGTAATAGCCATCCCCTGCCTCTTTATCATGATGAATGCCGTCATCAACCATCTCAGAAGCCTGCCATTGCCCTGAATTCACTGAATATTTCAATTGCACGTCTGGCTGAAGATCTTCATCCTCCACAAAGGCCCTTACCCAGTATTCATTGCCAGCCACCGGCTTCGAGGACTTGATGTACCTGATCACCGGAAAGATGTCGGAATTTTCGACCTGCTGCTGGGCATACTGCAGCCGGGTCTGGATATACGGCTTAAGGCCGTATTTTACATGCGCTCCCAGCGCTGTGCTGTATGAGTTCAGGAAATCCAGGAAAGTGTACCCATAATCCAGGGAATGATAAGGGTCATTGATTACATAAGGACTGATCATGTCCTTGATCTTATCAATCTCGGCAAATAGAGAATCCTGGTTTTCAAGTAATTGAATCAGCTGCCTGAAATAATAAGAGTACTGGTCCCTGATTTCAGGGACAGCCATCAGGCGAGTATAGAGTGGCCGTCCTTCCCCTGCAGCTTGCCAGCTGTAAATATTCCGTGTGCCCCAGTCGATGTTGAACCAATCAATGCCAAACGTATTATCCAGATCATAAGGAATATATTCGAATTTCCCTGTTTCGGTATTATGATACAGGTAGAAGTTGTTTTTATTATAGATATACCCATCCCAGTTTGCTGTAAAAACATCTAAGGCCATGATCCTGAGGTAATCCTGGAGATTGAAAA
>Ga0208980_10002262_pt1 | contig 11669 bp, 9 predicted proteins | sample WetSurMetagenome_3_FD_187993 | JGI IMG/M metagenome (GOLD analysis project Ga0208980, IMG submission 187993) | Wetland microbial communities from Twitchell Island in the Sacramento Delta, sample from surface sediment Aug2011 Site A1 Bulk (version 2) | ecosystem: Environmental > Aquatic > Marine...
TATTTCAACATTTACTCCCTCGAGGAGGAAATCATGATTCTCTATCAATGATTCCGGAACATGTATCTGTTCATATGTTTCCAGGTGCATGAAGTAAAAACCCATGTCATCTTTATAAAGGTATTGATAGGGCCGTCTTTCAACTCTTGCGAGTGTCACTTTAGTGCCTGAAGAAAATGTATTATCAATTACCCTTCCGTTCTTAAGATTCTTGAGTTTTGTTCTTACAAACGCCGGCCCTTTGCCTGGTTTCACATGCTGAAATTGCACGATAGTATAGAGGTCATTGTTAAACTCAATGACTAAACCATTTCTAAAATCTGCTGTACTTGCCATATAATTCTGTAATTCAATAATTTAATTAATCTAATTTTTTCTTACACCAAGAGGGTATACCAACCCTTCATAATTTATGAGTTCACACGTAAAAGCGCCTACAAATATATCAAATCGAATTTTAACAGGAAGAAAATTTTTATCAGCGGAAAACCAGAATGAAACATCCTCCTCAGTTTTAAAAAGTCGTCCGGTTTCAGTAACAGGATTAAACTTGTAACACATTATTTTCCCCAATTTTGTCTTAACCTCATCCATCCCGATAAATTTTAACTTTATTGGATAGAGCTCGTCACAGAACCATGTTATTATTGTAGTAATCTCACCTTTTTTAAGCCGGGAGTTGAATGGAAGTACATTATTGCGGAAAAAGTAAAAACAGGAAAGAATATCATGAATCCGGGGGGGAGCTATATGTATTCCGGTGAGATCACTTGTAAGAATACTGGAATCAGCCCTGGTCTTATGATCAAAAAGTACTACATTGTATCTTTTATACCTGCCTTCATGGATATTCCTGATTGACTTTACAGGTAACTCTGTCAGCGGGTCAATAAAGCTCTCATAGATATCCACTACCTTAAACACAGCTTCGGCCATCCCGGTCGTTCTTGCCAGTAATTTTGAATGCCAGACTTCCTTCCCGTTGATTGTGTCACTGGTTAATTCGAGTACGCCATTGCCCGCAGTAATAAAACCATACTGAATTATATAAGTTGCTTTCTCACCTACTTTATATGATCCTCCCTGACCCACACCGAAGGTTGAAACAATTAATAAAATGCCGGTGATGCAAATAATTCTTTTCATTGTTCTTACTGAGTGTATACAGTAATTATGCCGATTATTTTCCAAAGATATTCTTTCGCGCAACAGAAGTTACAAAATCTTTAAGATATAATGGCTCAAAGTATGCTACATCTTCAAAGCGCTGTTCAGTAAAAGCCAGAAAAACAGGTTGATGCATATGAGAAGCAGAAATCTTGTAGTCAACGGCAAAAAAAGTGTTTGTCCGGTTAAGCACTTCTTTGCATTTTAATGCTCCCTCGCCGAAAAAGATAATTTTTTTTTCTTCAGGAATATTATTGAAGGAATCTTCATTGATAATTTCAGCTGAAATATCTTTTATCTTTCTCCCGGTTTTGTCGTAAAGGGCATAATAAACCTCCATTCTTCTCGCATCAAGCATCGGACAGTAAATTGAATCTGTTTCGGATTCCTGTCTGAAATAATTACTTCCCGTTATCCCCCAGAACATTGAAAGGGTTGTTTCTATACCGATCAGAGGAATAGATGCACCATATGCAATACCTTTAGCTACTGAGACTCCAATACGCAATCCCGTATAGGATCCGGGTCCCTTACTGACAGCTATGGCATCAAGGTCACTGGCTCTAAGCCCCTGTTCTCTGAAAATTTCTTCGATAAACACCGTAAGCATGGCAGCATGTGACTTTGACTCATTGCTTTCCTTCAAAGTTATTACACCCGCACTATCACATAATGCTGCTGAGCAAAGGTTTGTTGCAGTTTCAAGACATATAATCATGTGTTGAAAAGAAATGCTACCTATTTCACCTTAAAGAGGACTTCTTTTTTTACTACCTCAATCAGTGTGCTGTCTGATAATTTTTTACTTATTGCACTGAAAGGAGCTGAAATTACCCGGTCATGTTCCGATACTCCTGAAAGGATCTCAATATATGAATTATCCTGGATCCCGGTTTTGACATCTCTGGCAAGAGCATATTTGCCATCAGTTATAAATACCAGGGTGCGTATATCTTTTTCTGATGGTGTGCCAACAATTTTTGCAGTATCAGTACGGGTAGTGACCGATTGTATGGGAACAGTAAGAATATCAGCTTTCGATTGAGTCCGGATATCGACAGTTGCCGACATACCCGGCCTGAAAGGATTTTTATCACCGGCCTGAACAAGTTTCTGATATGATTGAGGAAGAATCAGGATCTTGACATCGAAATTCGTTACCTGATCGGCAGATACACCGGTAGTCTTGGCGGAATTTGCTATTTCAGTAACTATACCTTTAAATTTCTGATCGAGGTAAGCATCCACTTCAATCAGAGCAGTATCTCCGAGCTTTACCCTTGGGATGTCATTTTCATTTACCTGTACCTGAGCTTCCATGCGGGAAAGATCTGCCACGCGAAGCAGCTCGGTACCTGCCATAAGATTAGTTCCTGCTACCCTTTCACCAAGTTCCACCAGAAGCATGGATACAGTACCCGACATTGGAGCATATATCGAAGTTTTAATAAGGTTTTCATTTGCTTCTTTAACAGAGGCTTCAGCACTGACAACCGAAAACTTGGCAGCATCAACCTCAGATTTAGCAACTGTATATGTTGCTTGTGCCTGTTCAAATTCAGACTTGGAAACAGTCTGTTCATCGTACAACTGCTTGCTTCTCTTGTATGCCAGTTCAGCCTGCGTAAATTGTGCTTCCGATTGTGCAAGACGTGCACGGGCAGAGCTGATAGCAGCCAGAGACCTGTCCTTCTGTGATATATAAATGTCAGGTTTTATCCTCAGTATCAACTGTCCTTTCTCAACATTGTCACCCTCTTTGACTGTCAGCTCTACAATCTCACCAGATACATCAGGGCTTATTTTAACTTCTTTCTCAGGCTGAATTTTGCCATTTGCAGTAATTGATTCTATGATAGTACGTTTCTCGACATTTTCGACTGCGACTTTTAGTGTTAAAGCTTTGCCAAACCAGCCCGCTTTCTTACCAATTACTGCAAAGATGATAAGGACAACTACAATTGGAAGTAAGAATTTAAGTATCTTATTGTTTTTCATGACTTTGTAACTTATATTGATTTCGGTTTAGAATTATTGATTTAGACTTAATGGCAACCCTTTATAAAAATCAAGCACCTTGGTTTTAAATATAAACTCATACTTTGCCTGTACCATGTCTGATTGTGATTGCAGCAGTTGCGTCTTTGCTGCGTTATAATCGACAGGAGTAACCATTCCAACATTGAATTTTTGTTCAGTGTACCTGAAGGATTCCTCGGTTGAGGCTATTGCTTTAATACTTACATTAAGTTTTTTGAGTGATGCCACTGCATCAGTATATGCCTGCTGGATACTTTTATAAAGCTGTTTCTTTGTCCCTTCGAGTGCATACTTGCTGTTTTCAACATATAATTTTGAGTTTGCTATATTCTTGTTAACCTGCCAACCGTTTAAGATGGGAATATTCAGTGACAACCCGACTCCCGAGTTCCTGTTATTCTTTATCTGGGTTTTAAAAGGATCATTTACCAGGGGGGATGTGAGATTATTTATATACGTGTAACCAGAATTTAAAGAATAGATCAGGGAAAGTCGTGGACTTCTGCCACCTTTTGCAACTTTCAGATCGTACTCGCTTGCTGTCAGCATCAACTCGGAACTTTTTATCTCTGGCCTGTTCTTTTCTGCGATCGTGTAAATCTCATCAATATTGCCTGTAATTATGGTATTTGGATCAACAGTGATCTCAGGAACTTCAATTTCAAATCCGACAGGTGTTTTAAGTTCCAGAAGCTGGGTGAGGGTAAGATAAGAAGTTTCAAGCTGGTTTTTCATATTTATCAGAGAAAGTTCTTCCTGGGCTGCCTGTGCTTCGATCTGAAGAAGGTTTCCCTTTGCAACGCTTCCGGCATCAACCATTTTCCTTGTTTTTTCAATCTGCTGCTTAGTGATGTCAAGCTGATTTTGATTTGCTGCAACAAGCTCTTTGTTTAACAGAACCTGCAGGTATACCAGCGCAACATTTAAAGCCACGTTGTCGCTTATATTCTTCAGATCCTCCTGGCTGGCCAGGACTGCGTACTTATTTCGCTGGATTGAATTATAATTCTGTAAACCATTGAAGACCGGTGCATTTCCTCCGATATAGAAATTATCCGATTGCAGTGTCTGGTTAAAAAACCGATATGTATTCTGATCAAGAGCCCGGCCAAATGAATAATTGTACGACGCTGAACCGTTGAGAGATGGCAGTAATTTCAGTTTCGCAAGAGCCAGGGAGTTTTCCTGGACCGCTGTCTGGACTGCCTGTTGCTTTATCTGAATGTTATTTTCGATTGCATATCTGATACAGTATTCAAGAGACCATGCTTTTTGCTGTGCAAAAACAAATCCCTGCGAAGCAAGAAAGCAGGCCAATATTAGTATTTTGATTTTTTTCATTTTTAATAATTTGATTTTATAGAAAGTCGCACGTGAACAAGTTCAGTTTCAGACTATTTTATGTCTTTTTGTTTCAATTGAATTTAATATTTTACCAGATCTTAAAACTTTTGAAAATAAGTTTACGAAGATAAATAATATCTCAGACAGAATAAATTATTTTTTTTTAAAAGTGAAATTTTAACATAATATCTGACTAATCAAACAGATAAACTTAAAAATGAATTGCCTCATGCACCCTCAACCTGATTGTATTACTCCCTTCATGTTCCTTCATTAATAAGGAAGTATTCATTTGCAGCTCAATAAAGAAATTGTTTCATGCAGGTTTTAAAATAATTATATTTGTATCATAAAATGAACATTATTTTATTTATTAAATACTTAAATATATGATTAGTAAGGAATTAAAACTGGAACCAGGAGTGATTTTCGGAGATGATGTTAAGGCACTTTTTGACTTTGCAAATAAAAATGATTTTGCTATTCCTGCCGTAAATGTCGTTGGAACCAATTCTGTAAATGCGGTCCTGGAAACTGCAAAAGTTGTGAATTCACCCGTTATTGTTCAGTTTTCAAACGGAGGGGCACATTTCTTCGGGGGACAGGGTTTACCTAAGGAAAATCAGGTAGGAGCAATTGCCGGTGGAATCTCAGGAGCACTTCACGTTCATAATGTAGCTGACTATTATGGTATCCCGGTGATCCTTCATACTGACCATGCAGCTCGCAAACTCCTTCCCTGGATAGATGCTTTACTGGATGCTGGCGAAGAATTTTATGAAGCAAACGGCAAGCCGCTTTTCAGTTCACACATGCTGGATCTTTCTGAAGAACCATTGAAAGAAAATATCGCAACCTGTAAGAAGTATCTCGAAAGGATGAGCAAAATCGGTATGACACTTGAAATTGAACTTGGTGTTACCGGTGGAGAAGAAGACGGAGTAGATCATTCAGGAATCGACAGTTCACGATTATATACACAACCTGAGGATGTGGCTTATGCTTACGAAGAGCTTTCAAAAGTGAGCACCATGTTTACAATTGCAGCATCCTTTGGTAATGTTCACGGTGTTTATAAGCCCGGGAATGTTGAGCTTAAACCAATTATTCTGAAAAATTCCCAGGATTTTATCATAAAGAAATTCAAAACCGGCCCTAATCCGGTAAATTTCGTATTTCATGGCGGTTCGGGATCAGAGAAGCATCTTATAACAGAAGCTATTAAATACGGCGCTGTAAAAATGAACCTTGATACTGACATGCAATGGGCATTCTGGGACGGCATTAATAAATATTCAAAAGAAAAGCAGGGATATCTTCAGAGTCAGATCGGTAATCCTGATGGTGAGGACAAGCCAAATAAAAAATATTATGATCCGAGAGTGTGGCTCAGGAAGGGGGAAGAATCCTTTATTACCAGGCTGAAAGAGGCATTTGCCGATCTGAATGCCATGAATCGCTGCTAAACCCCTCTGCCCCGCTGAAGCGGGACATCTCCCCTAAAGGGGCGATAATACGCTGTGATTTAGCTGAATTGCACTAAAACAGTGGGGATTTTTTCCCACTTGGGGGGAAATAAAAAAGAGGATCAATTTAAAAGTTGTCAATAATATAAATAACAGACAGCCAGTCATATATTGACCGGCTGTTTTTTTTATGTTAAAAACTATTCAATGTATAATTCTAATTGAAAATCGGTTTTTCTAATTTAGCTGTCTGATTAACAATTATAATGTGTGAGGCATTCAGTTTTTAAGGAAGATCGTTTAAGGCGGACAAATCGGCTATCCCTCATGCTTAACAAACGGGAGATGAGGGCGCTGGGGATTTATTGCAACCGGTACCGGGTGAAAAACAAATCTGAATTCCTCAGGGAAACCATTATGAAAGCTATACTAAGGAGATTCGAAGAGGAGCATCCGACTCTGTGGGAAGAGAGTGAACCCACACTTTTTTATCAGAATGTCCTGCAATAACGTTTGGATAATACCCGCCTTTTTCTAATTTTGCAAATTCTGTTTCAAAATGATAAGAGGAGTTGATAATTAATTTGTCATTCCAACGTATATTTGTATGAAGAACAGGGGATTAAATTCAGATGATCTTTAAAGATGTATCCTGACAAATTTAAAAATAATCCTACAAAGAGAACACCGTGGATAATTCTGGAGCCCGGAAGGATTTTTATTATGGGCAGATCTATACCGGAAAACCCTAACGAATTCTATCGTCCGGTTCAGGACTGGATATCCAATTATGTAACTGAATATGAGGAGATAACAAAAATAGAATTAGGCTTTGAATATATTAATACGAGTTCTATAAAGTGGATTTTTACCGCTTTGAAAGAGCTGTCGGAGATCAAGGATATTTCGAAAAATGCCAGTGTTACGTGGTATTATGAACGCGGAGATGAAGATATGTGTGAGCTGGGATTTATTCTCCGGTCGCTTGTTGAATGCCCTTTTGTTGTTGTTGAGGTGGATGAAATGAACAGGTCGAGATATGAAGCCATATTGTTAAAACCGATTGAGTAACTTTCCATAAGAAGCAGATCTATTTTTTGTAACGGGGATCACTTTAAAGAAAAATTCCTAATTTTGCAGCTCTTTTAACGACAATGACCCATGGTGTAATTGGCAACACGTCGGATTTTGGTTCCGCAGAGTCCTGGTTCGAGCCCAGGTGGGTCAACCTGGAGAGCCTGCTGTTATAGCAGGCTTTTTTATTTTCGATAAATTTCACCGGATATAGATCTGGGCTCGAGCCCCCGCGGCAGTCTGTCCCCTTCGCTATCCCGGCATAACATGTCGGGATTTTACGCTCGGTCCGGTTCGAGCCCAGGTGGGTCAACAAGGAAATAGGCGCAAACAGTCATTATATAAATGAATGCGCTTTTTTATCCATAGAACTGCTTAAACTATGCTGAAATATTTCCAGCAATATTATCAGACAATTTCGGTATATAAAGGTTGGTTCCTGGAATCATGAAATATTCCTGGCAACATTTAAACCTTTTTCGCTGATTAAAACAATATTATAAGATCGAAGTTAATTTGTCCTTAATTTCTTTGGGCAATGCACCCTTATTAACCATTACAGAGATAGTTTTTAGCTGTAAATATTTTTCCGACATGTACAGATAGCCGCCACAATCCGCAAAATCACTTGAATTTTTTATAATGTAGAATTTCTTTCCTTTATTGTTCGTGGCAATGCCGATAATATGCATATTATGCTGATCTATTGTGGTGTAATTATCAAAGGCATTCTGCCTCATTTGTTGCGAAATTGCAGCAACAGAATCATTCAAGTCCGCAAACCCATTGTAGTAACCGTCCCTTATATCACCATCCCAGCATACCGAATAATTGTGCAACAATGCATAATCAACAACACTGCTAAAATCATTTAAAGGGAGATTTAAGTAGTAGTTATTGTTCCAGTTTGATTCTATCTCCAAAATAAACTTCGAATAAAAAGGATGATGAGTGAATGAGGTTATTTCCACATAATCATCCGGATTGATTCCAATCATCTCATCTGCAAACGATTTTGGCGAATATTCCTTCTGGTTATATGTAAAAACAGCGGGAGCCTTCCCCAGTGTCGAGGATAAAATGTCAGCAATATTTTCTCTGTATCCCTCTGCGCTCATCTTTCCACGACCATTCTTTACATAGAATTTCACCTTCTCAAGCAGCTTAAAGTCCATCCTTCCATGATTATATGAGGAAGCGGTATCTTTCTTTCCGCAATAAACCGTTTGTGGTATAGCGCCAAATTTTTTATACGCACTCATTGCACTGAAAGTTAAATCTCCGGGGCCAAAATAGCTCTTGCCATTCATCCTTATGTATTTCTCAGATTTGTCGATATAAGTCGGGGTAAGAAAAAACATAGGTGAGAGGACAACGGGTTTTTTCTTAAGTCGGATAGCCTCTGTCTCAATGAAAGAGGTAGTTGCAAAGCACCAGCAAAGACCAGTTTGCTGCTGATCTTTTATCGGGGTGCTTTCAATCAGCTTAACGATCTTGTATCCTTCCAGCTTAGGATTTAAATTGGTCTTCCTGGCTGTCGTGATATAAACTTTTGTTGTTGTTCTTAATCTTAAGGGAAATGAACCACCGCTTTGCATCCACCTTCCGTCAATGACAGAATCGCCAGGCAACATTAATCCTTTAAAGAAAGATCCTGGACCTATTGTTGATGAATGGTCTGTTATCACACTGTCCTGAAGAACCCTGACTGAATCAATATAAATATCTTTTGTCGATTGTAAAGGAACATCCAGACCGCCTTCTACATTATTATCCTTTACCGTAAATTTCATGATGACAAAAATCGAGGAGTTATCGGGAAGAATTATATTACCTTCCCATGAACCCTTCAGCCTTTCCGGCTTAATGTTCTGACCATTAAGTAAGCAGAACGCAAAGAACAGGATTATAGAAATAAAAGTTTTTGTTTTCATAATGAGCTGCATTAGGTAGTATTAAGAAGTAGCAAAAGGATATTTATTATATAGACTGGTATATTAATGACATGCTGCATTATCTTTTTTTACTGTTTTGATTTGATTTTACTGTTTGAACGGATTACCGATTCGTTCATAGTTAAAAAATTATCCACCAGGAATTAACCCTGTCTGATGGTACCGGAAAAGTTAGTTATCATTGATCATTGAGATAATAGAGCTGAGGTAAACCCTCTCAAAATGACTTTAAAGGAACTGCAGCATAAACAGAACAACCCAAATACATATTTACCTGTAACAAGTAGTATAAATGTCATTCCTCAGGTCTGACCTCTTTCAGAAATCCTATGGAAATCAGAAATTTTACCGTATAATCCATTGTTGCAAAGTAATCAGGATTATCGCCATCATACCAGTTGAAGAAGCCATGATCCCTTCCTTCAAATGGCACCAGCTCGCATCGGTTACCTTGTTTTTGCATCTCATCGCAGAAACTGACCGCTTGCTGGAATGGTACGCTTGAGTCCTTTGTCCCATGAAAAATTATAGTTGGTGGTGCGCCAGCTGATATATGGTGAAATGGGGATATTTCGCTTACTCTGTCACTCTTATCTTTGAATAAAGTTTCCGGGTTCTTAATTGATTCTACAAGATTAAGAGGTGGATTAAAGAGCACCAGGGCATCCGGAACAGAGCTGACACTCAGGTCTTCATTCTTCTCATCAATTTCTTTAATTAATGCTGTGCATACTGCAATATGACCTCCGGAGCTGCCTCCTGACGCAACTATCCGGTTCCTGTCAATGCCAATCTCATCAGCATGGATCCGTAACCAGCGTATTGCCGACTTAGCATCAGCTACGCATTCAAAGGGGGTTACGCCATGTCTTGATTCTACACGGTAATCCGCGACCATTGCTACCAGACCCCTCTCAACCAGGTATTTACACTGTGGTACAAACTGAGTAACCTTTCCACCAGTAAAACCTCCCCCGAAAAAAAATATGATTGCCGGCAGCTTCTCATTTTCCTTTGATCCTGCAGGTCTGTAAATGTATACTTTCAATTCAGTGCTGCCGGCGGTTTTATATATCATAGACTTCATCGTGAATACTGATGAGATTTCTTCCTTTGGCAACTGTGAAAATGTCACAAGGCTGAAAATATTTAACACTATCATAAGTGACAGCATGACTGACTGATTGATCATTTTGTTGAGTTTTCACCTGATATATCCAATGTTGCAGGAGCGGTAGTCTCTATTAAATCACCATTATTGTATTTGGAAGTCTTGAGGTTTTCTGTCATCCACACCTGTGAGCCTATCTTTACAATGGGATAGTTATTATTATCACCATCAGTACAGGTAATGAAATTAAAAGTAATTGTTTTATTTCCAGTAGGGATGTCTATTATTACAGTGCTGTAATTGCCTGATATACCAGTAAGTTTTAACCTGTCCCCTGGATTATAATTCATATCAACAGTAGATTGAGTTCCTTTAGAATCCTTTTTTGATAACTTTTCATCAACTGCTTCAATGTTGTTACTAACCTTCGTAATACTTGCTGTTCCATTTGATATTCCATGGCTCAATAATTTCCCAGAATATTGCCAGGTACTGCCTTTTACAGTTACCAGATATGACCCTGTTTTAATTCCCGAAAGTCGAAATTCCTGTAAATGATTCTCCAGATAATTTTGAATCTTGCTAACCTGTTTACCGGTTATATCAAATATAGCAATAACAGCATTTCCAGCTTCCGGAGGGGAAATCTGCAACAAAGAAATGCCATTCATTGGATTCGGGAAAATCTTTATTCCTGATGATTGCTGATTCTCAATTGATGGAATCCCAACTGTCCAGGTCAGACTTAGAATATCATTTCTATTTAGAATGAGAGACGTGCCTTTCATTAAATTCTCAACTTTAACTGTCCCTACTGATGTTGTTGCACCAGTACCTGCAAAAGAAATAAGGTAGTTCTGTGCATTTGTTTTTACTGCATAAAAGAGGACTAATAATAACAATATTCTTTTCATGTCATGAAAGTTTCGAGGATTGATTAATTATTTAGTTTAGTTAAAGTTATGAAAGAGAATACTTCAAGTCAAATAAAAAAACCACATACCCGGGAATTTGCCCCGGTGAATGGTACAGGCATAGTTTATTTTCAGTGGTCATTGGAATATTAAGCTGAAGGGAACCCTCCCGACGTAAGATAAAATTATTTGTTTTTTTACTTCATTCTTTAACCATATCATCAGTTGATTTGTTGTTAAAATAATATAATTCTATTAAGAAATATCCAGGGATATGAAAAACTATTACTTATCATCAATGATTACTGCTTGTCTGTTAATCTTATCAAATGGAATAAAGGCACAGAACGCTAATGCTAAACTAAACCAGGTTGATTTGATTAAACAGTTTGTTAGCAATTGGAAAGGAGAAGTTGGTAAAGACACAACTGCATTCTGGAATATTAAATCCAGTGGCGATGGACTGGAGTGTACATTTAAATATGTAACAATTGATAAAATATTTATGGAAGGGACACAGCAATGGAAGTATGACAAAAAAACTGATAAATTCATTCTGTCTTCTCCTAACAGTGGAATGGATAACACGACTTCCGGC
>Ga0208980_10002264_pt1 | contig 11667 bp, 9 predicted proteins | sample WetSurMetagenome_3_FD_187993 | JGI IMG/M metagenome (GOLD analysis project Ga0208980, IMG submission 187993) | Wetland microbial communities from Twitchell Island in the Sacramento Delta, sample from surface sediment Aug2011 Site A1 Bulk (version 2) | ecosystem: Environmental > Aquatic > Marine...
CGACATGCTGCTGGTCTGCAACGCGCCGGACAAGGTCGGCGAGGTCCTCGAGCGCTGGCAGCCCGTGTCCGATGCCGCGCGGGCGACCCGGATCGCGCGCTTGCTGCCGGCACAGCCGGCCAAGGCCTGGGCGGATCTCAAGGACGACATCACCTGCCGCGCCGGCCACCAGGTCATCGCGCGCCTGGCCGGAATCTGGCCGGGGCCCGGACTGGGCTGAAGCGCGCGGCGCCGGAAATGCAAAGGGGCGGCCGTGGCCGCCCCTCGTGTCGCCGGGCCTTGCGCTTTACTTGACGCGGTTCTTGTACTCGCCGGTGCGGGTGTCGATTTCGATCTTGTCGCCGGTGGCGACGAAGATCGGCACCGGCAGTTCGAAGCCGGTATTGATCTTGGCGGGCTTCATCACCTTGCCCGAGGTGTCGCCCTTGACGGCCGGTTCGGTGTAGATCACTTCGCGCACGACGCTGTTGGGCATTTCGACGGAAATGGCCTTGCCTTCGTAGAACACCACTTCGACCGGCATGCCGTCCTCGATGTAGGGGATGGCATCACTCATGTTCTCGGCCTCGACTTCGTACTGGTTGTAGTCGGCGTCCATGAACACGTACATGGGATCGGCGAAGTAGGAATAGGTGCATTCCTTGCGCTCGGGCACGACCTGCTCGAACTTGTCGTCGGCCTTGTAGACGGCCTCGGAGTTGGCGCCCGTGAGCAGATTCTTGAACTTCATCTTGACCACGGCCGAACTGCGGCCACCCTTGTTGTACTCGGCCTTCTGGATCACCAGCGGGTCGTTGCCGACCATGATGACGTTGCCGGTGCGGAGTTCCTGAGCGGTTTTCATGAGATATCGTCCGTCTTGTCCCGCCGAGCGGGGCGAAATTGAAAACCGCGCATTATATTCGTTTTTCGCAGAATTCCGCCAGGTTTCCGGCCAAATCGCCCAGGCGCCGCAACTGCGCCGCCCAGGATCGAGCATGGCTTGCCAACGCCGGCAGCACGGCGCGAAACGCCGGCCAGGCTGCGCCAGCGTCACCCATGCCATTCCACGATCGCCAGAAATTCGCCACGCCCGATGACGTTGGCCCGTCGAGTCCCTCGGCGTACAGATTGAGGAAAGCATCGAGCTTGCCGTGGTGGACATCGTCTGCCTGCGGATATATCTGCCAGGAGAAGGGCCGCTCGGCCCACTGCGCCCGGACGAAGGAATCCTCGCCACGGACGAAATTGAGATCGCAGCCGGCGAGCACGGCATCGTATTCCGGCTGCGCCACGAACGGCAGGGCGCGCAGCATCAGGCTGCCGCGCCGCGCCTCCGCGCCGGCGGCGAACGCTGTGCCGAGCCAGGCTTCGACCTGGCGGCGCGGCAGGCCTTCGGCCACGCGGCATTCCAGCGGCTCGTTGCCGGCAGCCCAGGCGTCGAGCAGGCGGGGCAGGGCGGGGTTGTCGTAGCAGAACAGCGAGACGGTCAGGGGACTTTGAAAAGTCGATGGTGGCGGCACGGCGAGCGAGCCTTCGCGGATCAGGCCGCCGGTCCCGGCAGTGAATCCGGGAAAGTAGAAATTCTTGTTCAGCGGCAGGCTCGGATGCGGCGAATCGAGGCCGTGGCAGCCGGCGACCCAGGCCTCGGCCGAGAGGTATTCGAGGTTGATCCACACCGGCGGCCGCGTCTGCTGCGCCATGGCGGCGATGTAGGCGGGCGGCAGTTCGCAGGCGAAGGCCTCGATCACCACCTGCGCCGGCGTTACTGCGGGGAAGGGGGCCGTCCAGCGGCGGATTTCGACGCCATCGACGGTCTGCTGCGCCAACTGTGGATCGATGCCCGGCCGCAGAAGGATCAATGGCGCAGTGTCGTCGATCCACAGCCGCATCGACCAGCCGTGCTCGGCCGCGAGCTGGCGGGCGAGCCGCCAGCAGACGCCGGCATCGCCGAGATTGTCGACGACGGCGCAGAAGAGATCGCAGCTAACAGGCCTGTGGGGCATACGGTATCCTAGCCGAATGCTCGAACAATGCACCGTCTGCCCGCGCCTGGCCGGCTTTCTGGCCGAAGTCCGCGGCGCCAATCCCGGCTATTTCGCCCGCCCCGTGCCTCCATTCGGCGACCCGCATGCGCGGCTGCTGATCGTCGGCCTGGCCCCCGGCATGCATGGCGCCAACCGCACGGGCCGGCCATTCACCGGCGACTACGCCGGCATCCTCCTCTACGAGACGCTGCACCGCTTCGGCTTCGGTTCCCGGCCGGTTTCGGAGTCGGCCGACGACGATCTCGTGCTCCGCGACTGCCGTATCACCAATGCGGTCAAGTGCCTGCCGCCCGCGAACAAGCCGGAGCCGGCCGAGATCCGCGCCTGCAATCAGCATCTCGCGGCGGAATTGGCCACCGCGTGCGATGTTCGCGTGATCCTGGCGCTGGGGCAGGTGGCGCACAAGGCGGTGCTGATGGCGGCGGGACTGAAGCAGGCGGCGCTGACCTTCGCCCACGGTGCGCGCCATGTCCTTCCCGACGGCAGGGTGCTGTTCGACTCCTACCACTGCAGCCGCTACAACACGCAGACGCGGCGCCTCACCAGCGCCGGCTTCCACGATGTCTTCCAAGCCATCCGCGACGAACTCGACCGCCGCGTTTGACCCCGGGGAGTTCCTGGCGACGCTGACCGAGGCGCCGGGGGTCTATCGCATGCTCGACGCCGGCGGGGCGGTGCTCTACGTCGGCAAGGCCAAGAACCTCAGGCGCCGCGTCTCCTCCTACTTCCAGAAGACCGGCCAGAGCCCGCGCATCGCCTTGATGCTGCAGCAGGTGGCGAAGGTCGAGACCACGGCGACGCGTTCGGAGGCCGAGGCGCTGATCCTCGAGAACACGCTGATCAAGAAACTCGCGCCGAAGTACAACATCCTCTTCCGCGACGACAAGTCCTATCCCTATATCTGCCTTTCGGGCGAGGAATTTCCGCGGCTGGCGTTCCACCGCGGCACCTTCGACCGCAAGTCGCGTTACTTCGGCCCTTTCCCGAACGGCTACGCGGTGCGCGAAAGCATCCAGTTGCTGCAGAAGACCTTTCTCCTGCGCACCTGCGAGAACGCCGTATTCGCCCACCGCTCGCGGCCCTGCCTGATGCACCAGATCCAGCGCTGCAAGGCGCCCTGCGTCGGCCTGATTTCGGCCGCGGATTATGCTGCCGACGTGCGCATGGCCGAACTGTTCCTGCGCGGCCGCCACGGCGAGGTCGTCGAGAAACTGACCGCGGCGATGGAGACGGCCGCCGCCGCCCTGCGGTTCGAGGAGGCGGCCGCCATGCGCGACCAGGTCCGCGCGCTGCAGGCGGTGCTGCATCGACAGTACGTGAGCTCGACGCGCGGCGAGGACGTCGACGTGCTCGCGGTCGCCGGCGTTCACGGCGAACTATGCGTGAACCTCGCGATGGTCCGCGGCGGCCTGCACCTCGGCGACCGCGCCTTCTTCCCCAAGGGCGAGGCGGGCGCCACGCCGGCCGAGGCGCTGGCCGCCTTCATCGGCCAGCACTATGCCGAACACCCGCCGCCGACGCGGCTCATCGTCGGCGCCGATTGCCTCGAGGCGATCGCGGAGGAGGGAGTCTGGACGGCGGACGGCAAGCCGCTCGCCACCGCCGCCGCGCGCAACGAGATGGAGCGCGCCTGGCTGGGCATGGCCGAGAACAACGCCCGCCTCGCCATCGAGACGCGCCGGCGCAGCAAGAGCCGCGCCGGCGCCCGGCTGGATGCGCTGGCCGAGGCGCTGGGCCTGGCCGAGCCGCCGGCGCGGATCGAGTGCTTCGACATCAGCCACACCATGGGGGAGGGCACGGTCGCTTCCTGCGTCGTCTGCGTCGATGGCGCGATGAAGAAGTCCGACTACCGTCGCTTCAACATCGCCGGCATCGAGCCAGGCGACGACTACGCCGCGATGCGCCAGGCGCTCACAAGGCGCTACGAGAGGGTCGCCGGCGGCGAGGCCGCCGCGCCGGACCTGATCCTGATCGACGGCGGCAAGGGCCAGCACGGCGTGGCGCGCGAGGTGCTGGCGGAACTGGGTCTGGCCTTTCTCCCCAGCGTCGGCATCGCCAAGGGCGAGGAGCGCAAGCCGGGCGCGGAGACGCTGTTCCGCGACACGCGCCCGACCGAGCCGCTACAATTGGCCCCGGACCACCCCGGCTTCCATCTGATACAGGAAATCCGCGACGAGGCCCACCGTTTCGCCATCGCCGGGCACCGGGCACGGCGCGCCAGGGATCGCGGGCGCTCCAGGCTCGAGGACGTCGCCGGCATCGGACCGGTGCGGCGGCGCAAGCTGCTGGCGCAGTTCGGCGGACTCGCTGGCGTGATGGGTGCCACGATCGAAGACCTGTGCCGCGTCGATGGCATCAGCCGCAAGCTGGCCGAAGAGATATATCAACAACTTCATTCAAGCTGACGATGCCGCTCAACATTCCGAACCTGCTGACCTGGGCGCGCATCCTGCTGATCCCGGCATTCGTCTGCGTCTTCTACCTGCCTGCGGACTGGCTGGAGCCCGGCCGGCAAAATCTGCTGGCGACGGTGTTCTTCGTCGTCGCCGCGGTGACGGACTGGTTCGATGGCTGGCTCGCCCGCAAGCTCGGGCAGATGACTTCCTTCGGTGCCTTCCTCGACCCGGTGGCCGACAAGCTCATGGTCGCCGCCGCGCTGGTGGTGCTGCTCAAGCTCGGCCGGGTTGACGCCATCGTCGCCTTCATCATCATCGGTCGCGAAATCACCATTTCGGCGCTGCGCGAATGGATGGCCAGCATCGGCGCTGCGAAGAGCGTTGCGGTTTCCTTCCTCGGCAAGCTCAAGACCACCGCGCAGATGATCGCCATCCCGCTGCTGCTCTATCATGATCCGCTCGGCGTGTTCGATCCGCTGACGGCCGGCACCTGGCTGATCTACGTCGCCGCCGTGCTCACGCTGTGGTCGATGGCCTATTACATGCGTATGGCATGGCCGGAGATACTCGCGCGGACAGGCAGGAACGGCGAGGGCGAGTGATTCCATAAAAAATTGCGCCTCGCGTTGACACAATTCCAAAGGCCGATATAATTCGCGCCTGTTCTGCGGGAGTAGCTCAGTTGGTAGAGCGATACCTTGCCAAGGTATAGGTCGAGAGTTCGAGACTCTTCTCCCGCTCCAGAATTCTGGGGGAAAGCTTTTTGCTTTCCCCCTTTTAGCTTCAGAGTCCCGAGCAACGGGCACGGCGCGGTAGCAAAGTGGTTATGCAGCGGCCTGCAAAGCCGTCTACGTCGGTTCGATTCCGGCCCGCGCCTCCAGAGATTTCTCCTCCCGCACATTGCGCCGATTCCGGCAAACTGATGCCTGAGCCCGGATGGTGAAATTGGTAGACACAAGGGACTTAAAATCCCTCGGCGCAAGCCGTACCGGTTCGATTCCGGTTCCGGGCACCACTTTCGCCGCTTTCCTCCTACAGTCGTGATCGTACTCAACCTCATTTGCGGCACCGGCCACCGCTTCGAGGCCTGGTTCGCCTCGGCCGAGGCTTACGAGGAGCAGGTGACCACGGGACTTGTCGCCTGCCCGCACTGCCAGGATACGGAGGTCAGTCGGCTGCCGAGCGCCCCGCATGTACGCCGCACTGCGCCGGATGCGGCCACACATCCCGACATCGCCGCGCTGACGGCTGAAGTGCTCGCCAGATTGGCGACGGAGGCCGAGGACGTCGGAATGCGCTTCCCCGAGGAGGCACGCCGCATCCACTACCACGAGGCGGACGAACGCAGCATTCGCGGACAGGCCAGCATGGCCGACACGCTGGAACTTCTGGACGAGGGGATTCCGGTGTTGCCGCTGCCTTCGCCCGGCAAGAAGTCCAGCCACTAGATTTCGCCGGCGCGGTGCTGGCGTTCGGCCGAGGATTGGGCAAGAATGCCTGAAAGCAGAAGGGACGCCGCAGTCCCGCACCGCAGCCGATCACCGTGATCAAACCCAGCCCGCGCTCGCTCAGGATCGTCATGGCCGCCCTCGGCGGCCTCCTGCTCGCATGGCTGCTGTTCGCCTGGCTCGCCCTGCCGCCCCTGCTGCAATCGCAGGCGACGCGATTCGTCGCCGAGAAGACCGGCCACCGCCTGCGGCTCGACGCACCCGAATTCAATCCCTTCGAGCTGCGTCTGCGACTGCGCAACCTTGCGCTGGAGGAACCGGGCGGCGCGCCGCTGCTGTCCTTCCGCGAGCTCGAGGTCGATCTGTCCGCAGCCAGCATTACCCGGCGCGCCTGGGTCTTCGACGGCATCCGCCTCGAGCGGCCGGCGGCGAGGGTGGTCGAGCGGGCCGGCGACAGGCTCAACTGGTCCGCCTTCCTCGACGCCCTGAAGAGCAAGGAGGACAAGGCCGACGACTCCCTGCCGCGGCTGGAGATCCGGTCCTTCGCGGTCGTCGGCGGGCAGCTCGAGGTGGCCGACCAGCGCAGTGCCGGCGGATTCGCGCGCCGCATCGAGCCCATCGATCTCGAACTCAAGGACGTTTCCACGCTGCCCAACGAAAAGGGCAGCATCCGCCTCGCGGCGCGCACCGGCGTCGGCGAACGGCTGCAATGGGAAGGCCGCATCGTCCTCAACCCGCTGGCCCTGACGGGCACCATCAGCGTTGCCGACGTCGAGCTTTCCCGCCTGGCGCCGCTGCTCGGCGACGGCCTGCCGATCGCGCCGCCGCAGGGCAAGGCCCAGCTGGCGGCCGACTACCGCGTCACCGACAGTGCGGGCGGGGTCGACCTGACGCTCGACCGGATCAACGCCAAGGTCGCCGGCCTGCGACTGCAGCGCGACGCGGAAGGGGGCTCGGCCGTCACGGTCGAGACCATCGAGGCGCGCGACGGCCGTTTCGGCCTCCTGCAGTCGAGCGCGACGCTGGGCAGCCTGACGCTCTCCAACATCGCCCTCGATTACAGCGGCAAGGCGGAGCAGTCGGTCCAACTCGGCAATCTCGCGCTCAGCGATTTCCGGCTCGATCTGGCCGGGCGCAACGCGACGCTGGCCCATGCGGCGCTCAGCGAAGGCCGTATCCGGGCGACGCGCGACGCTTCCGGGCGCCTCGACCTCGTCGAGGGATTGAAGAAATTCCTGCAATGGCGCGCCAGGAGTGCCGCGCCCGCTGACGCAGGGGAGGGCAGCGGACGACCCTGGCGCTACCGCATCGACAAGGCCGAGGTGAGCGGCTTCACCGCCGCCTTCCGCGACCAGACGCTCACGCCTGCCGCCGAAATCGCCATCGAGGACGTCGCTGCGTCGATCGAAGGCATCAGCGAGGACCTGCAGGCGCCGCGCCCCATTGCGGCTTCCTTCAAGGCACGAGACGGCGGTCGCTTCGAGGCGAAGGGCACCGTCGCGCCCGTGCCGTTCGTCGCCGACATCCAGGTCAAGCTCACCGACCTGGCGCTGAAGCTCGCGCAGCCCTACGTCACGGCGGCGACGACGGTCGATCTGCGTGGGGGATCCATTTCGACCGAGGGGCGCGCGACTTACGGCGCACGCGGCCCGGCCTACCGCGGCGGTTTCGCGCTGCGCGACCTCCGGGTCAACGAAGGTGGCAGCGACAGGGTGTTCCTTGCCTGGAAGGCCCTGCAAACACGGAGTCTGCAGGCGACGCCGGCCCGCCTCGACATCGGCGAACTGGTGCTCGACGGCCTCGACACCAATATCGTCATCGAGCAGGACAAGTCGGTGAATGTCACCAAGATCATGAAAAAACCCGTGGCTGCCGCAGAGGGGCTGGCGGCGCCGGTTCCCGTCGGAGGAAGCAAGGCGCCGCCGGAGCCTGTGCCCGTCGCGGCCGTCCCGGGCGAGCCCAAGGCGCGTGATTTCCTGATCAATATCGACCGCTTGCGCATCGCCAACGGCGAGATGGACTTCGCCGACCATTCGCTGCTTCTCCCGTTCGGGACGCGGATCCTCAAGCTGAACGGCGCGATCAACGGCCTGTCGTCGCGCCCGGGTGCCCCCGGCCAGGTCGAGGTCGACGGACAGGTCGACGACTACGGCCTCGCCCGCGTCGTCGGGCAGATCAACATGTTCAACCCGACCGAATTCACCGACCTCAAGGTCGTGTTCCGCAACGTCGAGATGACGCGGCTCACGCCCTATACGGCGACCTTCGCCGGCCGCAAGATCGATTCAGGCAAGCTTTCGCTCGATCTCGAATACAAGATCGCCAAGCGCCAGCTGCAGGGGGACAACAAGATCGTCATGGACAGGCTCGTGCTGGGCGAGCGCGTCGAGGCCCCCGGGGCGAAGAACCTGCCGCTCGATCTGGCCATCGCCATCCTGCAGGACTCGGACGGGCGCATCGATCTTGGCCTGCCGGTCGCGGGGAGCCTCGACGATCCCCAGTTCAGCTACGGCCAGATCGTCTGGAAGGCCATCGTCAACGTGCTGACCAAGATCGTGACGGCGCCGTTCCGGGCACTGGGGACGCTTTTCGGCGGCGGCGAGCAGTTCGACAGCATCGTCTTCGAGGCCGGCAGTCCGAAGCTCACGCCTCCCGAGCAGGAGAAGCTGGTACGGCTGGCCGGTGCCCTCAACAAGCGACCCGGACTGGTGCTTGCGGTGAATGGCACTTATTCGCCGGCCGACCGCCTGGCCTTGCAGGATCTCCAGCTGCGGCGGAGCGTGGCGCTTCGCGCCGGCCAGAACGTCGAAGGTCAGGCGGATCCGGGGCCGTTGTCGACACGGCAGCCCAAGATACAGGCAGCACTCGAGAGCCTCTTCGGCGAGCGCTTCGGGGGTGGCGAACTCGCCGCGCTCAAGGATGGGTACCGTCGTGCCAACCCCGGGCAACTCGAGGAAAGCGCGGCGGGCAAGATGGTCTCGCGTTTGGCCAGCTTGGTCCGCGAGCAGCGTACCTTGGGTGAAGGCGAGGTGGCGAAGCTCAAGGGCGCGGACTTCCATGCCGAACTCTTCCTGCGCCTGCGCGAGCGCGAAACGGTCGGCGACGATCGCCTCGTCGATCTCGGGAAGCAGCGCGGTGAATTCGTCGTGTCCGGCTTGCGTTCGGCGGGTGGTCCGGCCGAGCGCGTCGAGTTGGGTGCGCCCGAGAGGCTCGAGGGTGATTCCACGGCCAGGGATGTCCCCGTGAAGATCGTTCCCGCCACAGCGCGCAAGGGTTCTTCCTGAAGGGATCGGGGAGGCGGACGTCTGGCAGGAGCCGGATCGATCTTCAGAGATCTGCTCACCACCAAATATGTTATTTTACATAATACACATTATGCGGCGTTATATGTCGGGCGCCAAATGCAAGAAGCCCGTTCAAGCGTCTCCGCCGAACGGGCTTCCTGGGCTGCTTTGCTCTATTTGTACCGCGCCGGCAAGCTGTCGAATTCGGCGCCGCCATTCATGGCTGGGGCCTTGAGAGCCCCTGATCATTGCTGGGTGGCTTACATCGGTGTCCCTGTTTCAGCGCTAGGTTCCTCCGCGGTTTGCCTTCGTGTCGAACGCGATTCGACTCTATTCCTGCGCCGGACGAATGTCAATTCGCATTCCCGGCAGGCAGGCTCGTCGCCTCGCGGCGCCTGGAACCCCTCTCCAGCGAATGCAGGAGGATGTAGTTGGCGACGGCCGTGTGCTTGTTGGCCAGCGCGATATCGAGAGCCGTGCGGTCCTTGCGGTCGAGGACGCTCAGGTTGGCGTTCATGCCGACCAGCCACTGCACGACTTCGAGATGGCCGGCACGTGCCGCGAGCATCAGTGCCGTCTGACTGTTGGGCGCACGGACATCGATCCCGGCGCCACGCGACGCCAGGAATTTCGCAACGTCGAGATGGCCGGCGAAGGCAGCATAATGCAGCGGCGTCCAGCCGTCGCGGTTTTCCTGCGGCCCTCCCAATTCGAGCAAACGCTTGACCACGGGAAGGTGACCGCCGAGCGCGGCGACCATTAGCGCCGTATCACCATATTTGTTTAGAATCAGATGATTGGCGCGCCGCGCGAGCAAGGTGTCGACCATCTCGAGGTAACCGTTCCGTGCTGCCGTCATCAGCAGCGTCGTCCCGTCCGGGGTCGCCGTGTTGGGATCGAGGCCGAGTTCGATCAGCGACACCACGACATCCATCTGGTTGTGTTCGGCACCCGCCAGGATGTCCTCGTAGGCACCGGCTCGCGCCGGGCTCAGGTGCAGGGCGGCGGCGAGGAACACCGCAAGGGCAAGGAGCGGCATCCTAGGCATGGCCGCCCTCCTTCGCCGTCGGGAACAAGCGGAAGAAATTCGCCGTGGTGGCGGCGCCAACCTCCTCGAGCGCAAGTCCGCGCAGGCGGGCGATTTCCTCGGCCACATGAAGTACATAGGCGGGCTCGTTGGTCCTGCCGCGATGCGGTGTGGGCGCCAGGTAGGGGGCGTCTGTCTCGATCAGCAGGCGGTCGAGCGGGACGAACTGGGCGACCTCCTTCAAGGCCTTGGCGTTCTTGAAGGTCACGATGCCGGAAAACGACACGTGAAAGCCGAGGTCGAGTGCAGCCTGCGCCGTTTCCAGGTCCTCGGTGAAGCAGTGGAAGATGCCGCCGACGTCCCTGCCCTGCTCTTCGCGCAACAGCCGCAGGGTATCGGCCGAGGCCGCCCGGGTATGGATGATCAGGGGCTTGCGGCATTGCCGGGCGGCCGCTATATGCACCCGGAAGCGCTTCCTTTGCCATTCGAGGTCACCCGTCAGGCGGTAGTAGTCGAGGCCCGTTTCGCCGATCGCGATGACCTTGGGATCGGCGGCCAGGGCGACGAGGCGCTCGACCGTCGGTTCCTCGGCATTCTCCTCGTCGGTATCCGGGTGCACGCCGACGGCGGCGAAGATGTTCGCGTGGCGTCGAGCGATATCGAGCACGACAGGGAAGCGTTCCAGCGTCACCCCGGCGCAGAGGGCCCAGCCGACACGGTTGGCGGCCATGTGCTCGAGCAACTGCGGCAGCGCACCGTGAAGCTCGGGGAAATCGAGATGGCAATGTGAATCAACGAGTTGCATGAAGTCAGCGCGTCGGCCGCGGCGTCGCGAAGGTGGCGAGATAGCGCGCCGCCAGATCCTCGAGAAACAGTCGTGGGTTGAGCGGGTGGTTCGCCAGGGGCCGGGCGGTCTGCAATTGATTGTAGCAATGGAGCAGCGCCGGGACGCTCGTGCGGTCCAACAGCCGGCGGTGGATCGTTTCGGCGTTGTTGAAGAAGCGCGCCCGCCCGGCCATCTGCCGACTGAGCAGATCGCTCAGCCACTCCTGCAGCAGCGTGATCAGGTCCTCCATGGCGAATACCTCGGCGTTCTTCAGCAGGCCTTCCCATGCGCTCGCCAGACTCATCTCGTCCTGGTCGACGTCGCCCAGAGCCGCCTGCAGCGCGGCCACCAGCTTGCCCCAGCCCTGCTCGACCAGGGCGAGCGCCCGCAGCGGCATGCCACCTGAAACGCCGAGCAGCTTGCTCGCTTCCGGCTGTCTCGCAGCCAGCCAGTCGCCGGCACTGCGGGCGTCCGGGCGGCTCATCGGCAGCATGCGGCAGCGGCTGCGGATGGTCGGCAACAACCTCCGGTATGAATCAGAAACCAATATGAAATATATGGTTGCCGGCGGTTCCTCAAGTATTTTGAGAAGAGAGTTCGCCGCCGAAGGGTTCATCGCCTCGGCCGGCTGGACGATGATGACCCGCCCATGGGCGCGG
>Ga0208980_10002265_pt1 | contig 11661 bp, 8 predicted proteins | sample WetSurMetagenome_3_FD_187993 | JGI IMG/M metagenome (GOLD analysis project Ga0208980, IMG submission 187993) | Wetland microbial communities from Twitchell Island in the Sacramento Delta, sample from surface sediment Aug2011 Site A1 Bulk (version 2) | ecosystem: Environmental > Aquatic > Marine...
TTCTTCCCCTCCGTACATCCACTATTTCATTATACCAGTCAGTTACTGCGAGTTCACCATCAACTTCACTGCCCCACCATGGTCCGGGCGGAGAATCAAGATCCCAGTTCATGTGGGACCATGCACGATGCGGCTGGATCTCAAATACTCCTCGTCGGATACCTTCATCGAGACCCTCCTTTGTAGAACCATAATCCTGCCAGTTGCCAAAAATATCTTTGAATGGCCTGACACTCCAGGGTGAAACTATGATTTTTCTTTCCGGGTCTGCAAAACCGGGAGTAATATTCTGGACCATCATAAATCCGTACTTCTCCAGAGGCTCGATAAGATACTTAATGAGAGTATCCCTGGCAGGAGTGGGGTAGTGCCATCTGAGGCTCCAGGCGTGTTCACTGCAGCCAACATCATCCATAATAAATATAAAGCCGTTGTCGAAATTGTCGTTGAATAAACCGTACCCTATGGAGTATACCAGAGCTTTTCTGAAAATGCTCCTCATGACAGGATACTTTCTGAACCAGTCCTTTCCGCCACCTATCCAGACAGCCTTTGTCTCATCGGGATAATCCCTGACTACCATCTGAGGGATATTGTCAATCATGGCAAGTACAGTTGCTGAATCATGGGTTGTGCAACTTATCAGGTTAATGCCGATGTTGTTATCGCCTATGTTCCCTGTTTCAGGTGTGATGCCATTTGCTGCCGGGACGCCGGATACCTTCTGAAGGTTTCTGTCCGGCAGGCTTATTCCATGTGCGCCTGAAGTAATAAAGTGTTCTCTTTTTACGGAGAACTGAGTCCCGTTTTCTGAAAGTATAATTTTGCTGTTACCTTCATAATTAAGGCCAAAGAGGTTTGCCAGCTTCCTATCCTTTATATTATCAAAGAGGCCGATTATGCTTATGCCATATTCCCTGACTGCCCTTTCAAGGGTTTCAAAATCTGCAGAATAACCTTTCAGCTTATCCGGATCAGCCATCCAGATAACACAACCATAGCCGGGTTTGGCTTCACCGTCAAGAAAACGGTTTATCTGAAGCCTTTGCTCATCGAGACGAAGGATATCGAATGGCACACCCCATATCTTAAGCATGGTGATCACATCAATAAATTCTTCACCCTTAACACGTCTGAAATCAATATTATAGCTCATCGGGTCTGTCCATTGATTATCAATTACCACAAGTACTTTGAATGGTTTACTTCTTATCTGAACATATTTCCCGGTCGAAGAATTTTTATTCTCCTTTGCAGATGAACCTCCGCATGCGGTCAATGCAGCCAGCAATGTTGCCAGAATAAGGAGATCAGTAATATGTTTTCGTATCATTAAAGGCACGGGGTTGTATTATTATTCATAAATTATTCTTTCGCTTAACCAGGTCCGGAATGCAGTTATATCTTGATGAATGTCTTTTTGCGGTACATCCAGTAAAGTATGAGCCATATAACGGTCAGAGCTGCCAGCGACCTGGTAAATTCATTCCAGTTTCCCAGCCAGCCTGATAATCCGCCTGTAAAGACATCACCAATCAGCCTGAAGTCAAACAAGTGGGTTGCCACATATACAGCAATAGCATTCATGCCGATAACCTTAAAGATGAATGCCCATTTTCTGAACCCCCAAATATCTATTACAAGGTAGAAAAGAGATAGAAGCATAAAACTTATGCCTCCGGCAAAAAGGACAAGTGAGCTTGTCCATAAGTGGTGAATGATCGGAAACCAGATTCCCCAGATCTTGCCTGCAACAATACAGCTTATTCCGATTATGGCAATTATTCCCGCTTTCCGGAGAGGTTCTCCCGATGAGAGCAGGATCTGCCCCGCAAAGGTGCCCAGCATAACAGAACAGATAAATGTCATATTGCTCAGGATATATGTCCACCCCAACCCTTCCTGCCAGTGACCAAGTACAGCATTGTCAACATACAATGCAAGGTTCATGTCGGGTCTGTAAAGTCCGCTGCCATACCCGGGTATTGGCACAAGAGCCAGCGCACCCCAGTAGAGAAGGAGCAGTCCGGCCGTAATACTGACCTGCCATTTAAGCGGTACCTCAAGGATAAGTACCGAGCTTACAAGATAGCCAGCAGCTATTGCATGAAGAGTATCGGTCCACAGGTGAATTCTGGCAGCATCAAATGAAAGGAGATTTCCGGAAGCTATCAGCCCCAGGATGTACAAAATTGCAACCCTTTTCAGAACATGGTAATAGATCTCTTTCTTACTCTCACCATTCCTGATCCTTTTACCGAATGCAACGGGCATGACAACGCCTACAATAAACAGGAAAAGGGGCATAATAAGGTCGTAGAAATGAAACTGACCCCAGGTATGGTCAAAATGCTTGTCAATATTGTTTAAAAGACTGATTCCTGACGCCTTTGAAAATCCCAGAACCACTTCTGCACCACCTATAATCCAAAGCATGTCAAATCCTCTTAGAGCATCAATGCACATGAGTCTCTGGCCTCCGTCATAAGTTATGAAAGGCTGTTTCATGGTCTAACGATCAGTCGTTCTAAGATTAATAAGGTAATATTAATAAAAAAAGCAGGGAAATTCTCCAGCCTGTCCCTGCTTTAGTAAATATTTCAGATGTGATTATTATTTACTGTATGTTTTAAGATAGGCAGTCACCAGCTTATAGACGTTCTCAGCTGTAAAGCCAAATTTTTCATCGAGTACCTTGTATGGGGCAGAATACCCGAAACTGTTCATTCCCCAGATACTACCCCTGGGACCAACGAGCCCCTGCAGTGTGACAGATAAGCCAGCCGTGAGCCCAAAGACAGGAATATTATCAGGGATTACTGATTTGCGGTATTCTTCAGTCTGGTTGCGGAAAAGACCCTCAGAGGGAGCGGAAATTATCCTGACTTTTAGATTATCCTTCCTTAGCAGCGTTGCACCTTCTATGAGAGTTGAAACCTCGGAACCGCTGGCTATGAGAATAATATCAGGTTTGCCATGGCAGTCGGCAACGATATATGCTCCCTTATCAGACTGAAGGGCATCAGCGAACCTGTCATTTTTCTCTGATGGCAGGTCTTTAATATTCTGCCTTGAAAGAATCAGGGCAGTTGGAGTATTTTTATTTTCCAGCGCCAGCTTCCACGCAACAGTTGTTTCAGCTGCATCTGCAGGTCTGAGTACAACCATGCTGTTCTCCCCATGGTGGTTCTTCAGGTGTTCCATGAGCCTCAGCTGAGCCTCCTGTTCAACAGGCTGGTGAGTAGGGCCGTCCTCCCCGACACGGAATGCATCATGAGTCCAGATATATTTTACAGGCAGCCTCATAAGACATGCAAGTCTCACAGCTGGTTTCATGTAATCAGAAAAGACAAAAAATGTTCCGCATGCCGGTATAATACCTCCGTGGATGGCCATCCCGTTTATTATGGCTGCCATAGTCAGTTCTGATACCCCAGCGTGCAGGAATGCCCCTGTGAAATCCCCTTTTGTGAAAGGATGTGTGTTTTTAAGGAATCCGTCGGTTTTGTCTGAATTTGCCAGATCCGCCGAGGCAACAATCATATTCTCTATTTTGGTGGCAAATAGGCTCAGCATGGCTGCTGATGCAGCCCTTGTTGCCGAGCCCTCTTTTTGCTGTATGGCTTTGTAATCTATTTCCGGAAGATTACCGGCATAAAATGCATGGAGCTTTTTATCAAGTTCAGGATTGGCTGATGCCCAATCGGCTTTTCTTTTCTTCCATTCGGCTGCATTTCCGGATTTGCCTGAAAGAATAATTTTGTAAAGATCCCTTACATCTTCGAAAATCATAAAGGGATCATCCATATTTCCCCCCAGATTGATGAGTGACTTTTCGAATGAACCACCGGCTTCGCTTACAGGCATTCCGTGTGTCGATGTCTTTCTCTCAAAACTCTTTCCGTCATTATCGAGAAGCCCTTTTCCCATAATCGTTTTTCCGATAATAAGTGTAGGCTTATCATTCTCGCTAGTAGCCAGTTTAAGTGCATTCCTGATCTGATCCTGATCATTTCCGTTTATGTTTATTACATTCCAGCCCCATGACCTGTACTTCATGGCTGTGTCTTCGATGGTCACCGACTTCGTTTCCGTAGAAAGTTGAATATCATTTGAATCATAGAACATTATGAGATTCTTTAGGCCCAGGAAGCCGGCGAGTCTGCCCGCGCCCTGGGAAATCTCCTCCTGTATGCCTCCGTCAGATATGAATGCATATGTTTTATGGGCAAACAATTCTCCGAATCTGGAAGCAAGAAATCTTTCGGCAATTGCGGCTCCGACTGCCATTGTATGTCCCTGTCCAAGAGGGCCGGAGGTGTTTTCTATGCCCCTGCTAAGGTCAATCTCCGGATGACCGGGTGTATGACTTCCCCACTGACGGAACTGCTTGAGGTCATCAATTGAAAAACGGCCAGTAAGCGTCAGTATAGAATAGAGCATTGGTGACATGTGTCCGGGATCGAGAAAGAACCTGTCGCGGTTTATCCATGCGGGATCATCCGGGTCAAAATTAAGGAATTCAGAAAAGAGAATATGAATGTAGTCGGCGCCTCCCATGGCTCCTCCGGGATGTCCTGATTTTGATTTTTCAACCATTGACATAGAGAGTATCCTTATGTTGTCCGCAGCTCTGAGGTTTACATCTGTGTTCATAGATAATATAATAAAGAGGTCAAGTAATGGAGGCAAAAATAAGATTAATCGCCGAGAGTAAAAAACTGAAGAATGCAATTGCATATTTTTCTCCATAGGGCACAATGTTTAAAACTGTCAAAAACAGATTAATCAATAATGGTAATTGAATTACTTTTTGTATTTTTAATCCGAAGTCACATCCATCTCTAATATGGAACATAAATTGAATGCCTTAGTCGTTGACGATGAGGAGAGTGCCAGAAGATTAATGGTTAAGCTTCTGGAAGAGACTCTTTTTTTTGATGATATCAGACTGGCTCATTCTGTAGATAGTGCCTTAATAGAATTAAAGAATTTCGACCCTGATCTGATATTTCTGGATATAAAAATGCCAGGAAGGTATGGGATTGAATTTGTGAACGAGCTTCATTTCGTTGATGGAAAGCCGGGGATTGTTTTTGTTACTGCATATGATCAATATGCCATTCAGGCAATAAAGATTCAGGCATTCGATTATCTGCTGAAGCCGGTTAACAGGAAGGAATTGAAGGAGTGCATTGAAAAGTATATGTCAAGCAGGGAGGAACAGCTTTCCCATCAGGTTCAGAAGCATGAACCTCAACTGAAAATTTCAAGGATCAAGGTCAATACCCGGACCGGTACTGTTTTTATCAATCCGGCCACTATATTATTCTGCAGGGCTGAAGGAAACTATACTACAATTTGCACCGGTGAAAAGGAATATCTGTGCTCACTGAATCTTGGGCGGTTAAAGGACCAGCTTCCTCAAAGCGGATTTATCAGGATAGGCAGGTCACTGATTATAAATTTTGAATTCATCACGCTGCTCGACCGTAAGAAAAGTGCTCTTACTCTTGTCAGGGATAATGAATCTGTGACACTTAAGATACCTCATCAACACCTGAAAGACCTTGATATCATGTGAAGATGAAAGGAGGTTCTCTTTTTAAAAAAATAATCTATTCTTCTTGGTTTCTCGCCAGTGTACCGGCAATAATCATAATGCTATTTCTACCAAGGCTTGGAGTAAGGCATAAATTGCTGATAGAGCCCAAGGGCAGTATGCAGGGCCAATCTTCTTACTATGATCTGAACAGCGATTCCGTTACTGAGTTTCTGAGGACAGGCAAAGGGATTCCATACTATTTTATACTTATTCTCAGCAACGACATGAAGGTGTACGACCAGTGGAATCTTATGGATGATATAAACCCTGATCTCAGCGGGTTCTTCTGTGGAAACTATGATCATGACAATTTCAGTGAGATATATATTTTCACGCATAAGGGTGATTCGCTTTTTCTTAATATTAACGAATTCTTCGAACCCTCAGGTACCAAGCTTGAACGCTTATTCATATCAAAGATCGGATATATAAAAGGTGAGGTCACTTCCACAGTCAGACTAGCCGGCTTTCACGACGTAAATGGCGACGGGAGGGATGAGCTCTATTTTTCCCTGCATACAGGTTTTGGCCTCCAGCCCAGGAGGCTATGCTATTATGATATTAAAAACAGAAAGATGCATGAGAGCCGGCTTGCGGGAATTGTATGCCAGTATCCGCAAATGACGGATGCGGACGGAGATGGCAAGCCTGAAATCTTTGGAATAATGGGTGCATCAGGAAATTACAAGAACGATGTGCCATTCTCTGACTGGAGCACATGGTTCATGATTTTCAACGACAACCTGGATCATGTGTTTCCTCCTGTTGAGTTCAGAGGCTTTCCGAATACACTTGAAATAAATGCCTTCAGGAGCGACAGCCTGAGGGGATATGTTCTCTCGAACAGGACCACCGGTGCTGATACTACTGTAAATCCTTCCCGGATATTATTGTATTCAACTGACGGCAAACTGATAAGGTCAAAAAAATATTCTGATGATGGTATAAATGGCGCCATGTTTATGAAGGTTGTCAGACAGGGCAAGACCGACAAAATCTATGTTCTTGAAGATAAAATATTTGAATTTGATGAAAAGCTTAATGTTGTCAGAAGATCTGACTTGCCCCTGAAACAACCGTATTATATATATTCGGCTGATATTAATTTTGACGGAACCGATGAATTTTTTCTTTATTCCGGGGAACAGGAAAAAGTCGAGGTCTATACTGCAGGGTTTCAATGGCTGTCTGAAACTGAATTCAAGGCACCCGGCTTAGTCTGGGAATTTTCAAGATTATATTCCGGGAATGAAACAGGCCGGCTATATCTAAGTTCAGGAGGATCCGGATACTTCTTTCGTCTTACGGATAATAAGTTTTTTTATTTTGCTTATCTCGCTTATCCTGGCATCTATCTTTTTTTTCTGGCGCTTATAATTCTGACAAAAAAGATAAGTGCCTACCAGGTAATAGAAAAAGAGAGCCTTAAGCACCGGCTTGTTACACTTCAGCTCCAGGGCATAAAGGCTCAGCTCGACCCGCACTTTACCTTCAATACCCTTAACTCCATATCATCCCTGATTTATCTCGAAGATCGTCAGGCGGCATATGATTATATGAATAAATTCACGATGCTTCTCAGAGGGATGCTCAATGATGCAGAGAGAATTTACCGGAGTCTGGATGAAGAGATTATATTTGTAAGCACTTATCTCGACCTGGAAAAACTCAGGCTTGTAGGTAAGTTTGACTACGTGATTGAAATCGGGGAAGGTGTGACAAAGCATGAACAGGTTCCGAAACTTGTCCTGCAGACTTTCGCCGAAAATTCGATCAAACACGGTATAATGCCATATTCTGAGGGAGGATTACTTAAGATTTCAGTAAGCAGGGAGAAAAACCAGCTTAAGCTTGCAATTGAGGATAATGGCATTGGCAGGGTAAATGCTGCCGGAAAGGGAGACTCTACAGGCCTGGGGTTGAAGCTAACATCAGAGTTCTATAATATCCTTAACCAGATAAATAAGAGACCTATACGGCATCAGATAACAGATCTATACAAGGAATCGGGTGACCCGGCAGGAACAAGGGTTGAAGTCTGGGTCCCTGTGGAGTGATAAACAGAATGAAAGGATTCAGAGAATATACTGCAGATGAAAACTAGTCCCTTTCTAAGAAAAGTTTTGTACTCTTCCTGGTTTCTGGCCTCAATACCAGCTGTGTTGTTAACACTGCTCCTTCATCCCATCGGATCACGATATGACCTGGAGATTGATTCTGCGGGAAAGAAAGCAGGCAACACAATCTATGCTGATCTTAATTCAGACAGTATATCAGAAATGATATTAGCAGGGCAGGGAATAAGCCCATATTACTTTATTACCGTTAGGAATCTTGACTACAACATTTATGATCAATGGAATCTTGCAGATAGTGTTAATCCGATGATATCCGGAATCTTTTTTGGAGATTATGACCATGACCGAAAAAAGGAGATCTATATATTCACCTATAAGCGCGATTCGCTCTTCCTTAATGTGAATGAAATTCTTCAGCCCTCCGGGACAAGAATTCAAAGACAATTTATTACGACGGTCGGATATTCAAACGGGCAGGTAGCAGCTTCAGTAATGCCTGCAGGTTTTTTTGATGAAAACGGCGACGGAAACGATGAGCTTTACTTCAGCATTTCATCATCATACAGACTTGGGACCAGACGGATATATTATTTCAATCTTGCCGGCAGGAGCCTGAAATCGAGCCCCTCATATGGCTCCATAATTCTCTTTCCCAGAATGGCCGATAGCGACAACGATGGACGGCCTGAAATATTTGGATTTATGTCGGCATCGGGAAATTATCCGGCAAATGTTCCATATTCCGACAGCAGTGATTGGCTGATGGTCTTTGATGACAGACTGAATTTTAAATTTCCACCGGTAGAGTTCAGGGGATTTGCCAACGGGTTATCCACTCAACCCTATTATAACGGCAAATTCCGTGGTTATGCTCTTTCCTTTTCAAGAAATGGCACTGATACCACTGTTATGAAGTCTCGTATCATGCTCTATTCAGCAGATGGTAAGCTTCTAAAGTACCGCAATTATGAGGAATTTACAAACCTGGCGTACCCCACTCCATTCATTGTAAAATCTAAACCTTCAGACAGGATATTTGTCATTTCGGATAAATTCTATGAATTGAATGATTCTCTGCAAGTCATTAGGAAGACAGAGTTTCCCTTCAGGTCGCCCGTCATATCCTATACAGAGGATGCTGATGGAGACGGAGAGAAGGAGTTTCTGCTCTTTTCGGAGAAGGAAAAAAAACTAGCTATTTACAGCTCTTCGATGACTGAACTGACTGAAAAGGAATTCGAGCCTGCAGACACTTTCTGGAAATTCTATCCCTATTGGTCAAAGCGCCATGAGTATGGCTTATCTCTGACTTCAGGAGAGGAGAGTTACCTTCTGAAAATGAGAAGGAATCAATTTTACCTTTTTGGTTATCTTGTTTATCCGCTGCTTTATTTATGCATCTTCCTTTTCATTGTCATGATAAAGAAAATCAGCGCGCACCAGACCAGAGCCAGGGAGAGTTTGAATAACAGGCTGATAACTCTGCAGCTCCAGGGAATAAAAGCCCAGCTCGATCCTCATTTTACATTTAATACTTTAAATTCGGTTGCATCCCTTATTTATCTGGAAGACAGACAGGCAGCCTATGATTATATGCGTAAGTTCACGGAACTGCTGAGAAGCATGCTGAATGATGCGGAAAGAGTATACAGGACGCTCGGTGAAGAGCTAGCCTTTCTTACCAACTATCTTGAACTCGAGAAAATGAGATTCGGCAATAAATTTGATTATCAAATTGAAATTGGAGATAGAATAAGCCGCCAGGAGATTGTTCCAAAGCTGGTTCTGCAATCTTTTGCAGAGAATGCAGTAAAACACGGGATAATGCCATCAGAAACCGGCGGTAAAATAAAGATCCTGATTGAACGTGAAAAGGATTATCTTAAACTTACAATTGAGGACAACGGAATTGGCAGGGAGAAATCTGCAGGTCAAAGCAATTCAACAGGCAAGGGATTGAAGCTTACCAGCGAGTTCTATGACATTCTTAACAGCATAAATAAACGACATGTAAGTTATCAGATAACAGATTTATACGACATCTCGAATAAACCTTCAGGTACAAGAGTGGAAGTATGGGTCCCGGCTGATGGTTACTTGAATCCGACACTTAATTGATATTCAATAAGCATTACTATGCCGGACAGGGCATTGGCAGGCTGACAAATATTAAAGATATTTCCTGTCCTCTTCGGGAACTTCAAAATATTTTTTGTAGATATTTACATCAGGTCCTTTCTTCTCTTCAATTTTGTTTCCTCTTATTTTGTACGTGCACTTTTCACCGGCAATGCCTGAAAAATAGATATTGTACTCTTTTCCTTTCTCATCGATCATAATTATCCTGACCATATGAAGGTATTTCATACTGTTCAGCTGTGATGAGCATATAGGACATGTATAAATATATTCCTCGCCCTCTTTGATGGTAAATGATGGATGAGTAGTGGTTGTGTAGTTACCGATATCAGGATTAAGCAGGATCAGTCCCCTGTGGGAACGGTTGCTTAGTTTGGCAGCAGCAAGGATGATAGAGGTTTTTGGATTCAGATTACCCCTGCAAACTTTACAAAGATATTGTACAGCCATGATACACCTCCTGTTTATTTATTTGTTTAATGATCATATTTGCAACAGTCTTTACAAGGTATGAAATATTTTCACCAAATTCAACTTTTTCTGGTTGGATTCCAAGAATTAAAACCTCCATTCTGAAAAACTCAGACAAACGTCTCAGGGAGATATTGTGAGTATTGAAGGTGAGATCATGTATTTGATTTAATGTCAATAATTTAAATGATCCGGGAGGCAATGACATATCGACACAGTCAATAAGTATAAGCAGGTCAGGATTCAGAGTATTTATTTTGCCGATATAATTTTCAATGCTTGTCTCCACAGTCAGGGAAGATATATTGGCTCTTTCCCGTATCTTCCGGCTTATATAGACACCAACGCCATCGTCCTTTTTAAGAACATTTCCGATACCGACAAAAAGTTTCTTTTTGTCCTTTTGCGACAATATTGATTTTAATTCTTCAAACACTTTCAGATGTATTTTACAAGTATTTGCCTGAGGCAATTAGGGCATATGATATTGAACATATCTTTTCTCTTCAATGTATCCCTTATTTCCGGATATGAATCCTTCGTATCCCCAGACGTTAATTTATGGTCAAGAAGATTAAGATTCAGAATAGAGGAGAAAGCTTTCTGACCTAATTTCCTGTGCATAAACCAGAGATGTTCTTTAGTGGTGATCACAGCATTACAACTCTTGCATATCAGAAGCTCTTTTTCCTGATATTCGACATTTTCATTTCTATTGAAAACTGCAAGATCATAAATCTTATCGGATAATTTCACCCCTTTCCCTGTTATACAGTGTTCCTGGCATTGACCGCAAAAGATACATTTACCATAATCCCTCCTTATTGTTCGGATTGCCTTATCCTTATCATCGATGAATGTAATTGCCTGAGGCGGGCAGACATTTGCACAGGTTTCGCATCCGACGCAATTTTCATTGTCAACAACCGGTTTCCCTCTGAAATTTTCAAAAGGCACATGATCCACATTCGGAAAATCGGATGTATATGCCGGTGTGAAAAGAGAAACCAGCGCTTCTTTAACCTCTCTGATTTTGGGATATTTCATTGACTACTTCTTTATAATCATCTTTAACACTTTTCTCACCAAGCTTTATTCCAAAATGGTAAGTCCCTCTGATAAGCGCATGAGCAGCCACAGTAGATCCAAAGAACAGAATCGGAATTGCTATCAGGGCTTTTGTCCCTGCATCATTAAATCCGAAATGGAAGATCACTCCTGCAAGTATGCTGCAACAGCCAAGGGTCACCGCTTTTGTTGCTGCCTGAAGTCTGTTATAAGTATCCGGCAGCCTCACAATACCGATACAACCAAGGAGATTGAAAAGAATTCCGATCGTTATGAAGATTAGAGTTATCATATTATTCA
>Ga0208980_10002266_pt1 | contig 11658 bp, 9 predicted proteins | sample WetSurMetagenome_3_FD_187993 | JGI IMG/M metagenome (GOLD analysis project Ga0208980, IMG submission 187993) | Wetland microbial communities from Twitchell Island in the Sacramento Delta, sample from surface sediment Aug2011 Site A1 Bulk (version 2) | ecosystem: Environmental > Aquatic > Marine...
GCATATTTTTCATCAGCCACGTCCTCCCATTTTAATATAGCCCAGAAAACGACTGCTGTGAAGAACGATGATGAGGCATAGACTTCACCCTCGACAGCCGAAAACCAGAAGGAGTCAGAGAAAGTAAATGCCAGGGCACCGACAATACCTGCAGCCATAACTGTCGTTATTCCTGAAATGCTAAAATTTTCTTCATTTCTTATAATGATCTTTCTTGCAAGATGAGTGATAGTCCAGAAGAGGAATAGAATCGTAAATGCGCTGGCCAGTGCCGACATGGAGTTTACCATAGCGGCAACATTTGAAGTATTTCCTCCTGCAAACAGAGTAAAGAAACGTGCCATAACCATAAATACCGGGTTTCCGGGAGGGTGTCCGACTTCCAGTTTAAATGCGGATGCAATATATTCGCCGCAGTCCCACAAACTTGCTGTCGGTTCAATTGTCATAAGATAGGTGAATGCAGCAACGGCAAAAATTACCCATCCTGTTATATTATTTATCAGCCTGTATTTCTTCATCAGCTTAGCCTTGTTTTATATGCAAGTAACTTCTTATGATTGACCGGTGAAATTAGTAAAATTTTCAGATTCCGTCTCAGGGTTGAGGGACTCACTTATTTTGTTATTTTTGATTAAACGATTTTTCATGAAATACCCTTCGTTTTTATTTTGCAGCTTTTTCTTTTTTTTGTTCATGGTCTCTTCTGCCCAGTATTATAATACCGGGCAGGACCCGGGTTCATTGAAATGGATGCAGATTAAAACCGGAAGATTTAATGTCATTTATCCGGAATCGTACGGGAATGCAGGAATAGATTTTGCACGATCACTTGATGACGCTTATTCAAAGCTTACAAAACTTTACCCTGAAAGCAAATTCAGGATTCCGGTCATAATCCATAATTATGCCACAGAGTCGAATGGATATGTTGCCTGGGCACCAAGCAGAATGGAAGTTTATCCAACACCAGAGCAGAATTCAATACCTCTCGATCCAAATACACAGCTGGCTATTCATGAACTGACTCATGTACTCCAGATGGAATCGCTTAATAAAGGTTTCACAAAAGCTCTCTCATATCTTGGAGGCCAGCAGATCTCCGGAGTAGTGTCAATCCTTCTGCCACTGTGGTTCCTTGAAGGTGAGGCTGTTTTTACCGAATCGATCTTTACTGAATCAGGCCGGGGAAGAAGCGCCTCCTTTCAAAAACAGCTCAAAGCATTAATGCTTGAAAATGGAAGTGTTTATAAATATGATAAAATAGTAAACGGGTCATTCAGGGATTATGTTCCGAATCACTATCAGTCGGGCTATCAGATGATGGCATGGTCATATTCCAAGTATGATCCGCGGCTCTGGAGAAAGGCTCTTGATTTAACAGCCAAAGCTCCTTTTACAATCAATCCTGTGAATCTGAGTTTGAACAAAACAGCTTCACTTACCAAAAAGAAGCTCTTCAGGGAGTCATTTGATACGCTTAAAACACTCTGGACATCGGATGATCTCAAATCAGGAAGTGAAACTTATGAAGCTTTAAATCCGCCGAAAGGAAAGGAATATATAAACTATTATTCCCCGGTCCTTGCCGGAAGTGACAGTATCATTGCTGTTAAAACATCACTGTCTGAACCACCTTCTTTTGTGCTTATCAGACCATCAGAAAAAGCTGAAGAAAGGATCCAAATTCCAGGTTATAGTTACCCATGGTTTATTTCGTACGGAAAGGGCAGGATAGCATGGGCCGAAATACATACGGATCCAAGATGGGAGAACAGAACCTGGTCGGTTATAAAGATCATGGATCTGAAAAGCAAAACCACTCGCAAGCTGACCTCCAGAACAAGGTATATGTCGGTATGTTTATCACCTGACGGGAATTATATTGCAGCAACAGAGAATACTATTGACAACAAAAATAATCTGGTAATTCTGGATGCCTGGAATGGATTTACACTACATTCTGTTCCTGCCCCGGGTAATGCTTCACTACAGAGACCTCAATGGGATGAAACCGGTAAGATGCTTTCTGTTATTTCACTGAATAAACAGGGAGAGGGGATAATGACCTACAATCTAAAGGATAAAATATGGAACATGGTTATTGAGTCGGGGTTTGACGATATCCAGTCATCATACTTTAGAAATGACTCTTTGTTCTTTGTGAGTTCGCATTCCGGAACAGATAACATCTATTTATGCAGACCCGATAAGTCGGTGGTACCTCTTACAAAATCCAGATTCGGAGCCAGCGATCTGAACCTGAATGGCTATTTATTATTGTTTTCAGATTATTCTTCTTCAGGTAACAACATATGTTATACTACGTTACCTACCAGTTCAGTTAATGAAGAATTAACAAGAAGTGAGGCATCGTATCTGATTAACCGGCTTAAGCCTGATCCCAATATTTCAAAAGGGGTATCTGATAAAGTATATAAGCCGGTCCCTTACAGCAAATTGAAGAGCCTTTTCAGATTTCACAGCTGGATGCCTTTTTATGCAGATATTGAAGAAGTACAGAGCGATCCGGCATCGATCAAACCCGGCTTTACCCTGATGTCACAGAACAACCTTAGCACCCTGATCTCAACTTTTGGCTACGAATACTCTGATAACAGGCATAAACTCCATACCAGTATTAAATGGCTTGGGTGGTATCTTGTCTATGAAACCCGCCTGGATTTTGGTAATTATCCTTATGTGGAGAAATTCACCGAGTCTGTAGATGACCCTGCTGACATTACCAATGGATTAGAATGGACAAATACGTTGTCACTGCCATTGACATTTCAGGGAGGCAGGTTCACGAAATACCTGAATTTATCGGCTTCATCAACTTTCAGGAATGACTATATATACATGAAAGAGGAAGGTGCCTATGATAAGGGACAAAACCAGCTAACGGGCAGGATTTATTTTTCAAATTACCAGAGGTCAGTCATTCGTGACATTTATCCTAAATGGGCTCAGACGCTTGATGTAAGCTATTCTTTCCATCCGGCAGACAAGGATATTTACGGTGATATTTTTACTGTGAAAACTGCCTTTTACCTGCCGGGCTTCTTAAAGAACAATGGTTTCAAATTACGGCTGGAAGGAGAAAAACAAAATCCTGAAAAATTCATACTTGGAAACAGAACATCCTTCTCACGAAGCTATGATAATGTAATATCAAAAGAGATACAGTTCGGATCGGTAGATTATTATATGCCTCTGCTTTATCCTGATTTTAATATATCAAGCCTTTTGTACCTGACAAGGATCCGTTCGCAGTTCTTTTATGACTATACACGCGGGACAGGCAATTATGTATTCGCCTCTGATGAACATGGTGCTCCACCAGATTACCATGATTACACTGAAACTTTCAGATCTTTCGGCGTAGAGTTAATGTCGGATTTTTACATTTTCCGCCTCCCATTTATGGTTTCAGCAGGAGTTCAAGCATCGTGGCGTTACTTCGGTGAGTATCCCTACCTTAAATTGCTTTTTAACATAGATCTTTTTGGTATGACCATCGGCAGGCAAAAGATCTGATAAAAACAGGAATTAAATAGCTCTTGCCATGTTCCTGATCAGGTCCCATGCTTTTTTGACATGCTCCATTTTAACATTAGTCTGCCCGGTGACCATACGAAGGGTATAAATGCCGTTTATGACTGTATGGGAAAGGTAGATCTTTCCGGTATCATTAAGCCTGTGGTTGAGCTCCTCGTTAGTTTTATTTAATTCCTCCTCATTCAATCGGGCCGGCCTGAAGCGAAAACACACGACATTTATTATTACCGGTGCAAGTATCTCAAAATCATCTTCTTGTGAAATCATTTCTGAAAGCTGCGCCGCCAGCTTTATATGATATCGTATTTTTTCCCTGAGCCCTTCAACACCGTACATCCTGATAACGCTCCATAGCTTCAGTGCCCTGAACCTTCGGCCAAGTGGAACCCCCCAGTCCCGGTAATCGTTCACTTTGCCACGAGTCCTTGTTTTAAGGTATTCAGGTAGAATTTCAAAGGTCTTTATAAGGTGTTCCGGATTTTTCACAAAATAGGCAGAACAATCAAAATTGGTGAACATCCATTTATGCGGATTAAATACCAGAGAGTCGATATATTCCCTTCCGTCGAGCATCCACTGGAATTCGGGCAGAATAAGGGCTGTCCCACCCATTGCGGCATCGATATGGAGCCATATATCATTTTTGGCACAGATTTCACCTATTGCCCTCAGGGGATCAATAGCAGTGGTTCCTGTTGTGCCTATAGTGGCGATAACACAGCATGGATGGTACCCCTTTCTTTTATCTGATTCAACAGCCTCCCGGAGCTTTGATGCATCCATCGAGAAGTCTTTCTTCACGGATACCTTAACAAGGTTTTTTCTGCCTATTCCACATATCTTTACAGCTTTGTCAACAGAAGAATGTGTCTGTTCCGAACAATAGACCCTTAAAGTACCTTCATTGCCAGCACCTTCTTCATTAATACGGAACCCTGTTGCTTTTTCTCTGGCAGAAATGATTGCCGCGAGATTTGATGTAGAAGCTGTATCCTGAATGACTCCTTCAAAATCTGAGGGAAGGCCAATAAGATCCCTGAGCCATATCATCATCTTTTCTTCAAGCTCCGTTGCTGCAGGAGATGTCTCCCAGATCATGCACTGGGCACTTAAAGTCGAAATTATCATTTCGGCCAGAATAGAAGGCGGACTGGTATTGGCAGGAAAGTAAGCAAAGAAATTTGGACTCTGCCAGTGTGTTATACCAGGCATAATTATCTCTTCGAAATCCTTCATCAGGGTATCGAACGATTCAGGCTTTAAGGGTGGATTATCAGGAAGATGACTGATTATTTCTCCTGGTTTTACAAGCGATTTAACCGGATATTTTTCTACGTTTTCCATGTAACCAGCCATCCAGTCGACCAGTTCATGGGCATATTTCCGGAATTCCTCGGTAGTCATCGGAAAATACCTTATTTAACCGATTCGGCCAGAAGGATGACCTTGTTGGCCCTGACTTCAATTACTCCGCCATTTATATTAAATATTTTCTCAATATTAGCCTGGTCTATTATATATACAGAGCCGGCTTCGAGGGTGGAAATAATCGGAGCATGGTCTTTCAGAACCTGAAAAGAGCCTTTTTTGCCCGGAACTCTTACAGATTTTATTTCCCCTTCATAAACTTTTTTATCGGGGGTTATGATTTCTATCTTCATACCTAATTCATTGACTCAGGTTGCTAGTTGCTAGTTGTTAGTTGCTGGTCGTTTGTTGTTTGTTCCTCTTTAACTAGTAACCAGTAACCAGCAACCAGTTTATTATTTCGACTGGGCAAGAATTTTTTCTCCCTTTTCTATGGCATCTTCAATTGTACCGACAAGCATAAACGCCGATTCAGGATACTGGTCAACACTTCCCTCGAGTATCATATTAAATCCTTTTATTGTATCCTCGATTGAAACCAGTGCTCCTTTTATACCTGTGAACTGCTCAGCAACATGGAACGGCTGGGAAAGGAATCTCTGCGCCCTTCTTGCCCTGTGCACAACAAGCTTATCTTCTTCCGAAAGTTCATCCATACCCAGAATGGCAATAATATCCTGAAGTTCGTTATATCTCTGAAGCAATTCCTTGACTTTCTGAGCACAATTGTAATGAGCCGCTCCAACTATGTTTGCATCAAGTATCCTTGATGTTGAATCGAGAGGATCGACAGCAGGATAGATTCCAAGCTCGGAGATCTTACGGCTTAGCACCGTGGTAGCATCGAGGTGAGCAAATGTTGTGGCAGGGGCCGGGTCGGTAAGGTCGTCAGCCGGAACATATACAGCCTGCACAGATGTGATTGATCCGTGACGTGTCGATGTAATCCTTTCCTGCATTACTCCCATCTCGGTAGCCAGAGTTGGCTGATAACCAACCGCTGATGGCATACGTCCGAGAAGAGCAGAAACTTCAGATCCTGCCTGGGTAAACCGGAAAATGTTATCCATAAAAAACAGGATATTCCTTCCTCCGCTTTTACCGTCGCCATCCCTGAAATGTTCGGCAACAGAAAGACCTGATAATGCTACTCTTGCTCTTGCTCCCGGAGGTTCATTCATCTGCCCGAAAACAAGGGCAAGTTTTGATTCCTTTAAAGCTGCCATATCAACTTTAGAAAGATCCCATCCTCCCGATTTCATATTCTCAAGAAAATCCTTTCCATAGGTAATAACACCGGCTTCAAGCATATCTCTCAGAAGATCGTTTCCCTCCCTTGTTCTTTCCCCGACTCCGGCAAAAACCGATAATCCTGAATATGCCTTGGCAATATTATTGATAAGCTCAAGGATAACAACAGTCTTACCTACACCGGCACCACCAAATAGTCCGATTTTTCCGCCTTTTGAATATGGTTCAATAAGGTCAATTACCTTTATGCCTGTAAATAGAATCTCTTTCTCAGTTGAAAGGTCTTCATATTTGGGTGGCTTACGGTGAATCGGGTAACCTCCTTTCTTATCCAGACTTCCAATTCCATCTATTGCCTCTCCGGTCACATTCATAAGACGTCCCTTTATCTGTTCACCAATGGGCATGGTAATAGGTAACCCGGTATCAACAACGTCCATACCCCTGCGTAATCCGTCGGTCGAATCCATCGCAATTGTCCTGACAGTGTTTTCGCCGATATGCTGCTGGCACTCCACAACAAGAGTTGATCCATCTTTTCTCTTAATTTCAAGAGCATCGTAGATATCAGGCATTTCAGAACCTTGTCTTTGAAATGTCACGTCAACCACCGGTCCGATAATCTGGCTTATTTTCCCTGTATTTTTTGCCATAAATCCGATATGTTTATAGAGATTTAAAATATTTATTATTTGCTTTTTTAATCAGTCTTTTTACATTCAATTTTTACTGCTACCGGTCACGTCCGACGAGTGATCCTGTAATAAGCATCAGCTCTTCCTTCCGTTCCTGAGGTACTTGTGCCTTTTCCAGAAAGCTTAATGCGGTTTTTAGATAATCGCTGGCCAGGTTTTCAGAAATATACTTAAGATGCAGCTGATCAAATATTTCCGTTGCCATCTTTATTCTGGTTTCGGTGTCATATGTCTCAGATGAATATATTTCCTGAAGCTTTTTTCTTTGATCCTGAGAAGCTATTTCCATTGCTTTAACATAGAGAAATGTTTTCTTGCCTGCAACTATATCACCTCCCGAGATTTTACCAAACACTTTCATATCACCATAAGTGTCAAGTAAATCATCCTGAATCTGAAATGCAAGTCCCAGGTTTTTGCCATATTCATAAAGAATCTCAGCTTCTTTTTCATCGGCACCCCCGAACAAAGCCCCAATTTTTGCGGATGCGGCAATCAGTGCAGCAGTTTTAAGCTCAATCATCCGCAGATATTCATCAAGGGAGACTATTGTAGCTTTCTCAAAATCCATATCGAACTGCTGACCGACACATACATCAATTGCGGCTTTATTGAAAATGCGGAATACTTTCTGTAACAGGTGAGGAGGAGACTGCAGGAAACATTCATTTGTAATAAATGCCATTACATCACCTGAAAGAATTGCCTGGTTAACGTGCCATTTGCTATGCAGCGTCGTAAATCCCCGCCTGACGGTTGCTTTGTCCATGATGTCGTCGTGAACAAGAGTAAAATTATGAAAGATCTCCAGTCCGGTTACCGGTATAACAGCATCGTCTATTTTATCGCTGAAAAGATTACAAGCCATCAGGGCAAGGACGGGACGTAATCTTTTACCTCCCATCGAAAGAACATACTTCACCGGGTCAATAAGCCTTTCTGACTCCATGTTGTATGAAAGGTTGACCAGAGAAGTATTAACTATCTTTTTTAGTGCCGACTGATTGTACATGTTTCTTTCTGCAATGAATATTTCTGCTCTTATCCTCTCAATGCTTCCGCTCCGCTTACAACTTCAAGTATCTGGTTGGTAATGGCAGCCTGTCGTGCTTTGTTATACTGCAATGTCAGCTCACGGATCAATGTAGTAGCATTATCCGTAGCTTTATGCATCGCTGTCATCCTGGCACCGTTTTCTGATACAAAGGAGTCAAGCACTGCCCTATAAAACTGTATCTTAAGCCATTTGGGAATTAGCTCTTTAACTATTGACTCCATATCGGGCTCATAGATATAGTCTGCAGGTATGGAGGTTTTTCCTTTTTCCGGTGCTGCTGAAACCGGAAGAAAAACTTCATTTGTCAGCTGCTGAACGGCAGCATTCTTAAACCGGTTATAAATGAGCTCAATCTTATCGTACTCCCCGGCCACAAAGCTTTTCATCACCTTTTCGGCTACGGCTGAGACTTTTTCAAATGTCACATCATTGAGAAGATCATTAAACTCACCAGCTAACCCAAGTTTTTGTTTCCTGATATAATCAAAGCCTTTTTTGCCTATTGCAAGAAACTTTACATTCCCCTTCTTATATTGCTCTAAATAGTTGTCAGCGATAACTCTCTTTGCCTCCCTGATCACATTTGAGTTAAAAGCTCCGCAAAGACCCCTGTTTGATGTTATTGCAACGATCAGGATCTTTTCTGGAGCTGAGGTCCTGCCATAGATATTTTCAACTTCCGAATCTGCAAGGCTTAAAGAAAGGTTATCAAGTATCTCCTGAAGCTTATTTGCAAAAGGCCTCAATCTTACGATTTTATCCTGTGCTTTCCTCAGTTTGGCCGCAGACACCATCTTCATTGCAGAGGTGATCTGCCGGGTCGACTTTACGGAAGTGATCCTTATTCTAATAGCTTTTAAGTTCGCCATATAAGAGTCTTTATTTCAATTTTCAGTACTTACTATGGCTTATATTTTTTCACAAGTTCAAGAGCTGCTTTCTCAAGGACATTCGTAATGTCATTATTCAGAGTTCCTTGACTCAGCAGATCCAGGATATCCCGGTGTTTCAGGTCGAGATACTCAAGATATTCATTTTCAAATTCCCTGACTTTGTTTATTGGAACATCTTTAAGTAATCCCATAGTACCGCAATAAATTATTGCGATCTGTTTTTCGACCGGAACCGGGGCATACTGAGCCTGTTTCAGGATCTCCACGTTCCGGGCACCTTTATTTAGAATAGCAACAGTTGAAGCATCAAGATCAGAGCCGAATTTGGAGAAAGCCTCAAGTTCCCGGTATTGAGCCTGGTCGACTTTTAGTGTTCCGGCAATTTTCTTCATTGCTTTTACCTGGGCATTACCTCCAACTCTCGAAACTGAGATACCAACGTTAATGGCAGGGCGAACGCCTGAATTGAACAGACTTGACTCCAGAAATATCTGACCGTCGGTGATTGAGATTACATTCGTCGGAATATATGCCGAGACGTCACCTGCCTGGGTTTCGATGATTGGCAGGGCAGTAAGTGATCCTCCACCTTTTACCAAATGGCGGATTGATTCCGGCAAATCGTTCATCTGCCTTGCCACCTCATCAGATTCAATTATCTTGGCAGCTCTTTCAAGAAGCCTTGAGTGAAGGTAGAAAACGTCTCCCGGATATGCTTCACGGCCTGGCGGACGACGGAGAAGAAGCGAAACTTCCCTGTAAGAAACAGCCTGTTTTGAAAGGTCGTCATAGATTATAAGTGCATCACGTCCCGTATCACGGAAAAATTCGCCGATAGCAGCACCGGCAAAAGGTGCATAGAATTGTGAAGCGGCCGGATCAGAAGCTGTTGACAGGACTATAACTGTATATTCAAGAGCTTCATTTTCCTCGAGGATTTTTGCAATATTGGCAACTGTTGAGCCTTTCTGCCCGACTGCAACATAAATGCAATAAACCGGTTTCCCTTTTTTGAAATTGCTTCGCTGATTTATGATTGTATCAATCGCGATAGCTGTTTTCCCTGTCTGCCGGTCACCTATGATAAGTTCCCTTTGGCCTCTCCCGATAGGAATCATCGCGTCGATAGCTTTAAGACCTGTCTGAAGGGGTTGTTTTACCGGCTGTCTGAAAATAACACCAGGAGCTTTTCTTTCAAAAGGCAATTCAAACAACTCACCTTCAATGGGACCTTTCCCGTCAAGGGGCTGACCTGTTGGTGTGATTACCCTTCCAAGCAATCCCTCACCAACCATTATTGAGGCAATTCTTCCTGTACGTTTAACAATGTCACCTTCATTTATTTCCTCAGTCGGTCCAAGCAGAACAGCACCAATATTATCTTCTTCAAGGTTGAGGACTATTGCTTCGATACCATTTTCGAACTCTAACAACTCATTTGATTCTGCATTTGAAAGTCCGTAAATACGAGCAATTCCGTCACCAACCTCAAGAACCGTACCGACCTCTTCGAGTTGAACTCCGGTTTGAATTCCTTCAAGCTGCTGTTTGAGGATTTTCGAAACTTCTGCTGGTTTAATATTTGCCATATTATATTTACTTAATAGATCCTGTTTAAAAATTTAATTAAATGACCGGTATTATCCGACACCGAGTTCCTTTTTGATTTTCCTGAGTTTATTCCTGACACTGGCATCAATGTAACTATCATCAACTCTCAGGATGAACCCGCCGATAATAGTCTCGTCAATGTTTTCTTTCAGATCAACCTTTGTTTTAAAAAGGTCTGCAATCATGCCAGAAATCTGCTTTTTAATAACCGGATCAACCTTTACTGCAGTGGTAAGCATTGATTCGGTGATTTCCTTGTATTTCAATGTATTGTGAACAAATACTCTTGCAATGGCAGGCAGAAATTTTTCTCTGCCATTTTTAACGACAAGGCTGATAAGTGATGATGTAAGTTTATGCACATCCTTCGCAAGCAGACTATTAAGAATTTCTGTTTTTTTTGAAGGTCTGATAACAGGATTTGAAAGTATTTCTTTTACCTGAGGATTACTGCAAACATCCTTTAAAAGAATCATATCCTGATTGATTCTCTCCAGGATCTTATTTTCGAGCGCTGACTGGAATAAAGCTCTTGAATACCTTACTGAAATTCTGCTATCGTTCATTAATGCAAAGTTGTTTAGTTTTTGTTTAAATCAACTTCCTTAAGGTAATTATCAATAAGTTTTTGATGCTCGCCGGTCTGTTTAAGTTTTTCTCCCAGGATTTTCGAAGCAATATCGATAGAGAGGTTTGCGACCTGTTCCTTTATGTCTGCAAGTGCAATTGCTTTTTCCCTTTCTATTCCAACCCTGGCTTTTTCGACGAGTTTTTCTGCTTCCTCGGAAGCTTTTCCCTTGGCTTCAGCGATCAGTTTATCGCGGACATCCCTGGCTTCTTTGAGGATCCCTTCGCGTTCCTCCCTTGCTTTTTTGAGTATTGCTTCGTTATCGCTCTGAAGCTTTGCCATCTCCTTCCTTGCTTTTTCAGCAGATGCCAGTGATCCTTTGATCATTTCATCGCGTGCTTTGACTGCACTAAGAAGTGGTTTCCAGGCAAATTTGGCCAGTAAAAGGAAGAATAATCCGAAGATTATTACTGACCAGAATACAAGACCTATCCCCGGAGAAGTTAGACTGTTAGATAAAAGTACCATATTTCATGTAATTAATCAGTTTAATTATAATGAAGGCCTGCAACCAACCGTTGCAGGCTTCATAATTTCTTCTCTTATTTTGTAATAAGAGCAACAACAATGGCGAACAGGGCGGCCCCTTCAATA